>Ga0247841_10001167_pt1 | contig 61614 bp, 51 predicted proteins | sample LaCruzMarch2015__2_FD_192410 | JGI IMG/M metagenome (GOLD analysis project Ga0247841, IMG submission 192410) | Freshwater microbial communities from meromictic Lake La Cruz, Castile-La Mancha, Spain - LaCruzMarch2015_18m | ecosystem: Environmental > Aquatic > Freshwater > Lake | place: Spain...
GCCAACAAGCAGAGGTTATCTTACATGCAGCATTGGATCCTAATATTGCCAGCAAGGCAAAAAGAGGTGAATTTGTCAAGTTATTTGACCACTTTAAGTTACTACACACTATGATAAATTGAGCGTCATTAATAATAGGTTCGAGTTTCTGCCAGTCTAGCCATTCGTTGGCTATCGTTCTTACGTGAGCCAGATACCTAGCACGAAGATGAGGAATTGAAAGAAGACGACTTATCACCGGACGCATTTTGTCTTTTTCGTGAATTACCGGGCTTTGAAGCCGATCTGAACTTTCCCATGAACCGGGTCCCATACCTGAGTAGTTAAAAGTCTCATTATTGTCATAAGGTATCAAGTGGAATCGCCCTTGTGGGTCATCGTATAGCTCGTAGTCACTTCCTCTGCTGATGTAGCCGTCGCTGTCTATGAAAACATTACCCAGAGCGATGAACCACAAAGCACGATCTATATTGAATATTGGGCTTAGGGCAGATTCAAGCTTATCAGTAGGTGTATTGTTAAGCGTATCACACAGTTTTATCAAATCCGTCCATGCTTTAGGCGTATCTTTCGTTTTCAGTTCATAACGGTTCTTGTAATTGGCAATATCTGCACCATTCCATGTCAAAGCACTAGTACCTCTGAAGTTTACAGGAACTTTCCATCGAATGCCATCTTTTGCCCCAAACCAATCTTTGAGAAAATCCCTGTTGAATTGCTGTACGTTAGCATAAATTCCCCAATTTTCACCGTTGACGACTAATTTGACAAAATTTGCCTTAAATGCAGGCAGATACTCACGGCAAATCCTAGAATAGAGGACTTCTCGAAGTAAAGAAGGATCACTATTGCTATTAAGAAGATTGAGAGTTTTATAACCATAAAGGCGTTGTTTATCGTCACCATAGTCAATGGAAATATTTAAGGATTTTTTCTCCCCAGCCATCATGTAGGACATATTGCCTCTGAAATTGATACCCACTGTTGAATATTTTGTTCCATCTACAATAAGATCCGCCGGTACTTCTATGCCTGTTCGATAAAAATCTGCTAATTCATCGTACCAGTCTTCATTCGGAAATTGAAGATACAGAGTTCGCAGGACCTTTCCATCGTAAAGATCGGCTTTTGTATCATAAGAAAAAGTCTTCTCCATTTCTACAATAATTTTTTCCTTTGATGTTTCTTTTGGGCTACGGTTCTGGTTTCGACGACCTTTATTTTGGCTTTGTATATATTCACGAGCAGACTTTCTTTCTTTATCATTTAGCTTTCCATCACCATCATCATCAAAGGACGGCGGAGTAAACTGGTCCGGTGATTGTGCAGTAGCACTGTTATACCACAGATTTACCCCAGTTATTGTCGTAAATATGGCAAATAATATCGCCAGCAATACTTTAATTCCCTTTATAGCCATGCGATCACCTCTTTCATTGTTGAAATTTATTTTACTCATCTTCAGTTTGTTTAGACGAACCTCTCATAGAAAAAGTTCGGATATAGATTACCTTGATAGATGGAATACTCAGCAGCTTTTGTATTTTTCTTTGAGATATATCTATGATATAAGCCAAAAAGCACATTGACACAACAAGACTAACGTGCTAGAATAAATAAAATTACGAGTGTGTCCCATATATGAAACATAAAAAATTACCGCAGAGACGCAAAGAACGCAGAGGAAACGATGAGAAAATCAATAAAGCCTCTGCGAATTCTCTATGATCTCTGTGCCTCTGCGGTAAATAATTTTGTCATGATGTTTCATAAGTGGGACACACTCATAAAATTACAAATACTGATTCGATATAACTGAGAGACAAAGATTGGAGGGGTGAATATGCCAGCTAATCTAACTCCGCAGTATATTGGACTCAGAACGAGATTTCAACAATCAAAGGATGATGAAGAAAAAGCTGAACTTCTGCAAGAGATGATTGCCATAATACCCAAGCATAAAGGTACAAACAAAATGCTTGCAGAATTACGGTCTAAATTAGCAACTCTGAGGAAGGAAGCTCTAAACAAACCATCGAAACATAAAGCTTACAACCCCTATCGCATAGTCAGGCAAGGTGCAGGGCAAGTTGTAGTTATAGGTTTTCCAAACGTCGGCAAATCAAGACTCGTTTCTAGTCTGACAAAGGTGCATACTCTAGTGGCATCTTATCCATTTACAACAGATAAGCCGATAGTCGGTATGATGCCGTTTGAAAATATTAATATTCAATTGATTGATACGCCACCCATCACCGAAGAGATTACGGAGCCGAATCTGATAGACCTTATCAGACGAGTGGATCTCGTTCTTCTAGTAGTTGACGCAAGCGGAGATGAATCACTGGAACAGATTGAGTTTATAAAAGGTAAACTGGAACAGGTCAAACTTAAACTTGTAGCAAAACACGCTGAAGAAGATGACGAAGAAGAAACTGAGTTCATCTACAAAAAGGCGATCATAGTAGCAAACAAAACAGATTTAGAAGGAAGTCAGGATCGGATCGAAACGCTGAATGAATTATACTCTCAGGAAATGACGATAATTGGTCTTTCAGCAGAAACTGATACTGAATTCGATACGTTCAAGAAGATGATCTTTGATACTCTTGACATAATAAGAGTATATACCAAACCGATTGGCAAAAAGCCCGATCTTGCAGACCCGGTAATTCTTTATCGAGGAAGCACTGTTGTTGAAGCCGCAGAAGAAATACATAAAGACTTTGCGGAGAAACTAAAGTTTGCAAAAGTATGGGGTGGCGGAAGTAAGTATAATGGTCAAAGTGTAAGCAGAGATCATCCGCTTGAGGACGGGAATATCGTGGAATTCCACGTACCAGAATGATTCAAATTTAAAGATTCCAAGATTTGAAGATTCAAAAATAGTTAATTCAACAACAAGAGTCTTAATCTTAGAATCTTAGAATTAATAATATAGGAGAAAATAAATGGGAAGATTATCAGCCGCAATATTAGGTGCAACAGGTATAGCAGGACAGCAATTCCTGCCGTTTTTGACAGGGCATCCATATTTTGAATTAAAGGTGCTATCGGCATCATCAAGATCAGCAGGCAAGCTTTACAAGGATGCCGCAAAGTGGTATCAAGACAGCTATATGCCAGAAGAATATGCAAATATGACCGTCATTTCTACTGAAGAAGCCCTTGAAAAAGCAGATTTTGACATTCTTTTCTGCGCATTGCCTTCTGAGATTGCAGAGAAATGGGAGCCAAAGTTTGCAGAGAAAGGCGTAACAGTATTCAGCGATGCAGGATGTTTCAGGAAAGAGAAGGACGTTCCTGTCATGATCCCGGAGATCAACTATGAACATATTAACCTTTTATCTGCACAGAGGAAAAACAGAGGCTGGAAAGGTGGGATCGTCAAGAATCCGAACTGCACGACTGTCGCCGCCGCTATGGCTCTTGGTCCGTTAAGGAAGTACGGAATAAAGAGGGTGTTCCTCTCATCCATGCAGGCAGTTTCTGGCGCCGGGTATGACGGTGTTCCATCAATGATGATTACCGATAACGTCGTACCCTACATAGGAGGTGAAGAGGAAAAAGTAGAGTTTGAGAACCTGAAGATACTCGGTGAACTTGACGATGCGAAAGGTGAAATCAATTTGCTCCCCGCAGTATTCTCAGCAAGTTGTCACAGGGTACATACGCTCTACGGACACCTCGAAGCCCTATTTGTCGAATTTGAAAAAGAAGTTGATATTGACGACGTTAAAAACAGCATCAAGAACTTTACGAGCAAACCACAGGAACTTAATCTGCCAACAGCACCAAAGATTCCGATTTACCTTACAGAAGACCCGTATAGACCACAAACGAGGCTTGACAGAAACGCCGGTGAACCTTTAAGATGTAGAGGAATGGCGGCAACCGTCGGTCGTGTGAGATATGATCATGATGAGAAGAACAGGATAAAGCTCATAACTCTTGCGCATAATTCTGTTCGTGGCGCCGCTGGAAATCTTATTCTTACTGCCGAATTAGCAAAAGCAGATGGCTTGATCTAAAAGTAGAATGGACATTGCCTCATAAACATCAAGCTAAAAGAATTTGACAATTACTCCTTTAGCTAAAGGGGGATAAAAGGGGATAAAAGGGGATTTGATTAATGTATAATGTTATGGGATGTGTGACTGGATTGTCTCTAATGTTAATGATGATCAACAATTCGGATGTTGATAATATAAGAAAAATGCAATTCAAAGCAAAAACGCCTGACGAAGCGAAAGTCTGGCAAAAACAAGCAAGAGAAAAGCTCTTTGAACTGATGATGGGTGGCTCTAAGCCCAAGAATGTGCCTTTGAATCCAAAAATTATAAAACGTGTGGAAGTTCCCGGAGAAAATTATTTTCTTGAGGAAATAACTATTGACAGCCTCTCAGACCGAAAAGTCCATGTTTGGCTTGCTATGCAGAAGAACATTCCAAAGGAAGGTTTACCTGCTATGTTAGCAATTCACGGGCATGGCGGAACAGCTTTAGAGATCGTAAACGGTGAAAGCCTATATTGGTATGGAAAAGCATTTGCCCAGAAAGGCTATGCAGTAATATCGCTTGATCTCGGTCAGCATGATTTACAGCATGAAAGTTGGTCGCTTATGGGTGAGCGTGTATGGGATGCACTCGTAACGCTTGATTATCTTTGTAGTTGTCCAGAAGCAGATAAAGAGAGAATTGGAACTGCTGGATTATCGCTTGGTGGTGAATCTGTTATGTATGTCGCCGCTATGGATGAACGTATCAAGGTCTCTGTCAGTAGTGGTTGGCTAAACACAGTCGTCAACATGAAGCAGGGACATTGCCCATGCTGGAACTTCAACGGTCTCGAAGAGCATTTTGATTTCAGCGATATATTCTCGCTTATTGCGCCTCGACCTTTGGTAATGGAAATCGGGAGGCAAGAAAGTGCGCCGGGCGGTTTTCCTGTCGAAGTTGCCGAACCTGCTTTTGAAGAAATTAAAAAAGCCTATAAAGTCTTTGGTGCAGAGGATAAGTGTCTGCTTGATATTCATGAAGGTGGACACGTTTTTCATGGCTTACCTGCTCTCGATTGGATTGATAAGGTTTTAAATTAAAAAACTGAACGAGATAAAGATCAGTTCCTTCATATTATACCTCTTAAGTTCAATTTTAACAATCAAATGAATTGATCTCCATTACAAATACGAGTTTTTCAGTTAGTTAATGAATAGTCATAATTCATGAAAAAACACGGAGACACAGAGTCACGGAGAAGAAAGATGAGGTAATTCCAATGATTCTACTGGTCAACCGAATTATACTGCCAGTTGCCTCCTCACCTTTCCTCTCCGTGACTCTGTGTCTCCGTGTTTAAATTCTTTCTTATTTCTATAAGTGAAAAACTCGTATAAATTTACAAAACAAGCTGATGAAGATTAAATAATTAATCGGGTAATAGCTAGTTTATTACCCGATTAATTATTTAATCTTCATCAGCATGTTCTACTTCCGCCATTTTTGCCCATAACAGAAAAAGTCGTATAATTCATTCTATATCGGTAGAATATGAGTTAAACTTTAAATTGCTGTCTATTAAATTACGGCAGACCACTAGGGAAAATTTTTAAGAGTTTTTTATAGACATCATTGCCGAACCAAGTATAGGGTCTGCATTTACTGGCTGTATTTTCGTTTTCAGTTTGTCAGAAAGTATGTCAATCCAGATTTTCTGCTTGCTCCCTCCACCTGCACAAAGAATCGAGGTGTTATTGAGATCAACATTCATATTCGACAAAAGTTTATACATACGATCACAGAGGTATTCAAGCACCGAACGGGCATAATCAGAAGGTTTATGTTTACGTCTTATTATCCAATCTCCACGGTTTAAATCTTCGTTAAAATAAAACTTTAATCCATTACACCCAGATAGAGCTTCGGAAGCAAGTGCAAAGAAATTTTCGTAACTTCCAATCTCTGAAATTGCATTTTTTGCCCAATTTATAACGTTCCCTCCAGCATTATCAACAGCCATTTTGTAAAACATGCCGTAAGGATATGTCCCTCTTGTGATATTTACTGAAGGTTTTGGCATTTCGGATACACATTGATAAGCGACTTGAGCAGTTCCCAATGTGATTAATAAAGCATTGGATTCATGTAACGCCCCATAAGCACCTGCTGTCTGATCATTACCAGCTAGTATTATCGGGATGCCTTCAATTAATCCATAATTCCTTGCATTTTTCGTTGTCATACATGCGATAGTTCCAATTTCATGTATGGCAGGAAGCTGATCACGTCGTAATCCACAACGCTCTAAAGCCTTTTCCCACCAGTTGTTGCGTTTCAAAGAAAAAAGTCCGCTCATCTCCGCCAGATTGTTGTCAAGATAGTATTCATTAGTCAATTGCTTTACTACATAAGATGGTAGTTTCAAAACCATATCATTATCTGTAATAAATCCAGAATTATGGTCTTGAATGTGTTTTAATAAACACACCTGAAGTCCCGGATAGAGAAATCCGAAGCTGGAGTGTTCAGCAAAATCCGACCATTCGGCACTTTCACACATCTTCTGACTTGTTTTGACTGCACGCTTATCCTGCCAGCTTATAAAGTTCGTCTTAGGATTACCGTTTTCATCAAATATAGTGAAAGTCTGAGCCTGACTTGTTATGCCAATCGCTTTTATTTCATCTGCTTTAACGTTAGATTGTGAAAGAACTTCTCGGATAATATATCTAATTCCTTTTTCAATCTCGTCAATGCTCAATTCAACTTCGATACCATTAGTTTGTACGTAGGTTAAAGCATATCTGCTTATTCCCTGTTGGATAAGGTTATTATCAAAGATTCCTGCTTTGAAATGTGTAGAACCAAGATCAATTGATAGGTACATAAATTATACTTACGGTTATTGAAAAAACATTCTATATGTGAGATAATAACTATTTCAGACTGTTTGGCTGTATCAGCCATATTTCGTGTTTTTGTGGCAAAGTAATGAGCGAATCTTTGGTGAAACAGGTCAAAGTGTTCTATTGCTTGTTTTATATCCGAAACGACTAACTGGATTAGAGACATGATAGAATTCTCCTTAAATAAAGAATTCTATCATATATGTCAAGGTGTAAGTGTCAACAAATACCTAATGTGACAAAGTCAAGTTAGATTCTTGGTATGAAACTGCCGAGATTAAATCAAATAAAAGCCTAATGAGAAGGATCAAAAAAGGAAGCGAGGAAGCAAGACAAACGCAAGATTTTGGGTGAAAATCTTAAAGCCCTGATGAAAAATACAGTTGCTAAATTTTGTAGCCCAGCCTTTTAGGCTGGTAAATTTCCAAGCTGGAAGCTACAATGCACATTCAATAAATCAAAATGGTATAATTACTTATTTGATATAGAAATGAGACTTAAAATGTCATTCTGAGTGACCGAAGGAAACGAAATTGAAGATTGGAAGATTTCACCACAGAGTTCACGGAGATCACAGAGAAGAATTAGTGATCAGTAAACAGTAATCAGTAATCAGTTTTTGTCATACTGTTTACTGATCACTCATCACTGATTACTTTCCTCTCCGTGTTCTCCGTGAACTCTGTGGTGAAATACTCCTCAAGAAGATTCTTCACTCCGTTCAGAATGACAAAAAGAATGAGTCTCATTTCTAACTAAAATAGGTATAAGAACACAAATTGAAATATAATTGAAAATAAAAAAGGCTCTTGATAATTCAAGAGCCTTTTTCACTTAATAGATGTTTATCTACTAATCAGCCTTAATTTGTCCCCAAGTTAATGGGAGTTTGTCATTGGCTTTTACTGCGGTTGTATTACCAACTCTTGGGACAAGGAAGTTATTGATTATCTCAGATATAACCTCACCTCTAGGAGTTGCATCGCCAACCTGGAAAGCAATACCAACACGACCACCTGTAGACTTACTTTTAATGATCACCGGGTCAGCACTATTAGCTCCATCACTACCAAATACTACTTCTGCTTCCCAATCCGCTTCAAGTTTTATCTGATCTAACCTGAAACTTCTAGGAGCATTCCAGCTTGCAGGAAGACTGGGCGCATATTTCGTACCATCTGCAGTCGGTTTGCATACGGTTCCATCTGTCCACATATCAAGGGCAGAATTGGTCATATTCGTTAAACCACCGGCATCGTTGTTTGTACTGCTTACGTAAAAGATATAATCAGCGGTGTTCAAAAACATGTCTCCACCTTGAAGGAACTTTTCACCGACAGAACCATCTGGTTCAGCATTGCCTGGTTTGTAAAGGCTTGTTGGGAACCATCCAAAGGTGATAATCATGTCAAAATTACCATCTTTTGTGTGTTTTGTCGCAAACGCGGCAAGTTCGGCATCGGTGTAAACTTTAACCTCTTTTGCAGTTTTGACATTTTTTGTAATCAAATCAACCGCCGCTGCAGCAGTTGCTGCATCAGTCCAGCTTACTTGCTCTGTGAAGATAGCAATGCTATCAATTTGAGCAAAACTCAAACTTGCTATGAAAAGCGTCAAAAAGGTTACTGTTATAAGGCACTTCTTAAACATTTTACCCTCCTCTTATATGTTTAGATCATTTATCTAGAACCTCATTGCAGAAAATCCCGCAATGATGATTTATATACTATTTTTAATTTTGCCCCAGGTCATAGGGAGTTTGCCATTAAATTCAACTGGCTGGGCTTTTACTTTTTGTGATAACCAATTATCGAGTATTTCAACCATAACTTCGCCTCTTGGTGTGGCATCGCCAACCTGAAAGACAATCGCCACTCGACCATCGTATACTTTATTATGAATAACCGATGGATCGGAATATGTTCCTCCATTATCACCAAATGCGGCTTCCAATTCCCACTCTTTACTCGCTGCAATTTGCTCGCTTCTAAAGCATCGGGGAGCATTATATGATGCAGGAAGACTTGGAGTATATTTCTTTCCGTCCGCAGTGGGAGCGCATTTGGTACCATCTGTCCACATGTCAAAAGTGGTATCTGTCATATTCTGTAAGCCACCTGCATCGTTATTAGCGGCGCTCACGTAGAATATGTAATCAGCGGAATTGATGAACATATCCCCGCCTTCAAGGAACAACTCCCCAACTGATTTATCTGGTTTTGCATTGCCTGCTGGATAGAGGCTTGTTGGAAACCATCCAAATGTGATAATAATGTCGAGATCGCCATCTTTTGTGTTTTTCGTTGCAAAAGCGCCTATATCTGCATCACTTAGAACTTGAATATCTCTAGTGAGTTTGAGTTTATCTGTTATAATTTGTGCCGCAGCATTTGCCGTTCCAACGTCAGTCCAACTCACTGATGCAGTAAAAATTCCGATTGAACCAACTTTCTGGACAGACCAAGACGCTGGAACAAATACAAGGACTAAAACCAATAAAACACTAAAAACTATATACCTTTTCATCTGAATGAAACTCCTTTTTAAGACAAAAAATTTGTATTTAATGACTCACACTAACAAGAAAACCAATAAACATTGCAGACAGGATTTTTTATGATTGGTTTCTGCTATAAAAATTTACAATCGCAATTATAACAGATATTCTCTGTTAAATCAATAGAAAAAACAATATCAATTAATCAGAAAATTAACCACAGATAACCACAGATTTGAGAAGATATATGATACTGATTGATTATCACTGATTATTATCTTGTATCATGAATCCTGTATCTTTTCTTCTATCCGTGTTCATCTGTGGTTTCATAATGAATTGTTACCTTTGTGAACCTGCCAATTACAAGAATATTTCTTTTCCTGTTTTTCCTGACTCATATATGGCGTTTACGATCTCGACTGCGTGTTTTGCACTTTCGATGGTTATAATTGGTTCTTTATCTTCGAGGATACAGTGAACAATGTCCTCTATAATACCGGTATGACCTGATGCACCAACAGCCATCGGATCAGATGCTGTTGTAGCTCCACGCTTTTCTTGAGGTCCGTATAGATTCAGCATTTCTGTCTCTTCTTCTCTTTCTCTTTCACCCTTAATCTTCCACGAGGTCAGTTGATCTTCTTCTTTGGTGATAGTTCCCTTATCGCCATGAATGAGAATATTTTGAGAAATGCCCGGATATGCGCAGGTGGTAGTCATGAGTGTACCAAGCGCGCCATTCTTAAACTTTAATATGGCAACGGTCTTGTCTTCCGCACTTATATCATGCGCAAAAATGCCATACGCACCAAAGACTGATTTAACACGCCCTCCAAACCACTGTAAAAGGTCAACGGTATGGACTCCCTGATTCATCAGCGAGCCTCCGCCGTCCTTATCCCATGTACCTTTCCATGAGCCATGAGGTCCCTGATAATAGCTTTGCTCTCTGAACCATGGTAACAAGCCATGCACACCGATGACTTTTCCCAGACGCCCATCGTCAATTGTGGCCTTTATTCTTTTATTCAAAGGGGTAGTTCTGGATTGGAAGATGGCGCCTATTTTAACCCCTGCCTTCTTCCCTTCCTCTATAAGCATGTTAATCTTCTCAACGTTTATGTCAACAGGTTTCTCAACGATGACGTGCTTACCTGCTTTCACTGCTGGTATAGCCATGTCAACGTGCAGATAGCTAGGAGTGCAGACGTTGATAACATCAACCTCACTATCATTCAGCATATCAGAGTAATTCGTATAGGCTTTGACTTTAAAATTCTCGTTTGTCTTATTCAGCCTTTCCTCATCAGTGTCACACAGGGCAATTAATCTTGCACCTTTGGCTTCGATAATTGCCGACGCATGATATGCTCCCATTCCCAAACCTACAACACCAAATCCAATTTCTTTCTGTGCCATTTTTGATTATCTCCTCTTAATCATTAGTGGTTTTTCGGGTAATAAAATTATCGGGGTTTTCTGGATTCCTAAGCGAGTTCAATAAATGATGTTAAATTTTTAGGAATAGAACGCGGATGATGCGGATTAAACGGATTTTCGCGGATTTTTCTTTATTTATTTCGATTCGCGCAAATTCGCCTGATCCGCGTTCTATTCCTAAAAATTTAACGGATTTAGGTAACAATTCATTATGAAACCGCAGATGAACACAGATACACACAGATAGAAGAAAATCAGTATCTTATATCTTCTCAAATCTGCGTGTATCTGTGTTCATCTGCGGTTAATTTTCTGATTAAAAGTGTTACACTGATTGTGAACCATGCCGTTTAAATTTGCTCGTAACTGAAAAACTCGTATTATTACGCTTCCTACCTTCATCAGAAATCAGCGCAATTCGATCAAAGTCATCTCTGATTTTGTTACAGTTTCACAGGTTTGCCGGTTCTTGACGATTCGTAGATCGCATTGAATATCACAACGGATTTTTTGCCTTCGTAGCCATCAACCGCAACAGGCGTTCCCTTTGTAATAGCGGAAACCATATCCTCGATTATGTTATTTGGACCGGGTTCAACTTCGATTTCATCAAGTGTAGCTTCGGGTTTGTCTGCTAATTTGAAAAGGACAACCTTTGAATCCTTCCATGATAATGTCCCATTTGTGCCTGAGAACTCCATTGCGCTTCCGAGATCGGGTGTATTGCAGGTCGTTGTTTGAAGCACACCACAAGCTCCGCTTTTGAATTCCAGTATAGCCACACTCAAGTCCTCTGTCTCGATATTATGCGCCAAAGTTGCGATTTTGCCGATGACGGTATTAACAGGTCCCATAAACCACTGGATCAAGTCAATGAAATGCACGCCTTGATTAGCGGCAGAACCACCCTCGTAACGTTTCTTGCTTCGCCATCCAGCAGGCGATCCACCATCATAGTAACTCTGCGCTCTATACCATTTCATCCTCAGATCAGCGAGAAACATATTACCCATAAGTCCTGATTGAATGGCTTTGAGAACTCGCTTATTAGCAGGAAGATAGCGTTCCCCAAAGTCAACAGCTAATATAACGCCAGCTTTTTTCGCAGTCTCGATAAGCTCATCACATTTTTCAACGAGTATGTCCATAGGTTTCGTTGTATATACATGCTTTCCTGCCTTCGCTGCCATTATTGCGAATTCTGCATGTAGTCCGCTGGGTGACATTACTCCAACTGCATCAATATCATCCCTTTGAAGCATTTTTTCATAGTCAGTTTCATAAGCACAGCCATGTTTTTCTGCGAATCTTTTCGCATTATCTTCAACGACATCGCAAACACAGGCTAGTTTTGCACCAGTAGTTTTTGTTACGATCTCTGCCCTATTAGCTCCCATACCCAAACCTACAATACCGAATCTTATTTCATCAGCCATAGTAAAACATCCTTTCCAATTTAAGTAGTACCAATTTTAGCTAGAAATGAGACTCATTCTTTTTGTCATTCTGAACGGAGTGAAGAATCTTCTTGAGGAGTATTTCACCACAGAGTTCACGGAGAACACGGAGAAGAATTAGTGATGAGTAAACAGTGATCAGTTTTGTCATACTGATTACTGTTTACTCATCACTGATTACTTTTCTCTCTGTGATCTCCGTGAACTCTGTGGTGAAATACTCCAATCTTCCAATCTTCCAATCTTCAATTTCGTTTCCTTCGGTAACTCAGAATGACATTTTAAGTCTCATTTCTATATCAAATGACACTTAATCATATTTCATTTTTTAGCCCACTTGAAGTTGTGGGCTATTTTCAGGCGTGTCTATAACACTCTTTTTTCCACACTCAGGTTGGAAGAACCATTTTCTTTTCACGTTTCAATGTTGACAGATATATTCCCGAAAATACTAGCAACATACCGATGATGGACGCCAATTTTATGGGTTCATCTAGGATGAATACTGAGATTATTGCGGTTCCAACAGGTACGAGATATTGTAACGGACCTAATTGGCTTGCATCAATTTTTTCAAGGGCTTTATACCAGAATATAAAACCTATTGCAGTAGGGAATACCGCAAGATAGACTATGATGATAAAACCTTTCAGTGGTGGAAGTGATAACTGTCCAAGCCCAGTTGTAAGCAAAAATAGCGGGATCGATCCGATCAGCATGTTAAGGGTCGTTATAACAAGCCCTCCTCGATCTCTTACAATCTTTTTCCCCATGACAGTATAGATCGCCCAGCAGAAAGATGAGATGATTGCGATAAGATTCCCTTTAAGATGCTCTCCACTAACTATCTCAAATCCTGTAAGATTGCCGTTTATTACCAATGCACAGCCAAGCAGACCTATAATGATACCACTGACTTTAGGCAAGGATAGCGACTCACCTACAAGGAGAGCTAATGGCGTAATAAAAATAGCATTTGAGTTCATTATAATGCTGACGTCAACTGCTGTGCTATACTTGAGAGCCGCAAAGACAGCGCTTCCCATTCCAAATATCCCTGTAAGAGCTAAAAAGATTATAATTACAGGTCTTTCAACAAGAACTTTAAGACTTTTAGTTTCACCCCTCAGGACTATATAGATTATAGATACAAGCCCGGCAATTGAGAATCTAAGGAAAGCAACTAGAGTTGGGTGCATACCCATGATGTCGCATAAATATCTTCCTGCAACAAACACGGTACTCCATAAGATAGATGCAATTGCCCCAAGTAAAATGGCTTTAGATGTGCTGGAAAAATGATTCATAAGGTGAGGTAAATTTGACTGTAAGCGAAAACAATCGTATTTTGTATCAGCTTACAGCCAAAAAATGTTTTGCATAACCATTTGAAAACTCGCTAACTGCTTGATAAAAGTAGATGACGAGTTTTTGATAGACTTTAATATTTGTGGCAACAAGTAGCTTAGAGAGATTCTTTCAGTTCTTTGCCTGCTTTGAATACTGGAACTTTCTTTGCAACGATCTCTAGTGCTTCACCTGTGCGTGGATTTCTGCCTTCACGAGCGGCTCTCTCTCTTATTGAAAAACTGCCGAAACCAACTAGATTAACCTTGTCGCCAGCGGCAAGCGCGCCTTTTATAGCCTCAATTAAAGCCTCAACAGCAGCGCCAGCCTGTTTTTTGGTTATAGCTGACTCCGCCGCCACTTTGTTTACTAAATCTTGTTTTGTCATGACAAGCCTCCTTTTTAGAAATTGGTAATTTAGCTTTATCTGGAATGATTATACGATAGTAGTTCGTACATGTCAAGTAAAAAATCACAAAAACTGTGTGATTTCAAGCGTTTTAACACATTTTTCACATTTAAAAGCAATTTTTGTGCTTTTTTACCCTTTTTTAGAAGTTTATTAGCACCTTGATAGCGCCATCTTTTCTTTCCGCCACCATCTCAAATGCCATCTGAATATTATCAAGCTTTATTCGATGGGATATAATTTTTGAAACATCAATCTTTTTATCAGATATAATATTCACCGCAACCGGAAATTCTGATTGAATATCAGGTCCCAACGAACCCAGTAATTTTACTTCTCTGTTAAAGAATTCAGGAAACACAAAATCATATACCGACTTACGTGGAACTCCGAAAGCTAGAACAACACCGCTCCTTTTAACCAAAGTGAAACAGTTATTTACTGTGGAGTCTTTTCCTACCGCTTCTATCGCCAGATCAGCCATTTGACCGTTTGTAATTTTACTTACCATTTCAGCGATATTCGATTGTAACGGATTTATGACGTGAGTAGCTCCAAAATTCATAGCAGATTTAAGCCTGTAATCCATAGGGTCTATGCCAATAATCTTTTCTGCCTTAATAAGTTTCATCATTGCTGTGAAAAGCAATCCGATAGGACCCTGTCCTACAATTGCAACATTTCTCCCACTAAGGTTCCAACTTTCCATATCTAGCGAGTTATTTGCTGATAGAAGTAATGGCTCAAATAACTTTCTACATGCATGAATAACAGTTCCTAAAGGTTGTGCTACTACAAACTCGTCATTGATATTTGGCAACCTTACCGTTCTGGATGGTGATGATGTAAAGTATTCTGCAAATCCACGATCACCATTGGGTATGGAAAGAACGTTGTCTTCTTCCTTGAATTCTTTACTACGACTTTCCACAACTATTCCGATACATTCATGACCGGGAAATCCGGGTGGTAGAGGATATTGTGGATTCCTTTCGTTAAGAAAATACGGAAGATCGCTTCCACATATAGAAGCTGTTTTGTTTTTTACGAGTATCTGACCATCGCTGATCTCTGGTTTTTCTATTTCGATTATTTCTACGTTAAATGCCTTTGTTATTATAGCCGCTTTCACAAATCACCATCCTTGTCTTATAAGCAATAGAAAATAGCACACGGATAAACACGGATCAGACGGATTTACGCGGATTAAAAAGAAATCCGCGTAAATCCGTTTAATCAGCGACATCCGCATTCTGTTCCTAATCAAAAAAGTGAAAATCTTATATCAGCCTGTTTTCAACACCCATGAACCTGGCGAAGAAGGCTATCCAGTGAATGGTGAAATCTTGTCACGGCTATCTCCATATAGAAAGGAACATATCAACCGCTTTGGGATTTACAAACTTCAACTCGATCAGATTCCACATTCCATCTGATTTAAAGAACATTCAATGTTGTGATGTCTATAAAAGGATATGTCAGGAGTCGTTCAAAAGCAAGTCTTTTTTTAATAGGATTTTACAAGGTGTTGAAAACAGGCTAAGTAAAATAATATAGAGTAGTTAAATCACAGTATTCTACCGTTTACAATTTAGCATTATTATCTGATTTAGTCAAGGACAAAAGAAGAAGTGTCGGAGTGGTACTAACAAGATAAGGGAAAGGTAAGAGGCGAGGGGTATGCGGCGGCACACAAATACCTCCTACCTTCCACTTTGTGGTTCTCTAACAGAAAAATATTATGCACAAAGCGTACCAATTATTATTATCGTAAATCGAAGATACAGTTATACAAAAGTTAATAAGTATTTATATAACCGTAAAGATTGTTAGTAAGATATATTTGCTATTTAGTTATATATCTGAAATGTTTAATTATGCAACATGAAAAAAAAGTAACACCTTAAACTGACTAAGAATTAAACAGAAGATAAAACTAATAGAAACAGATTAATGATGGTATAGTCATAAACATTGTGAATAAAACAGAATTATGGATACATACTGAAACTTGATACAGGATACTGGTTAATATCTAATACCGAGCATCCTATATCTTATCAAATATGTACAATTTCTATTTTTACCTAATGAATTTGGATTATTCTTCCTCATCCTCTTCGTCAATAGGCGCTGCTTCTACTTTTTCAATTTCTGGAACAGCCTTCTTCAATTCTTTCTCTACAAAGTTACGTATAGTCATCTGAGAAAATGGACAACCGGCACAAGCACCTTTAAGTCTAACCGTTACCACGTTGTTTTCAATGCCAACAAGCTCAATATCTCCGCCATCCATTTTTAGTGCGTTACGTATCCGACCAAGAGCTTCTTCAACTTTTTCTTTCATCATAAAAATCTCCTTTTACATTTACCCAACTATGTTACTTTAAATTAACAACATTCAAATCAGGATAGAAATTCCTGTATATTGCTTCTTTTTACTCAAAAATAATGCAATTATCAGACCTTATCGAAAACAATACACAATGTGCATATTTAGCCAGTCGTAAATGAGATATAACGAATAAATCATTTTGTGGCTAAACAAAAAATAACAACAGATAATGTATCAAAATTACACGTTATCGTTATAAATACCACAGACGCCACATAATGATAATTATGCAGAGCAGAAAAGACCAATATTGTTTATCTTGTACCTTTTAAAATAAACCTAATGTTGTCATAGTCATCTCTCTTGAGAGTATTCTTTTTTATATCTCTGCTGACATGCATACCTTTATCATTTATACCATTTAATGTAATCTTATTTCCAGATGTAATTATGGATTCTGTTAGTTTAATTACTTCTTTTATTTTCAGGTTTCTCCTTCGGAAAACTATTTTCTCTTTTTCTACAATAATCTCTTTTACGACCATGGAAATAAACGAAATATTTTTGCAAAAAAACTATATGTTACAAAAATAACACCCAGCGATTTCCCAATAGTCGAGGGTATATCATCAGGAACCACTGATCTAATAATGGCAGGAATAGCTATCAAAAATAAGAAAAACATAAAAGCTATTATATCTAAAGTTGTAGGTATAAATGCAAATCGTTCGACTTCATGACCAGACATAAAATTGTATCCACAGTCACACCGCATAGCACTTTCAGGATTTATTAAACCGCAAGTCGGACATTCTCGACCCCTCACTTGACAATTTCATAATCTACTCCTTTTACTAAAGTGCCTATGTTATTAAAGCCTTCACATAAATCTTCAATCTGAATTATCACCCTTACCAAGTAATCTCCAGAACGATTTATCACGCTTACGTTCTGGTTTAACGCCCTGACATAATTGTCGCTGGAACTCTATTTCCTCTGCCAATTTCATAATTATAGAATCCGATCTTTCTCGGTTATTTTTTATCTCTTCCTGCAAGCGATTTATCTGTTTATTGCGTTCCTCAAGTTCGTTTTTCAGCCATCTTATCGTGTCGTCTTTGTCGGTCAATTCGGCGACACTTACGTCATCTATGTCGCCATCTGTCGCCACCTTGACACATCGTTTTCTGCCCTCTACTTTGGCTTCAAGAGAGCCATTAGCAATCCTTCTCTGTATAGTTCGCTCTGACAAATTAAGTATGACAGTCGCTTCAGATATTGTCACCCATTTTGGCATAATATGACACCATAAGAATAAACGTAACGTAACAATAAGTTAATACAACTCCATGTTTAGAACGTAAAAAATACTTTTTTACAAAGCCATAAATACGACATAAATGGCGTAATTGTCGCATTAAAGTTATGGATTAAGCACCTAAACCAATACTTTAAGTGCCAAATATTCCCAAAAAATATTTTTATTCTAAAGCTAAAAGTCCAAAACGCTTAAAGCAATCCTTTACATTACGAACAACGTCAATTTCATAACCGGCTTTTCTTGCTGTTTGATAAACATCTATTCCGCAGGCTTCCATTGAAGGTCTTGCCTTTCCGCTATTCTTACATAAGCCTTTACTGAATTGATTGGGACTAGAAATATCTTTTGCAATACAACTTTCGCAATGTCTGCAAGGACCTGCCGCAAAAGCAAAAGCCTTGTAAAAACCATTTAGAAATGCCTGTCTTTCTATCTCAAACATTATTTCGTGAACGTTAGGTTGTTTATCTCCAGATTTTACTTCAAATTCTATTAACAACGCTTGATTATAAGCTTCTAACATTTTACGTGTCTCATCTGGAGTAGGGGCATAAGGGGGGCATGTAAAATATCGTGCATAACCCCCGCATCCATATTGACACTTATATCTAACCCATTGTTCAACAGAAACATCTTTAGCGAGGATAACCTTTGCTGAATTAGCTCCCAAGTTTATTACATTAGTTATTAATTCTTCTATAACATTATTATTTTCCATAATGACTCCGCTGAAAAAACGAAAAAAAGCATTAAGCTTTATATAAATACATAGATTCTAATATAACACAATTACAATAATTGGACACCCATAATTGACTTATATACTTACCCTCGAAACTTAGATTACAACAAAACAAAAGTTAGGTGAATTTTGAGGTATAATATCCTATACCCTTACCTTAAACTTGTGGAGGAAACATATGTCAGTAAAACGTCGAAATCATGGTCCAGAATTTAAGTTCAGAACAGCTCTGGAGGCAGCAAAGGAACAAAAAACTACATGCTGATCACCTAAGTCAGCATAAGCGAATTCCTGTTCAGCCCAAGATAGTGTTTCCATAAATTTTCTCCAACTGTATTTCAAGTCTTATGGTGTTAATGTCAATTGTATTTTACTCTAACACATATTATAACATACAGAGCGTAGCATAGACAATGGTATAATAGCTATACTGCAAGGCATTCATGTGACTTAAAATCTGCCATCAACGAACCTTGTAAAAACGATTAAATGCTCTGAAGAATCGCTCTATTGCGTTAGTTGTCGTTGGAATCCGAACACTGCCCACTGATGGAAGCAACTTTGACAAGTTACTCTCTGTCTGTCCAACCCATTCCTGTATACCAAGTGACTCCGATGACTCTTTCAGTTTTCCTAACCTTCTTCTGACTGTACGCTTATCCGTAGTCTGAAATACCTTCTTCATCTTAGATTTACGCTCATCAATATCCTTGTCTTCTTTGTAGCGCTTCTTTAACCACCTTGTCACTCCCTGATGATGATGAAAATGGCATAATACTTATTTGATATAGAAATGAGACTTAAAATGTCATTCTGAGTGACCGAAGGAAACGAAATTGAAGATTGGAAGATTTCACCACAGAGGACACGGAGAGGAAAGTAATCAGTATGACAAAAACTGATCACTGATTACTGATCACTAATTCTTCTCTGTGATCTCCGTGTCCTCTGTGGTGAAATACTCCTCAAGAAGATTCTTCACTCCGTTCAGAATGGCAAAAAGAATGAGTCTCATTTCTAACTAAAATAGGTATAAGATATGCTTTACTCCACAATCACGAAAGGCTTCCAGATGCTGGCTTGCAACCTGACGACTGTTACCTCCGAAGAGCAGTGATAGTTCCCGAAAGGTAAATAAACGTTTTCCTTTATCATTACGAAGCAATCGAAGGAACACCAGAACTGATTTCCTGTTTGATGGGGTGTTTTGCAACGGTCTCGGATTTTTCAACAGCTTTGATAGCGTCTATCATATCATTGCAGACATAATGAACGATATTTGATTGGCATATTATTAATCCCTTAAAGCCTACAACGTGGAGTGTGAGATCAAATGGGAGTAAAATTATGGAGTGCGTAAGCAAGCTTATGCAAGTGTTGAGGTTTGCCTCAACACTATAAAATAACTATCTGAATATCTTTTTCTCTGGCAACATCCTTCGCTAATGGAGTTATTATTGACCCTCTAGCAACAGTTATCTGCTTTGTGCCTTGAGGAAGTTTTTCTATCGTGTCTTGAGTTATCAATTTCTGTTCAAGAATATCATTACTACTTTTATTTAGCTCATTATTTACAGTATCAGCGAGTTCATTGATATCCACAAGCCTCATTCCATAAGATTCCAGCCTTTTAAGGTAGTCTTTTGCAAGCATGATCAACGCTGGCGAAGTATTTGGCGTTGCTATACAGGGGCAATCAGTTTGATCTGGATCAGCAGAATTCCTTGCGGATATAATCGGCTTGCCAGATATGAGTGCCTGCATTATTATATTCGTCACGAGAGTATCAGTAACGCCAAGTGCGACTTTTGCTGCCGAATTTCTGGTGAGGATTGGAACAATAACCGCATCACTTTTCTGAACAAGCTCTAATGATGAGATCGAGGAGTCAGGTTCGCAGATCAGCTTGCCCAAACCCGATATTCCTCGAATCTTTTCCTGACCTATAACACTCACTGCGGACTGAGACATAACAGCATCAACAGCATAAGATTCCTGAATCAGCCTTTCGACTTGAGTTACAGACTCTTTAAATTTCGTATAACCACCCGTAAAAAGAGCCAGTATGTTTTTCTTGCCTGAAGAAGTTTTACTTGAGTTCACCTTCACTTCAGAACTGACCTGATCGGTAAGAGCTTTTTTTACTTCGGTTTCTATTAACTGTATAAGCTTATCAATATCCATTTTATTAATCAATCTCCACTGATAGATATTCTTGACCTTCTCTGCAATCTTCTACAAATAACTTTGGGTTATTGACTTTCTTCACTTCATCAACTCGGCGGATTCTCCGCACTTAACACCTGCGGCATTAGCATCATCAGTATCCAGATGCATTTGCAGAAGGAATTTATCGCTAACCCTGATCTGAACATTCTCGAACGTGATAGCTCTTACACCAGAAACTCTGACTTTGACGATTCCATCATCTTTCACTCCAAGCCGTTCAGCGTCTTGTGGATTTGTATGAACGTGGCGATTAGCACAGATCGCCCCTTCTTTTAGCGAAACAGCACCAGCAGGACCTACCAGTATTATCGGTTCAGAACCTTTTAGATCGCCTGATTTCCTGACCGGTGGATCAATGCCAAGAGCAACTCCATCAGTACGAGATAGCTCCACCTGAGTATATTCTCTGAACGGTCCCAATATCCGAACATCTTGTATAGCCCTCAATCTTGGTCCGATAAGCGTTATAACTTCTGCCGATGCAAACTCACCCGGCTGATATAACTCAGTATAAATTGTTAGCTCTTTACCACGCCCATATAACTGTTCAAAAATTTCACGAGTAAGATGGACGTGTCTTGCCGAAATGCCGATGGGGAGCCATTTGCCATTTGCCGAAGAAAAAAGCGGTTTCTGTGATTGAATTTCCCACGAAGGCTTTTCCCTTTGAGCCAACTCTTGCAATATCTTTTTTGTAATATTATCTACTAAAGTATTATAATCCATAAATCTAATAATCGTTCTCCATCCTTTACTCAGCGTATTTTTTCATGAAATCAAGCGTTTCATCCATGTTCTTAATACCAGCACTTGAACCGATAGCAGTAACACAACACGCACCAACAGCATTTCCAAGTCTAGCGGCGTCCCTATAATCCCAGCCTTTGGATACGCCTGCCAAAAATCCTGCGGCAAATGCGTCTCCTGCACCAGTAGAGTCAACAGCATTGACCTTATATATAGGTATAGAAATTTCCCAATCAGGAGTGCGTACGTAACTCCCTCGATCCCCCATTTTCAATGCGACCGTTTTTATACCATACGCCATTAGAAATTCAGCAATATCCGAAGGCTCATCTTTTCCTGTGATCATACGTGCTTCTTCAATGCTGGGCATAAAAATGTCAAGGTATTGCAAACAAGGTTCCAGAACTTTCAGCCAATTGCCTTTTGAGTCCCATGCAGTATCAAGAGAAGTAATAATACCCCATTCTCTGGCTTGTTTAAGCACTTTGGCGGTAGGCATGCCATCAAAATTAGGCATCAAAAAAGAGCCAGCGACATGAAGTATCTTAGCTTTTTTTACAATATCAAAATTTATATCATCATGATTTAGTTCAGCATTTGCACCGAGATAATGAAAGAATGTCCTTTCACCATCCGCCGAAACCATGACCATAGTGGCTGAAGTATTTGCAGTTGTACTATACTTAATTCCACTAATGTCAAGCCCTGCATTTCTCATGTAATTGACAAAGAAATCACCAAATCCATCCGTACCAACTTTACCCATTAATCCAGTAGAAATACCAAGCTTGTTGAGGGCATAGCCCGTATTGCTTGCACAACCGCCTGTGTGCAGTCCCATTGTATCTACCAAAGCCAGCTTACCTTTTCCGGGCATGTTCTCAATAGGTTTTGCCACTATATCAGCTACGAATATTCCCAAACATAGAACATCCATTAAGAATTCACCTCTTATAATAAGTTTTGATTATACAATATAATCTAACCAATATATTATCATTTTCTTTTCAATAATGCAAATAAAAAACTCGATTTATAAATTGTGCGTAAAACCCCTATCCCTTTATGGTAGGGGATGTAAGCCTGCTCTTAACCTTGACTTTGTATGTATTTTTCGATTATGATTTTGGCTAATATAATCCATTAGCAAGCCAATCCCTTTCTAAACTTATAAGGAACTAACAACTCAACTTTTGGCACTTTCTTAATCTCCTTTAATGCTACATATTTGCCACTATTTTGAGTTCCTTTAACTGTAAATATTTCACCTTCATACTTAACCAAATCATTTGGTTGGTAAAAATATCTGTTTCTCCTAATACTTTTTCTTCCATTAGATATTTTTTCACCTCTGAATACTTTCAAATTTACTGTGTTCTTACTCTTATTTCTTGTTCTTCTGCCACAGTTCAACTCTCCGCCACTAACCTTTTCACCAGTTCTTATATCAATATATTTAGCATCATAAAACTTTTCTAATGAACGGTTATTTCTTTTAATTTGCTCAAATATTATAGGATCAACTCTTTCTTGTGTCTTTCCATTTGCAATACAAAAAGCATCATTACAGTGTGTCTTTTCGAGTTTTAAGCCTATTCTTGTGTTCTTGGTTATATAGCCATAAGTATGCAAACATTTAATAAATTCAACCAGTTTCCATCTAACTATACTCATGAATGTGGCATCCTTAAATCCTTTCAGTTTAGGTTTAGTTGTTTGCCACTCATATAAAAATTTACCTTTCTTGTGGTTAGGCGATGTGTGGCACTTGTGACATAAAGTGATTAAATTATTAGGAATATCTGTACCACCATTATCTTGAAATACAATACGGTGTATTTGTAATATTGGTTCTTTGTCAGAGTTTTTACAGTTAGGATTCTGGCATTGATGATTATCTCTATGAAGTATATATTCCCTTAAATTCCAAAATCCCAGTTGTTCACCTTGTTGATAATCTACGCCTTGTATATCAGGATTCTTAATTTTTTGAATATCAAAATTTGCAACCTCTACTATTACTTTAGTTATTGGTAAAATACTTTTCAACTTATCTATAAACCTTATATGACTATCTAACTTATGTTGAATACTAGGAGCTAACCATCCATCCTTAATTTTTCTATTCTGCCTCCTAGCTTTTCTATATCTTAGTTTTTGTCTTCTAATACGTCTATATTGTGCTTTTTCAGTAATTCTATTACTCATACCTTGAAGTAATTTAACTTCGCCAGATATTAATTCTTTCTTATCTGTTACAGCGCTAAAACCCATATTCAGGTAACCGCTGTCTATACCTAATGTAACTGGTTGTGTAATATTTTCACATTCAAATAGCAACTGGATTGTAAAGGGTTTGACTGTTTTGACTCTTGCTCTTTTAGCTTTTAATAATTTTCGGGCTTTTGCTTCTGTACAAGGCATTAGAGGCTTGCCTTCAATATTTAGTACATATACCATGTCTATAAGACCTCCTATATGTTAGAGTTGGTTCACTTCGCCAATGTTATCTAAGGTTTTGATGGCTCCCACTTCTCCTACCCTCAGAGATGTTTAGTCGGCTTCGCAGTGTTCAAGGCTAGTGAAGTACCTTGAAGTGCCTATATATTCTTAGATAACGTAGTCAGTTAAGACTTAGGCTATTCAATCAGCTTGTAGTTTCCTACAAGCCCCGATCCCTTCAGGGTCGTGGGTTATTGACAGCATATACGTTGACATTAACCATTTTGTAATAAAGTCGCTCATCTATGCACTAAAAACTTTCGCTTTTTTAATATCAAATTCTATTTCTACCTTCATGGTATTTGTGATAGCCCATATAAAAATATTGCGAGACAGTGTGAAACATTACCAAAAAAACTCATAAATCCATGAATACATAAACACATAGAACCGAAGGGAATCTACTCAGAGACACTACGAACACAACGAAAGCCAACATTAGAGTAGTAGTAAGCGGTAACGTAGTAGTCGCGGTAAGCAAGACGCAGGTCGTACGTAGCGGAGCGTAGTAGTACCACGAACCCCCACGACAAACGTGATAAGTACCTGAACTCGGTCCCGCTGGATTTGATTTTGTCGAAGTGAAATAATAATTATTGTCGTACCAATCAGCACACCATTCCCAAACATTGCCTGCCATGTCATATAATCCATATCCATTCGGCTTGAAACTCCCAACAGGTGCAGTATAAGTATAACCATCTTTTGTTATACTATTATCAAAGTTGCCTGCCTTGTTTGGTGGAGGCCATTCATCTCCCCAGACGTATTTCTTTCCAGTAACTCCACCTCTAGCCGCTTTCTCCCATTCTGCCTCTGTCGGTAAACGCTTTCCTGCCCAATCCGCATAAGCCTTCGCATCATTCCAGGTTACTCCAACTACCGGATGATTCGGCGCATTGTATTTTGGATCATTCCAATATCCCGGTGCTTTATATCCTTTCGCATCCATGAACTTCTTATATTGTGCATTAGTCACCTCGTATTTGTCAATATAAAAGGCGTCAAGATAGACTGTATGTATTGGCTTTTCGTCATCAGATTCATTACTTCCCATCTGAAACTCACCCGCAGGGATAAGTACCATATCATCTTTTTCTGTTACGGTTGTTGTGACTGATGGTTTTATAGGCAGTGGTTGCGGTTTTTGATTCTTCCAATAATCCAGCCGATTTGACGCTTCTTGACGTATTGTATCATCCTCTTGAGAATTAGGATTATTTTCACCGTAGCTACTCAAAAACCTTTCCCATGCGATAGTTTTCAGGTCTGCAGTACCGCTTCCCTTTTCAAACTCTTTAATGACTTCATAAGCCTTTATCATCTCATCCAGATTATCAGCCCATGCTTTATTAACTTTTTCAATAGCGGATTGCCTGTCTGCTTCATTTTTCAAGTCATCAAGGGAAAATGCACTACCCGAAGGCGGTGTTGGTATCGGTGGTGGTTCAGTCTTTGGCATTTGAAATACGAAATCACCTTTATCAAGATCGGGGTCTTTGATCTTTCCATATTGTGGGTTTTGAGCTTTTTTAGAATAATTAATAACCGTCTTCTGCAAAAACTCGCCAAGTTCAACGCCTGTGATGTAACCATCCTTGTCCGTATCAGCCTCACCGTTCAACCCTTCAATAAATTGGCGACAGAAGATGCTGTTATCTGGCACAGTCTCATCAGCGGCGCCGGCAGTGATTATCTGACGCACAGGTTTTGCAGTCTTGTATGAGATATTATCTGGTACTGCTCTACCGATATCGAATATTGACCCTGAAAAACAGCTATCAAACATAAACAAGGCATGTTTAGATTGGATACGTTTAGCGTAAACCTCGATCTGCTGCATATCCATCGCCTTATCAAAAAATCCATTCGGATCAATATTTGGGTTTTCCGCATCCGCAGGAACGATATAACCCATCTCACGCCCATCAGCAAGCTTGATAGTATGCCCATGTCCTGATAAATAGAACAGAAGCCTATCATCAGGTTTACGTCCATACTTATTAATAAAGCTCTTAAACTCCTGTTCCATCTGATCATAAGTAGGATTCTCTATAACAAACACTTTGAATCCCTGTTTTTTTAAAGCTTCCTCGACTCTTGGAACATCTTTTTTCACACCCGGAAGATCAGGCCAACCGTTGGTGTATTTGCTAACGCCGATAATAAGGGCATAGCTATTTTCATAAAGGCAGACGTCTTTTCCCGCTTTGTCCTTAATCTTAATAAATCCGCGTTCTTCTTCAGCCTGAATTAACAAAGGCAGAGCTAACATAAGGCACAATAATAACGTTAATCGTTTCATATTCTTGCCCCTTTTATAAAATTTGCATTAAACGAGTTTTAACCCCAGAGGGGTGTTATGTTTATAGAAACGAAAAAACCAAAACATACAAAGCTCCAGCGGAGCGACATGTTTTTCACAGATAATGATTTATATATCGCTCCGCTGGAGCTAATATTTTTTCCTAACTCGTTTCTATAAACATAACACTCCTCTGGAGTTTAGAACTCTTGTTGTAATGTAAATAATAATTGATACTATGTAACATTACATCCCTTATGCCTATTTCTTTTTGAATTACCAAAGAACCCTATTTCTTAAATATCCTCCTGTCGCCAATTAACATGGAGAACTCGTCAAACTTACTGACTGATGAAGAAAGCTGACCCTGGAACTGCTCCTCCGACATTGTGGTTAAAAGCGTGTTCTTAACTTCACCTTGAATTGGAGATAATGCCCTATGCTCATGACCAAGTTTTTCCTCGATCATGTTACCCACTTTATAGAACTTAGGTTTGAAAAGGTCGTTGGTATAGTAATCCAGAATAGCATAATACTGGATAAGTTTCGACTGATCAAGCCCGCCAACTATGTCTGTGACTTTGTGATCGAGATCAGAGCGAAACTTAAAGTTTGACCTTATCATCTCAATAGCCATGTATTCTGAACCAAGCGGTAAAGGCTGAGTTCCAGCACGCATAAATTTATAACTAAGCCTACCGTCTTGTTCTTCAAAAACGTCAATCACTCCAAGTATAGCGCCTGTAAGCAATATCCTGATGGCTTCTCGAAGGGTCGCTATCTCGGCGTCAGATTTCAATAGTATGTCAGTATACTTTTCATCAAATCGGTCAATGTGTAAGCCTGCACTTGGTTTTCTTGCGATCTCAAGATAGCTTTGCTTATATTTGTCTAAATCGTTTATATACATCAATGGGATACCAGCAAACTCAGAATAATAACAAGCTAATGAACTATCTACGTTAAGACGTTCCGCAGTATTGTTAAATCGCTTGAATAATCTTACAAAATTCTCGTATTCATCATCAATCTTACTGGACATACCGAGATAAGCCATTGACTTGATGTTGTTCATAACGCCGGGGTCACCCATGAAATGAGCGCCACGTTTCAACCAGCCAGCGCCCATTGAATAGAACCTTCCGAGCATTTGGTTACGCTGTTGTTCGTCTGGGTACTGCTTCATAAATGCTTTAACTGCATCGGATTCGGATTTTGTTTTTAAGTCCTCGAACTTAGTTGAGCAAAAGTCTGATATTTCCCTTTCAACGTATTGTATTCCCGGACTGCGGAACATATCTCTCAAACCAATTAATCCACCCAGTGTAGTGTTGGTGAAAAAATCCTCGTCAACTGACGCCAGTGTTACGTCATTCACAGGCTGATCCTTTACGAGATAGAAGGCACTGAAATCGCCTTTTTTGTAAAGATTTACGTGGATAACGTATTGTTCCGCTCGGTCAAAGGACTCGAATTTTTCGTGCAATCTGGTTTTCAGGACTTGGAGTGAATCTTCAAGCTGTCGTAATTCGAGGATCATACCACCTCTTTCAACCTTGATCTTACCGTCTGCTGTGGTAATTTCAGCCTCATAGCCAATCTTGTTTTTGATTTCCTCGCATATTTGTCCTGCGGTTTCGTCAATCATCATCCGTGCGCGCATGTTTAGATATGATCTAAGGGCGTCAAGAGTATGTTTGACGTAAGTTCTAAGGGTTACGTTACGATATAGCCATGAATTTTCAGCTTCACCAAGTATCTGAAGCCCTCTTTCGATCTTCTGAGACCATTTTGTAGCTTGTGCCTCAGCACGCTTGTAATCCTCGTTATAGCTCTTGCTCTGGGCATCTAAAAGCTCACAGACAGAGGCAAGACTTTTGACAGCAAGATCGATCCTGATATTTCGGTTGCCGATCATCCTGCTGATCTCACTCCAGAGAGCGCTCTGCACCTGTTTCATAAGTGTAGCCTTGTTGACGGTCTTAATGCGCCGTACAAACTCACCCTCTATGTCAAGTCCGCCGGCGCTGAATTGTTGACGCAGAAAATTGTCGTATTCTGTTGATATGAACTTACGCAATTCACGAGTCTTTGATTTTATTCTTTCCAGACAGCGTTCTTCCTGATTTGCAATCCATTGGCTGATGGCTTTCGTGACGTTATCGCCAACGTCATTAATCCTGCTCAAAAATGTGAATATATCAGCAGTAGAAACATCTTTCATACCTATGCCAAGTCTTGGCATGATGTCACGTTTGATCTCCTCTTTCATATCACCCGGTGCAGTATTTTTTCTTAGCCAAAAATCAACAAGGTCTTCACCTAGCTTATAAGAGCAGGCGTTGAGTATCCGATCCATAGGAATATATATCTTTGACCAGCCAAAAGTCGAAAAGCGATAAGACAATATCTCAGTGTGTGCAACATTGCCCTTGCTGTCAAGATATTCATATTCAAGGTCATTCAAAAGTTGAGGCGCAAGGTTCTCACGAATACTTCGTTTCTGTGAGGCAAACATATCAGTATCAGGTGAAAAGTCCATGAATATTGATTCCGCTACCATGTCGCATATCTCGATCTTCTGATCAGGCGATATGGAACCGCCATAGTCGGTGCTATTGTCAATCATGTAGCACGTATTGAAAGGAGGACCCCATATTTGCTTGTGATCATTAAGTTTCCATTCAACGTCAAAGTCGTGGAAAGATGTCCCGCTTGAATCGGTATATTCCTCATCTATTGATCTGGAAAGCAAGTCCTTTCTCAGACTGTAAAACTCAAGTTCTTTTAATGCGGCATAACCGTTTCCGTATCGTCTGTCAGTCGTATCCACAGTAAACAGTGATGGGAGAACGATGAATCCGCAGACATTTGCGTTATTGATCATGCTTTTCGCAAGGAAAGCCATATCCAGAAACATACCGCTACCAGTTCCACCAGCTATTGATGTGACAATATAAACATTAACCTTTGTCGTGTCAATTCTGGCTACGTTCTGCATCTCATTTTGTGCGCTTTGTGTCTGAATGTTTTTGCTGTGATTCAATATCTTTTGCTCAATACCGTTTTCGCCGCCATAAGCGTGGAAAAATCCAAGCCGGCCAAGCGGTCTAAAAGCTTTTGCCCCTTCTACGACTGATCCATGAGCTTCCATCGCTGGGTCCATCCACTTAAAGATATTGGGATAGGCATTTCGGTTTCTGAAATACGTCATGAATGCCTCCGGGGATACTTGAGCGTCAACCATCTCTGTTGGTTGAAATCTTATCTCGTCGGAAATATAATCTAGTCTTTGCCCATCTAGTGATATATCTCTGAGATCAGTATCAATCCACAAATAAGCGATGACGGGCAATCCCGGTTTACCATATTTCTCAAAGAATTTTCTTCTCAGGCGCAAAAGTACCTCTTTACCAGTTCCTCCAAGACCTATTATTACTGTGGGGTGAAACGGTACTGGAGCAAGTTTTGCTGTAACTCCAGCACTTAGAATCCTACTTCTACCGGGCATCTATAATTCCTCCTCATCTCCGTCTCTTTAACCATGCAAAAAGAATAAATATAACAAGCAATACCCATGATATTATGATAACTGCAAGCAATACCTGACCGAGAAATAATACTGTAAATACGGTACAGAGCAATGTAAAAAGAATTGAAAGCGAAAGCAGTTTGGCATTTGCAGGATGCCACTCCTTGTTGATGAGTACCGCATATAGTTCACGCATGATAAAATAAAGTATAACAGCCGCAACTACCATGATGAGAATACGAAAGTTTGACGACAGGTCGCCAAGCAATCCGCCTGTTGCCCTAGTTCCCGAATCCGTAGCTTCTTCGGCAGTATCAGCAATCTCATCCTGTGCAAGCATAAGGTATCTACTCAACCCCATTTTTATCCTCCAAATTGGTATGATTTACAATTAAAATTAAGAATTTAGCCACAGATTAACACAGATACACACGGATTTATAAGAAAGGTATGATACAATATGTTATTTTCTCATCATGAATACTGCATCTTGTATCTTCTTTTTTCTTTATCCGTGGAAATCCGTGTTAATCCGTGGCTAAATTCCTGATTTAAAGTGTTACCTTAATTATGAACTATTCCAAAACGTATTATTAACGATTTTCCAGAAAGTTGTTTATCTGTTCTCTAAAAGCCTTTAACGTATCTGAAACACCCTCTGCCAATGGACGAATCTTGTCCCATTCATAAATATGACCATAAGAATTCCAGAAACGATGACGAAATTTGAGATACTCTAACAGACGAATAGCAAGCGGCTGATCAATGATCTGTCCAGCTTCCACTTGTTGCAAAAGAGAAGTATGCCAATCTTCTCCTTGAGGAAGTTCACCAGTCAACGTTAAGTTTATTCGTTTGAATATCTGCTCTATGCCATTATAAAAGAATTGCAGGATGCCACCGATGCCCGTTAATTCCATGATGTTAGGTATTCGATTGGATATTTGGCTCAGAAATTTGTCTATTTCATTAGAAAGCTGTTCTAAATCTTGCAATTCGGACTCAATAAGCCACTTTAATCGCTCAAAAGAGATCTCAGAAAACCGTAAAATTCCTTCATTTTCTTCCAGATAACCTGATAAGGATTTGACTCTTTCTCTCAATCTCTCAGGCGCATCTTCCAGCGTAACCAGATCAATGTCCAAACCATCAATAAGAAACTTATCCAAAGCTACGAGTGCTTTGAAGTAATCTTTTGATTGCAGCCCTTCAACAGCTATGTCTATATCCGATCTCTTGTGCCAGATGCCATCACCAACTACGGATCCAAATATATAGACATTATCCACTTTGAATTGCTCTTTGAGCAATTGGGCGCATTTTTGAGCTATTTTGTATGCTTCTGCACGTTCCATATTTAGCTTTCCATAATCAACTATTATGAGTTACTTGAATAGTTTTCCCAAAAAATATGTATCTGTTCACGTAGTAACTTTAACGTATCTGAAACACCATAAGCTAAACGACTGAGTCTATCCCAATCAAGTTTACTGCCATAGGAATTTCTAAAAAGGTGACGGAATTTAAGATAATCTAATAAACGCAGAGAAAGCGGATGATCAATTATTGATTTAGCTTCTATATTTTGCAAAAGCAATGTATGCCATTCCTTACCTTCAGGAAGTTCACCGTCTAACTCTATTATGATGCGTTCAAATATACGTTCTGCACCGCAATAGAAATCATGTAAGCATGACCCTAAAATTCGTAATTCAGATACTGTTGGTTGCTTTGGTTGCTCCGATATTTCTTTCAAATTATCATTTAGTTCTTCGACGACTTTCTCCATCTCTTCCAATTCGGTTTTGATCAGCCATTCTAATCTGTCAGTTCGGTTCTCTTTCATTAAAACATCTCCACCAACGTCATCAGATAAATACTTCACTCTCTCTTTTAATTTCTCTGTTGCACTTTCCAGCGTAATTAAATCTAACTCCAATCCAGATGGCAGAATTTTATCCACAGCAGTCAGGGCTTTAAAGTAATCCTGAGATGGTAATCCTTCAACAGCAATGTCTATATCCGACCACTTGTGCCAAAGTCCATCTCCTGCCACAGAGCCAAATATATAGACATTGTTTACATTGAATTGCTCTTTAAGCAACTGAGCGCATTTTTGAGCTATTTTGTATGCTTCTGCACGTTCCATTTAAATACCTACATCAGCTAGTTTTTCAGCAACGACAGCACGATCAAAGAGTTCATCAAGCTGATCTACCTGATTGATTGACCTGATCTTCTCCACAAGCATTTCCGAATCTTTACCAAATCTGATTTTTAATAACCTAATTAAGTCATCTTGTTTTGTTGTTATTGTTCCTAATTCTTTACCAAGTTCTTTACCAAGTTCTTTACCAAGTTCTTTACCAAGTTCTTTACCAATCTCTTTTCCGATCTCTTTACCAAGTTCTATACCTATTTGCTTTCCTTCTTCAATTAATTCCTGTGCTATTGTCCTTCCCATTTTACTAATGTCCTCCTTCCTGTTTTTGTCATTGACATTATTTTCTACAATTTTTACAAATTCAGATCGCTCATCTGGTTTACGGCGATTATATATAAGCGTTAGAATAAACCACATCAGCTTTTCCCAGTTGGCTCTTTCTTCTGGTGGTATCTGCTCAAGATGATAAGTTGCTAATTGCAATGCTTCTTCAAATTCCTCCGATTTTGCATCTTCTTTTTGAATCAAACGCAATACCCACCCGAAAGGATGCTCTTGCTCTACTAATTTATTGGGTTCTGTTGCTTTAAGGTTCAAGAATAATATGTTTGGTTGATATACGAACTGTCCAAACGAATCTGGTAATTCTATTAACTGCCTCATATCCAATGGTGAATCCCATGTTCGACTACCTGTATAAAAAACTACTGGCAATATGGGACGAAATTTGCGCTGATTTATTGGCACATTATTATTTTTCCATTCTCGTCTTTGTGTTTCCCATATACCGACCATATAGGATAATATACGAAATGCCATCTCTGGATCGACGCTGGATTGATGCTCAATCAAGATATATATAATAACTTCTTTGGGATTATTATCCGCTTTGTCTGAGAATGGTGCTGTAAATATCATATCCGCTTCATGTTTTTGCAGATCATCAGATATGAAGGTCTTGTTTATGCATTTGAGTCGTGTGTAATCTATTCGTTCAGCTAATTCTGAAGCAGTTATTAGCAATATACAACGTACATTGTCAGGAGTTTCCAGAAGCCATTGAATAGATCGGTCTGAAAACTCACGGATCAAAGGAATTATTTCCTCTTTAAGCATTATTCACCTTATTTGCCTTCTCTCCATTCCAAAGCTTTTTTTTGAAGTTCAAGCGAAGTATATTTATTACGATAGTCTTTCAGTGTGCCAGCCCAATCCTGACGTAATTTCCCTGCTGGTTTCTGCACTCGCTTATTAATTAGAAATTCAATGAAATCCTCTACCTCTTGATGAAGGTCTGGTGGTAAATTTTTAACTATTTCTTCTATTTTTATCATGTGAATCACCTATGTTTTATTAATTGGGAGTTGTTTTGTTAAAGGTTTTGGCAACAATTTGATTATAGAATTATTTAAATCCGTCATCAAGATCGGAACGTTTTTCTTCCATCTTCTCTTCTTTTTTCAAGGAACGGAAATGGATGTCTACGCTTGCGGTTCCTTCTGTGTCGGCAATGTTAAAGGCGTCAATGTCACGGTTCAGGCGTTTCTTGCTTAGATTATTGTCTATTAATAAGCCTTTTCTTGCCTTTGCGTAGATGGTTCCACCGAGAGTTTTGTATATACTGCCGTAGCTTTTACCTGACATGGATATGTAGAATGTGCCAAAAATTGGCGCAAGTGACGTTATTCTCTCATCCTGACCACCAACTGATATAGCGAACTTGCCGGCACCTGCTGAACTGACTGCTCTAGCTATGATGTAAATGATGAAAATAAGTATTATTACGAGAACGATAACAAGCACTAATGGCCAATGAGGATAACTTACGGAAAGGATCATTTTGTATTCAATCGGTATTGACGTGACGTCTGTGGGCATGTAGTTAATCAGTGACCCCATGCCATATATACGTCTGTAATCCTGTATGTCATCAGTATTATATTTTGCGAGGACGTCATTTGTGAATCGGAATCCTTCTCTTGGAACCTGAACTTCCAGCCGTACAGTATTCTCAAGCGTACCGGGTTTACCACTAAGTGCCGCACGGAGTATGGAAACAGGATCGAGTCTCATTCTAACTTTTTCTATGTTAATTGTGACTTTATAGATCGTCTCTGTGGTTTTTCCCGGATCCACGTTGACTTTTTCCGGAAATATGGTACAAGCAACGTGTGCATCTCTAAACCCGATACTTGTAAACTGATTATTCGTAACACTAGCAGTGACTTTTCCGTTGACGATCAAATCCTCAAACTTTGATAAGAGCTTTATGTAGAATACTATCGGCATTTTGTTGCCTTCCTTGAAGCCTTTTCCAAGAAATATGCCTTTTTCATTCAAACTTACGCTGGCTTTCTCGTTATTCGGAACCTGCCCAGCAGGTTGAAGATCAAAAGTTGCTTTATCAAGCGGTTTAGCAAGAAGCAGTTTTGATTCATAACCTGTCAAAGTGCTTGAAAAACGTGATGCAAGATCGTCAAATTGCTTTTTGCGAGGGTCTTCTTGAGGTTTTGTACCTTTCTTTTTTGGTGGAGTTTTTATGGCTTTATTCATGAGTATGCCATATATGATTATACCTTTTCTGCCGGTGTAATCAGATGTGAATTGACTACCTTCATTATTCACGTAAACTTTTCCAGTAAAATCAAGATAACAAGGCATAATGAGTATTTTCTGAAAGTCGTCCTGTCTTAATACGCTGTAAAAATCTCTTGTGCTTGCATCTACGAACGGTGTTTCTGTCCTGTCCTGAACGTTGTCTGTGATCATCCAGATAACATCAGGACGTGAAGTTTGGTCTTTCAGGAAACCTTGAATCGCAAGGTCTATACGTGTATCACGGTTGATTGAATGGAGTGCATCTGCTCTACCGACCATTTCTGGACCCCTATCACTGAATAGATAAATGTCTGCGCCGCCAAGTACCTTTTGCAGGTTTACCACGAGCATACGAATGGCTTGAGTATTATAAAAACCAGCCATACTGCCTGAACTATCAACCACTATCGCATGTTTCATTTCTGCGGAATAACAGGAAAGGCTTGCGAAACTTAAAAAAATCATTGTAATTAAAATTAGTATTTGTCTCATAAAAGATAAGCCCTCATTATTATGTCCTCGCCTTCTTCTACGACAGCGTATAAGTGTCCAGCGTAGAAGGCGGGTCTTAGTACAAAATTGCCAAGACATGAACCTGCCTGTTTGTATGTGGAACTATTCACTACTTGTAATGCCTCAGTGTTAGGGTAACTCATAACAAATCCGATGTAACTACCATATACTATTGGTGGAAACTTGTAAGCGGGATAAATGTTAAAAAGCTCATCTGACGACCATTCCGTCTGTCCAAGCACGTTTGTTACGAGTACGCCCCCGCTATGAGCGATAATAATTAACCCATTTGATACCTCAAAACTTACCTGCATTAACTGTGGTAGAGGTAATCCAAGACTTTCTGGAACATCTCCATCAAAATTGATGCGATAAAGCCTTTCTTCATCAGCCAAAACATAAGCACGAGAATCATCGCTTTTCGGTTCAACATCAATCCTGAAACCATGACGATTAGAATCTCTGAATGACACATTTCGTTCTGTATGATTATATACAAAAACTTCATCTTGAGTATAGAAAAAGATTTTGTTTTTGACCCTGACAGGTTGTGAAATTCTGCCTTCCACTGAAAGCAAGTCCTTATGTTCTCCATCCAGCGAAACGAGTTTCAATTGGGTATTTTTACCATCCCAAAGTGACAGAAAGAAATTGCGATCTAAGTAAAGTGGCTGATGAGCAACTTTCACATTATCTTGACTTACTGGCAATATCAGTTCATGGCTAAAATCACGTATCAGATCGATTTTGTGTATCTCACAAGCCGTAAAGGCAAAAAGGCTTTTTGACTTCTTATCATTGCTCTCAATCGGCAATACTGATAATTCTCCGCCAGTGAGTTCAATATTTGCCTGTATCTCTCCGTTACTGCAATTCAGTACAATGATCTCACCTGTTTTGAGTAGTAGAAACATAAAACCATGAGAAAAATATATTCTTGGTAAATCTTCTACTTGAGATATACCGAATTGAGCATAAGGTAATTCAAACAAAGGCTTTTCAAAGGACAAATCAGATATTCTTAGGCTTTTGATAAGCCGATTTTCTGCGTCGGAATAAGATATTTCTTTACCGCAGGAACGGCAATATAAGGCAGTAGTTCGGTTAGCCGATCCGCAGGTGCATAAAAATAGAGTTCGGTAACAGCCATCTTTACAATATAAAACCGCTTTATCGTTAGGCGTTACATCATTACCACAGTAAGCGCATTTTGTCATTTGTTTACCTCAGATCAATTTCAGGCAGTTTGTATGTTTCTTCGTTCTGGAAGTTGTATTCTTCTTCCCAAGTAGCCCCTGATTTTGGATTTTCCAGTTTTATTTTATGCAGACCAGATTCAACTGTAATTGGATTATCTATTGGTGTTGTTGCCACTTTATTATTGTCCACATATATAATTATTCCATTTTTTGGAATTACTTTCTTCACACTCACGTAAGCAAAAGATTTATTCTTCTCGGATTCGCTTATGTTTATGTCTGGACTGATTTGATTTTGGTTTTCTGTACTGTCTAAATTATTTTTATCTGATCCATTTATAGAATCAATTAGCTCCACTAGATTACTTACGTCAACTTTTTGTTTTGATAGGCGTATATCTCGATATTTTATTTTATAGATAGATAATTTTCCTTCATTTTTTGTACCAGACCAGACGACTAAGCGTTTTCCATCTGGAGATATTCTCCCCATCATAATCTCTGATGATCTATTAGCTTTTATTATTCGCTGTTGCCTTGAACCATTATTTTTCATCACCCACAAGCCGTCGCCTTTCTTATAGTATAAGATCAGTTTTCCATCAGGAGAGAAACTTGGATAAAGGCAATCATCTTTTTTTGTTAAGATTTTAAGGTTTCGTTCTGGATTTTCGATTTTTGTGATCTGTATGCTAGACATACTTACAGGATTATTTCCTTCAAAAACAAGCTGATCTTTTTTAGTTGAACATTCTGGATGTCGTCCTTTTAAGTTTGTGGACTTTTGATCCGAACCATCTGAATTCATAACCCATATTTCTGGCTTTTCATTACTATATCTCTGTGAAACTCTCTGAAACACAATCTTTTTTCCATCTTTAGAAGAAGAAGCCCATTCTCCATAAGCCAATTCTTTTGGAGTTCCGTTTAAGGGTAAAGCATAAATTCTTGGTGTATTATATTGTTTTATCGTAAACATTAATAATCCATCAGAAGCATCGGCAGATATCGTGGGATGTAGATATTCTACTTTACTATAAGACTTTGTATAAAATTGCTTACCAGAATGATTGAGTTGTTTGAATGAAATCACAACTCCGCCAGAATCACTGCTTCTGCTAAAAACAAGAGTATCATTATCAATAAATGATGGTATATCCAGCAAAGCTTTTTCGGATATAATTTGTTTGGAATCAATTATGATACGAATAATTGGACGTGATAATTGATAAGAATACCATAATCCGATTACAATTACTACAATTATACATAATGGCAATATCCATCTCATTAGTGATTTTGGTTTATTGGGTTGAATCACCACAAAATCATCTGCGAGTTCAATAGTACCAGAAGACCCGATAACAGTTCTTTCTTCATTAGACATAACAAACTCATCCATTCACAAATATTCACAGTCTTTTTGCACACTTTATTATAGCATATTGGTTAGATAAAAGTCAATTTCAGAAGGGATTTTGTTTATCCAAACCCAGATATTATGTCATTTCATTATCAACACCCATTTACAACGTATTGGAAGATGAACAAAGCGCAGTAAGAGTATACAATCCTGATAAGGTTTGTTTATTATTAATACGAGTTTTTCAGTTAGTTGGTGAATAGTCAGAATTCATGAAAAAACACGGAGACACAGAGGTACGGAGAAAAGGCATTGCAAAAAAAATAAAATGAAAATAGCCACAGAGACACAGAGGACACAAAGATTCAAGAGATTTTAAGGGGAGGGAATAGAAAATCCTTATGCCCTCTGCGTTCTCTGTGTCTTTGTGGCAAAATTTTTGACAATGCTAGATGGAAGGATTGGAAGATTGAAACTAGGTAAAGTAATCTTCAAATCTTAGAATCTTCAAATCGTATTCATCCTTCATACTTTCCAAGTTCTCTCCGCGCCTCTGTGTCTCCGTGGTGAAAAAAAATCAAGGAACTAAATGTTATAAGAAAATAATATAGTTACCCCCAAAGTCAAGACCAAAAATAGACAAAAATAAGGTGGATCGTTATCCATTCTCTGTAGTTATTTGACAATTATAATAGACCTGAGTTGGCGTCTTGTAATCAAGACTTTATACTTACCCCCGAAACTTAGACCACAAGTTAAGGTGGATTTTGAGGTATAATATCCTATACCCTACCTAAAACTTGTGGAGGAAACAAATGTCAGTAAAACGTAGAAATCATAGTCCAGAATTTAAGTTCAGAACAGCCTTGGAGGCAGCAAAGGAACAAAAAACCATCAGTCAATTATCCAGTGAACTCAATATTCATCCAAACCAGATAAGCACTTGGAAGAAGAAGCTTCTGGAAGATGGAAAAATTCTGTTTCAGTCCAATGGGAAACATGAGTTACAGACTACTCAAGAAAAAGTAATCTTGTAGGTTACATAGGCTTCTTTCAGTTTTTGCGTAATTTTCGTAGTCTAAATGCTTGCCAACAAGCAGAGGTTATCTTACATGCAGCATTAGATCCTAATGTTGTCAGCAAGGCAAAAAGAGGGAAATTTGTCAAGCTATTTGACCACTTTAAGTTACTACACACTATGATAAATTGAGCGACTGTTTTTAAACAAAATTATTAAATTCGCAATCCACACATTTTTTAACAACATTATTGCTTTTACTATTGACCGAACCTAAAGCTTGGAATACAATAATTAAAGCATAAGTGTAAGCAGTTTTTAGTTTTCAGTTCAAAAAACCTTATGAATAAACAACTCTGCTAACTAAAAACTTAAAACTGTAAACAGGGTACTTATTTAACTGGAGGTATAGTCAATGTTACGAAATTTTGGTATAGTTTGTATCGTTTTACTGGCAGTCATATTTGCAGGATGTAGTTCTGCTAGCAAATCTATAATGGCGAAACAGATATGGAGTGAAAATTACGCAAAAGCAAAAGGAGTAGAAGCCACGTCACCGCTTATGGTAGATGGTGATCAAGGTACTGTTGCAGACTCACAATTACCAACCGATAATAATGCAGGTTCTACAAGGTACACTGAAGCCTTTGTAAAACTCCCGGAACCGAAGTCAATACGAAAAGTCGTTATCAATAGCCCCAACTTGCAATCGTTCACAATCTATGCCGGTGGCGATAGACCTGACGATTGGAAGTCTCTGAAAGAAATCAAGAATACCGAAGGTAACAAGATAGAAATACCGATTTCTGTAACAACAGATAGGATCAAGATAAAGGTTGACAGAACTTCAGATGACACCACTACTCCGGGTGGACGTGGTAGTCAGTCGAGGTTGAAACGTGCTCCAGCAAAGATAAAAGAGATCGAAATCTATGGTATGGTTCAGGAACCCACTGCACCAACAGAACAGCCTGTCGGGGTGACAACCGTTACTTCTGGTACTGCTTCAACTTCTGCAAATTCTACTTCGACTGCTTCTACAACAACTGTAAGTAAAGCAGTCGAAGTTCCAAAGGGACCTGCGGCGACTGCAACACTTGAGACAGCTCAAAAGACTTTCCCACTAGCAGGACCTATACCTTTGAAGATAAATATTAAGACCGGCGCAGAAGAACAGACGGTATTGGATGAAATGGTTAGTAGCAATGTGCTATCCACCAAGATTATTGTGAAGAGTTCGACAGGAGAAACCATAGCCAGCATTAAGCCAACTCCGCCTTTATCAAGCCCTAGACCGTACAGAGCTGTGGATAAACCAGTTGATGTGCGTGAAGCGAAGGTTCTTGTTCCTGATTCGGTACTTACGATTGATATAGCTGATTTGCTGAGTTACTATCCGATAAAGACGCCCGGAACTTACACTATTCAGCTTGTTACATGGTTAGAACTGCATACCAAATTCGTAGGTCGAGAACAAACCGAAAAGACAGATACGGAAAGCCAGATCAGAGATATTAACTCAAAAGCTAATTTTACAGCCACAGAGAAAGCGGCTCTTATACAAAGTCTCAGAGATGAATTACAGCAGTCACAGAAAAAGAAAGCCAAGAGATATATAGAAACTACGGTAAGAGGTACTCAATTCAAACTTGAATCAAACACGATTGATTTAATCGTGCAATAAGTCTTGAAAGTCGGTTATATTACGAATGTAAGTGGTTGGAGATACAAAATATGGACAGTTTTATTTCTCGTAATTGTGGTATGCGCATCAACGATAGTTCTTGGCGCTGTATACGTCAAAACTGAGCCAACAGTAGAGAAAAACGAAAATATTAAGCTAGAAGAATATATTGAGCTTGTTTGAAATACCTTGAAAGAATTATTAATAATGGTGTAAAGATTTTTTATCAAAAAATTCGTTTGGAAAAGAGACTGTTTTAGTTTAGTGGGCGAATAAAATTTAGCCACTGATTGACACGGATGAAACACAGATAAAATCCGTGAAAATCCGTGTTAATCAGTGGCTAAATTTCGCTTTCACTTTCTTTGACCCACAAAATCAATACAGTCTCTTTGGAAAAGCGTATTGAAAGTGCATTGACGTCACTTAAAAAGTGTTATAAAGCTATTAATTCTTGATTTGATAAAAAAGCTTGACATAATAAGGATTACGAACTTGGTTTGTTAGCAGGGCAAGTTAAAGCGAATTATAAGCTGTCATTTGCGGATGCCCGGGTTGCGGCTACTGCACTTGAGTTTGATGCCATTTTGGTTCATAAAGATCCTGAATTCTTAGAATTAAAAAATCGGATAAAAATGCTAGAACTACCATACAAGTAATTAAAATAAATTACAGGAGTAATATAAATGAGAGATTTAGCTATCACTGCCGCAAAAGAAGCGGGACAAATTTTACTGGAGAATTTTAATAAAATTGAGCATGTTGACAGGAAAGGCGAAAGGGAACTCGTCAGCAATGTTGACGTTGCATCTGAAAATAAAATACTAGAGATTATCAGGAGCAAATATCCCGATCATGATATATTATGCGAAGAATCGGGATTACTCAATAACACCTCTGATTATAAGTGGATCATAGATCCTCTGGATGGTACACATAACTACATCTACGGTATAAATATGTTTGGTGTTTCCATAGCACTTGAATACAAGGGTGAGATAATACTTGGTGTCATAAATATGCCATCTACGAATGAGATATATTGGGCAGAGAAAGGCAAGGGCGCATACTTAAACGGACAACGGATACACGTTTCAGATAGAGGTATGAAAAACGCTCTGGCAATCTACGACAGCGGGTTATACGTCAAAACAGCGGAAAGAACTGGTGCTTTAGCGGCTTTAGTTGGTAAGATATTCAATATCAGAGTATTCGGAGCATCAACGAGACATCTCTCTTACGTTGCTAGTGGAAGTGCTGATCTGCAAATAGAATTCGGTGATAAACCATGGGATTTTGCTGCAGGAGGATTGTTAGTAGAAGAAGCTGGAGGAAGGATCACCAAGCATGATGGAAGCAAATGGAACGTATATAACGAGGGATATGTATCATCAAATGGCAAATTCCATGATGAGATATTAGACTTATTAAAAAATTTCATAGATCAATAAAATAATGGATTCTATATTGAATTTGATTAAGCGAGGTGATTACTATGTTAGCCATTCGGGGAATATATGACGGAAATAAGATAGAACCCTTAGAGGATATACCAGTTAAAGAGAAATGCGATGTAATAATAACATTCATCACTAAAAAAGAAACCGATCTTGAATCCAACATTGATCCTATCAAAGCTCTTAGAGGATGTTCCAAAGGCAGGGGTCTAACAAAGAAACTACTTGAATCAAGAAGAGAGGATTTGGAGCTTGAAGAAGCTAAATTTAGAAGAAGAAAGTAGATATGTTCTGGATACTTCTGCATTTTTTGCATATTTTGATGATGAGGATGGAGCAGATACGATTCAGAACTTATTTGAAAAATCTGAAAATGGAGAAATCAAAATCTTCGCATCCTTTGTATCTTATATGGAAGTATTCTATGTAACATATAATAATGAAGATGAAGAATCAGCCAAATGTCGTATTGATCTGATGAATAGGCTTGCAATAAGCCGGATTGATTCTAATCAAGAGCTTGGTTTGCTGGCCGGACGAATTAAAGCAAATTATAAGCTATCATTTGCTGATGCTTGGGTTGCGGCTACTGCATTTGAACTTGATGCTATTTTGGTTCATAAAGACCCGGAATTCTTAGTGTTGAAAAATCAGATAAGAATGCTTGAACTGCCATATGAATAACATCAAAATAGATTAATACAAATACCTAAATCAAACGTAATATTACGCGGTAAAAAGCATCTTTATTCCAAGACCTATCAAAACTACGCCGCCGACTGCCTCCATGCGTTTTCCAACGATAGATGAAAGGATACTGCCAAGTTTAACGCCAGCGAAAGTCATCGTTGCCGCTATTACGCCAATAATTATACTTGGATAGAGAAAGCCCATATTCTTGATACCCATAATAACACCAGCCCCAAGCGCATCAATACTCGTGGCAACGGATAAAGCTATTAGGTGCCATCCCGTAGTACGATCGCATTTTTCTGTTTCTGCATCATCAGGCTTAAAAGCTTCATAGAGCATCTTTGCCCCTATTATAAAAAGTAAACCGAATGCAACCCAATGATCATAGCTCTGTATCAGAGATACAACGTTTTTACCAAGAAACCAGCCAATTATAGGCATTATGAACTGAAATAACCCAAAAAAGAAACTTAGCCTGCAACTCTGTCTTAAAGTGCAACCACAAGCTCCAATCGCCATAGCAACCGAAGCGGCATCAATCCCCAGAACAAAAGCAAGTACCAGTATTTCCCATAAACTCATTTTTAATAACCCTTAAAACTTTCTTCAATTATACACTCTTTAGATAATCCCAAACCATCAAGCAACATTCTTTTCATTGCATCAACCATACCCGGTGGACCGCAGATAAAGAATTTTCTTTCGGCATAATCAGGAAGGGCTTCTATGACGATCTCTTTTGTTATGAATCCGACCTTCACAGGTATATCACACTTGGTATCATCATTAAGTACGTGAATTATCTTAAAATTCGGCGATTCTTTCTTCATAAGGTCAAAATCATCTCTGAAAACTACGTCATCTATACATTGATTCCCGTATATCAGCACCATATCGGTACCGAGTTTCTTATCCACAACGTATTTCGTTATGCTTCGTATAGGAGTAATGCCAATTCCACCAGAGAGAAAAGCTATTTTTTCATATTCACCGTCAAAGATAAACTTACCGAATGGGTATCTTATCTTAACTGTATCACCGACTTTTAACAGTTTTAGAGTTAGTGAAAAATCACTGTCAGTCAATTTTTTGGTGAACTCAATATAGCCATCTTCTGTAGGGGAGTTTGATATTGATAAATACCTGCTTATCTCTTTATCATCTGATTTGATTGTAACTATCATGTATTGCCCAGCTTTGAAATCAACCTTTTCCTTAGTTTCCAGTCGAACACTCTTAACGTTATGAGTTCTTTGTATTATCTCTTTAATTTTTAATTCTACTTCGTTTGGCATGTTATACCCCCCCATTATTAGCTAATAATTAACCTTCGGGAATACCATTGTGAATCCTCGTTTCGTTTCGATTAAAATTTTAAATTTTTGGTCTTTTCAAGTGATAATCAGTGTTCTGTTCAAAAGTATAAGCTACCCTAAATATTGCTTCTTCGTCAAAAGGTTTACCAAGTATTTGCAACCCGATTGGTAATACTGATGAGCTAAATCCGCATGGTAAAGATATTCCTGGGATCCCTGCTAGATTACAGTTGACAGTGAATACGTCAGAAAGATACATCGTTAGCGGGTCATCCATTTTTTCACCAAATTTGAATGCAGGCGTTGGCGAAGTTGGGGTCAAAAGGACATCACATTTTTCAAAAGCCTTATCAAAATCTCCCTTGATCAGTGTTCGTACTTTCAAAGCTTTGAGATAATATGCATCGTAGTAGCCAGAACTCAGCGCATAGGTTCCAAGCATGATCCTCAACTTAACTTCTGAGCCGAATCCCTCGCTACGGGTCTTTTTATACATATCCATCAAAGAATCCGAATCGCTTGCCCTGTAACCATAGCGTGTTCCGTCAAAACGAGCAAGGTTAGCACTTGCCTCTGCTCGTGATATGATCTGGTAGTCAGCTATTCCGTAATCAGTATGTGGAAGCGAAACCTCTATGCAGACAGCACCTAGTTTTTCAAGCAGTTTTATCGCATCCTGAACACTTTTAGTCACTTCTGGGTCCATTCCGTCTTCGATAAAATATTCTTTTGGTATCCCTATTTTTAATCCTTTTACGTCATTTATCAGACTTTTAGTATAATCAGGAACGGGTAAATCCACTGAAGTTGAGTCCATCTCGTCACGACCACTTATAGCATTCAAGAGCAATGCGCAATCAGTCACGTCTTTAGCAAAAGGTCCTATTTGATCCAAAGATGATGCAAAAGCGACTAATCCATAGCGTGAGACTCTACCGTACGTGGGCTTCAAGCCAACGACACCGCACAATGATGCAGGCTGGCGTATTGATCCGCCTGTGTCTGAACCAAGTGAGCATATAGCTTCCCCTGAACTGACAGACGTTGCTGAACCTCCACTTGAACCACCGGGAACGGTGTTTGTATCCCATGGATTGCGTGTGATACCAAAGTAAGACGTCTCTGTGGATGATCCCATTGCGAATTCGTCCATGTTTGCTTTTCCGATAATCACGACATCCTGATCTTTTAGTTTTTCTACCACAGTAGCATCGTAAGGTGCAATGAAATTAGACAGTATTTTAGAACCGCAACTGGTAAGAATCCCTTTGGTGCACATAACGTCTTTAATTGCCATAGGAATTCCAGTCAGTGGTGATATATTTTCACCCGATGCGATCTTCTTGTCTACTTTTTCAGCAGTTTCAAAAGCGTTCTCTCTCGTTAGTGTAACATAAGAGTGAATGGTACTTTCAATTTTATCAATTTGCTGAAAAACCGATTTTGCTATTTCAACAGCACTTGTCTTGCGATTAATCAACATATCGTGCAATTCATGAGCGGTAAGATGACATAAATCCATATTTTCCCCTTTTCATTCTGGTCTTATTATATTACTTTTTTTAACTTCTCCAAGTCCTTCGACAATTGTTGCTACAGATAGATGATCTGCTTCTATTTTGGATACTTTAATTAAGCCAACTTTTTTTTCTGGGATTTTTTTCAATTCCTTACCAGTATCGGGGTCAGTGAGAGTCAATTCCTCGATATATACTCCCAATTTACTATCAAGAATAAGACCATCTGCGGCGCCAAGATCAATAAATACTTCATTTTCTTTAAGGTGTTTATTATCACCAACGTATATGATCTTGCCTTCAACACTAGGCTTTGTTTTGGGTGCTGGCTCGATGTAGTCTCCGACTTTTGCGACTATCTGATTCATCACGTCATTAGTAGCTAATCCAAATAGTGTTTGGCTCATAAATACATCAGTGCCAAATTTCATCTTATCAAGTTTTTGATAGTCAACAATTGGATCTTTTTTCTTTGGATCGTCTTTTTTATTAGCCTCCCCACCTTGATAACTCTTTGACAACGGGCCCATGCCAAAGGTAAAGTCCTGTAAATCCTTTTTAGATTCTATATTGGCTTTGTCTATTTCATCGCCGAAGTTATCGTATAGCGTAACAGTTGCCTTAACCGATGACGCATAGTAGTAACCACCAATTCCCCCCATAAGGTTCATCGTCATACCCATATCTGTCCCGGTATTTGCGCTTGCACTGGTAGGTCCGCTAGAGCTTATACGAGTTCGATTTTGCTCAAATTTAGTTATATCACCAATGATCAAAACATCAGCACCAAGTTTACTGGCTAAACCCACCAGATTATCCTTCCCTGAATCTTTAATTACATCTTCAACGTAACTCGGTTCGATTATGTTGTATCCTGAGTTTTTAAGGCTTTCGTTCAATATATCACGAAATCCTGAAGCAAGTTCCCATTTTTCTTTTTTTTGTCCAATACCAAATATAGAGTTTAATGGACCAAGAGATATAAAACCACAACCTGATCCTCTGTCAAATTTGCTATGGTCAAGGAAATATACGACTGCCACTTTTTTTTCGGTCTGAACCTTAGATAAAGATGGCAGAGCGATCATGACGACCAATACTAAGATTAAAAATATAACAGTTCTAGATCGAAGTATCATAATAATTTCGGCAAGGATACCCCCGCATCCCCGTTTTTACGAGGACAGGTTTTATGCGGGAGAGGAATTGCCTTCTCCTTTTTAATGTTAAAAGTAAGAGGTAGTTTTTGTGCGAGTTAATTAATCCCGCCCTGAACTACCAAAACAGGTAAGCAGTCTTCGCCAATGTTGATGGGGAAGATGAGAGTAGAGAGTTGATTTGAACTCTAAACTTTCAGGCTCTTTGGGACATAACGGGGAATTTTCCTACAATATTATCCCCGTAATTTACCAAAGAGCCTGAATTAGAAATTAAGAATTATGAATACGGAATTCTTTCTTAATACTTACTTTTTAATACCTCAGTGTCACCGTGGTTAATTTCATATAACATTTAGTTCCTTGATTTTTTTCACCACGTAGAACACAGAGAACACGGAGAGAAAATAAGAAAAAAATTCCTCTCCGTGTTCTCTGTGTTCTACGTGGTTAGCTTCTTTTTGTTTCTATAACTGAAAAACTCGTATTTAATAAAAAAAGGCTATAATAAATGAAGATTAAATAATTAATCGGGTAATAAAATTATCGGGGTTTTCTGGATTCCTAAGCAAGTTTAATAAATGATGTTAAATTTTTAGGAATGGAACACGGATGATGCGGATTAAACGGATTTTCGCGGATTTTTATTTATTTCGATCCGCGCAAATCCGTTTAATCCGCGTTTATCCGCGTTCTATTTCCTAAAGTTTAAAAAGGTTTCTTAAAGTCGTTTAGCTATTACCCGATTATTTATTTAACCTTCATCATGCGGGAGAGGAATTGTCTTTTCTCCTTTCTAATGTTAAAAATAGGCGGTAGTTTTGACGCAAGCTAAAATAAAACTTGCCCTGGAACTAACAAACAGGTAAGCAGTCTTCGCCAATGTTGTTGCGTGGTTTGTGTGTATACAGCACCACTCCTGCCTCTCAGAGTTTTTAACCATATACCGCAGGGTTCGGGGCTAGACTGAATACTCCGAAGTGCCTATATATTCACACACAACGTAGTCGTTTACGACTTAGGCTGGTCCAATGGTTGCGTCTAGGTTTCAACGCAAGCCTCCGCATCCCCGTTTTCACGAGGACAGGTTTTATGCGGGAGGTTATTGACTACTTGGTATAGGACGTTTTTTATATTCAATCAGTTTACCATTGTTTATTTAAACCACCATTCAATGAATTCCTCACTTATGTCCATAACTAATTGTGCATCTTTTACATAAATTCTAGAGATATGTCTCTTTTCTGTATTCCACAGGAAATATCCATGAGTCATTATCACGGCGGATGTTATTTAAATCAATGTAATCTTTAGTCTCTTTGATCAAATTTTCAAGAAAACCATAGTCGTAGATAATTTTAGCATCAAAAACAATATCCAAATATAATAGATTATGGTTTCTGAAATTGGATTGGCACTCATCTCTTGATATCAGAAGAATGTCAAGTGGTAGATCAATATTGAGTGCCTTTTTTATCTTAACTACATCGGATATCCTTTGAATTAGATTCTCTGATATGTTATCTGCTACCACCAAAAGATCAACGTCAGAACCTGCGTATTCTCCGAGTTTTGCAGATGAACCGAATAGAGCAATGGCTATTATTTTGATCTCTTTCAGACTCTTGAGCTTTTGTCTAATTGCGTAACATAAGTCTTGTATTTTCATTGCATAATCCTTATTCTCCCGCTACTAGACACCGAAGCCTTTGCAGGATCATACATTGCCTCCGCTGATATTGCTGGTAAAACAAAATCACCTATATTTACTACTCGTATCGCATAATAGAATTTGATTTCCTTCTGCTTTGGAAGATGAGCAAATAAGATCATCCTATCGTCCCTGATGTCCATGTAGTCCGGTCTGAACTCTGTATCCTTGATCCATGGTATTCCTGCCCTTGAGCCAAGTCTTGCATTCTCAATCTCAAATCCGGCGGGCAGAAGGTCAACAATGACAACATTATCTAGGTCCTCTGTTAATGCTTTGCAAGTGATTTCTGCAACGATCAAATCCCCCTGCCGAAACTGGTTATAATCCATCGGTTTACCTTCACTGGTGAGATATTTTCGTTTAACTACAAGCTCTTGATCGAATTCTTTAACTTCGCCTTCTGCTTGAATACCAAACGCTTTCCAGTAGTAATAACAAGTGCCTGTGCCTTGAACGTTTATACTGACTTCTTTTCCACTCCAGTTATTTCCTTTGAAACTCTGATCTTTGGATGAGCTAAAATTTCCTGTGCTTGCTCCATTGATACTGAGAGTACCGTTAAATCTTCCGGGCGGTTGCCGTTTAAGTATCTTACCGAGGGCAAGGAAAGCATAGGCGTTCTCCTGAGTCGTATACCATCGGTTATTCTCAGATGCAGATTTTGCCAATCTCTCGATTAATCTTGGCACGAAAGGATGGTCAGGATTCACTTCTGCTAGAATATCAAGCATGATTGCGTCAGCCCTGATTGACGAGTTGAAGTTTTGTCCACTTTCCCGCTTGACTTCACGAGGCTCAACGGTCTTTGGAATCATCGAGTTTGCGGTATTGAGATCGCCTGACAGAGCAAAAGCCCCTGCTAACTGGAATCCGCTGTAATCAGACATCCTACCAAGCTCTGTGTTTTTCAGATAAAGCATCGTGCTTTTATCTGGTTGACCTGCGACGGATAAGACGTAACAGGCATAAGTCTTTGTCTCAATATCCCAAATATTTTTAATCTGTATTCTTGCCTGACTTTGCAGTGCTTTGATCATATTCTGGTAAACACGATCTGGAACTTCGTAACCAGCTTTTCTTGCTTCCACAAGGAAGTGCGAAACGTAGATACTTGTCCATGCGTTACCATATCCTGCAGAGGGCCAGAAGGAAAAATCACCTGTCGGCAACTGCATACTCACCAGCTTTGTTATGCCTTCCGTGATGAAATAATCAGGGCTTTTTGCGCCGAATAGTCTTGGCTCTATTGCTTTTACCATATCGTTGAAGTAGAGCAATGGAAATAATCTTGAGGTTGTCTGTTCCACACAACCATAAGGATACTGCAATAGATATTGCAAGCTTCCTGCAAACTGCATCGCCGGTAATGAAGATGCTGTTAGCTCAAAATCAACTGTGCCGGGAATCCAATTGGCCGGGAAAGTGAATTTTCCTGTTATACCCGCTTTTACAACTCCACTACCCGTCAAAGTAATCGGCGGTGAAGCTGGTCTGAGTGGTACGTCAGTTGTCTCTGATACTTTCTCTCCTGCACCGTTGGCTGATAGATTAAACGTCACTTTTCCCATGAGATTTTTTGCATTGATGGTGAATATTACCTGTCCTTCTTCTTTTGGTGAAAGCATAACACTTTGTGATGTCGGAACAGGAGTTTCAACAGGACCGCTCACATTTAGCGTAACCGTAAATTTTTCCCTCTTATCTGTACCATTAAATACGTTGACTGGCACGATAAATCTATCCCCGCTGGCTATGAATCTTGGGAACGTTGGAGTCAAAACTATCGGGTCACGAACAATCACGTCCTTTCGTGCTGAACCGAATTCGTTTTCAGAGAACGAGACTGCCATAATTCTCAGGCTACCGTTGAATTGTGGCACGCTGAAGGTGACAAATCCTTTGCCATTTTTATCCACCTTAACAAGCCCAGACCATAATGCCACAGGCTTAACACGGGCAACGCTTAATGGTGATACACGCCTTTTAATAGCACCGGGTTCGCCTCCAGCAGGAGTTGATGAAGAATCAGCCTTGTCAATCTCAGGCAGTATCCATGAATAAATGTCGTGAGACATCACTTCCAGACGTTTTTTACCGAAAAAATATCCAAAAGGATCGGGTGGTTGATAATTGGTAAGCTGACAGATGCCCTCGTCAATCGCCGCAATAGTTATATATCCGTCTTTTTTCTTTCCACTAACACTATACGAAACCTTTAATTGACCATTTGGACGCATATCCGGCGGGGCGTCGAGTGTAACAGTCAGCTTATTCTTGCTAGAATCCACCATCAGGGGAGTAACGCCAAAAGCTCTGACAGGCGCATTGCGTTCCAGTGACTTTGTCGATCGTATAACACTTGCGGAAATATAGACGTTAGGCTTATATTCATCCGATACCTTAACCTTCACCGTAGCGGTGTTTTTATCCATAGTCACTGATTCGGTGTGATAGACCTTATCGCCATCAACAGTCAGTAACAATCGCCCTGCGAACGGAGACCTGATCTGTACAGTTGCAGTTTCACCGGGTTTATAAGAAGCCTTATCTAGTCCGATCTCTAGCCTTTCAGGTCTGCTCATAGCCCACGGCGCATAACCCCATCCAGTGACGTAAAAGCTGATTGATGATGAATGTCCGCCTTCGTCCTTTATTTCAACTCTATATTCGCTATATTGGTCAGGTCTGAAATCAAACGTCACAGGCGCTCCGCCTGATGTGACAGAGAAAGATTTTTCCAGATTTTCTTGTCGTTCTGAAACATATTGGATTCTACCTTCAGAACGTTGCATTATCGTCTGCCACGTTATCCTATAACATGAGACGTCACAACGTCTATTAGAAGCGACCTGCCCTTTTTTATCTAATACAAGGAACTCCATCTCCTTTGGTCTATTAATTTCGGCATAATCCTCTTTTGTCTGTCTTAAACCAACGTAATAAGGATATGGATTAACTGCCGCTGTTTTATAAGCTGTGACCGTCCTTCCGCCCGGTTCGTGAACTGTTGCAGAAATAGTATTTTTTAGTGATGAAGGTGGAACGATACCCGTTGGCAGAAGTTGTGAAAGATTATATTTCCCATTTGCGTCAAGTTTCGCTTTTCCAAGATTATTGACTATCATATCGAAACGTCTATTGGAATTACTGAAAGTAAACGTATTCCACTGCTTGGGCGCATAATCGCTGGATTCAAGCTGACTCTGGACGTCAACCAATCTTCCACTTGCAGGAGGACCGAATAGACTTGTAGCTGATACGTTAATATTCATAGTCTGCCCTAGATCATAAGAATCTGAGTCCGTGTCAACCTTGACTTTCATTCGATCTGGCATGAATTCCTCAACGCTGAAAGTGTATCTGCCGATCTCGTCATCTTTGCCGACTATGATCCTTGCTGTATACGTGCCTGTCATGGCATAAGCTGGAATGTCTATTTCAAACTCACAGGCGCATTTTTCGTTTGTTCGCTTTCGGAATTCGGTGAATATGCGGTTATCGGGTCCCAGCACTTCCAATTTCAACGGAAACGCAGGTGGTAATGACGCTTTTTCACCTCTGACGACTGTGACGAGACGTGCTTTTTCTCCGGGGCGGTATATGTCTCGATCACCATATACATAAGCCTGATAACCCGCCTGAAGGTACGGCAGACCACTAACGTCAAACTCTGTCGTTGATATTTGGCTTCGTGTAAGCTCAAGGAATGATATATCCTTGCCAGACGAAGCAGTAATAATGAATGGTGTAAAGTTATCTAATGTTGCCTTTGAAACGTCCAGCTTTGCAAGACCATTTTTGTCCGTTGAGCCGATCTTCATGGTCTGATTGTTTTGGCTAAAAAGCGTCACTTGCGCACCATTAACAGGCTTTAACGTATCAAGTGAATGTACCCAGACAAGAAATTGCCCTCCTGCCTGCTTAACCGTAATGCCAAGATCGGTTATCATTACAAGCTTACGGCTATTCATCCAGTATTCTTCCTCACTACTCGCTTGAACGTCAAATACTCCTGTATATTCATCTGCAAGATAGGATTCCATGTTGATCGGGGTTATAACTTCCTCATTCATTCTATCGGGTAAGTTTATATCCTCACTGTGTATCAACTTTCCAAGACCGTTCGTATCGTACCAGTAATATTTTGAGTCCATTGCGCCTGCGTTTATGATATGAGTCAGGTTGTTCATAAAGACTTTTCTAACCTCGATCTTGACTTTCTTGACATTCACAGTGGACATACCAACGTTCAGATTACCTTTTCTGGCAAGATATATACCCGTACCAACGAAGTCAATATTAGGTTGCATATTCTCTATGACAGCGATTGTCGAGAAATTATTTTTCAATATAGAGCCATCTACACCCATCAAGCCTTCACGTATTGAGACGGTGTAAGCTGTTCCAGAAATAAAATTACCTTTTAGTTCAACATAGTGGAAATTTGATGCGATTTGGTACTCAACAGGCGGAATAACAGTTATGTATTGCTTTGCAAGCTCAGAATCTATCGGTGAGTTAAACCTGATTTTCAAATATCCAGTTTCCAGTTGACGTTCCGGGAAAATGCCTTCAACTTTTAGATCACCACCGGGTTTTAATTTGAAGGTTTCCAGATAATTCTCTGATAAGCTATCGGTTCCATTAGCGGGAACAAGCTCTTTGTCAACTTCTATCTGAACAACGTAAGCCTGATTATTGTGTTGTATCGGCTCCGTCTCAAGCTGTATCATAGTTCCTGCCTGTGGAGTAATAATCTGATAAGGAATTGGGTCGCCGCCTTTATAGGCAAGGGTCAGGTGCTTCTTGATAGTATCAAGCTCTACCGGATAGTTAAACTCCAGAGTTCCGACTATGGGAACAGATTCGTCTTTTGGTTTGGTAAACTTAAATGATAGAAGTGCATTCTCAACCTTGAATTTTTTAGTATTGAACTCAAATTTCCTCTTGCCTTTTAGATAGTAACCCATCTCGGATGAAATTTTTGGCAATATTTCGGCAGTGTATCGGGTTGATGGAAGGAGCATTACATTGGGAAAAAATTCCAGTATGTGCCGTGCTGTCCATCTGTATTTACCAGTGAGTGGTGGAGTAAATACTATCGGCGCAGTATCTGTTTGGATGCCAACGGATTTATCAAGCACCATATCCTGAGAGAACTCAATCGAAAAATTTGTGGTCTGCGGAACCTCGCCTGTCGGTTTAAAAGATTCAACCTTTGCGCTCATCTTTCCCGGTGGAGAAACGATCATCTTTACTGATCCGACAATGATGATTAAAACAAGGACAGCGATTATAGCCAACCATTTGGCATTTGTTTTAAACCAGTTATTCTTCTGAGATACATTATTATCTTGCTGTTCCATTTTGCCCCTCCCGTTATAGACTTTTTTTCATATTCTCGAAATACTTTATTAAAATTGTGTCAACTCTTTCACCAGTATCACTGAAAGAGACATTGCTAAGGGATGGTATATAAGCCCAAAGGAACTCATCCATAGCAACTTTGTAGGTTTTTGTTGGTTCGATATTTGCTTCACCGATCTTTATGCTGTCAATTTTCCCATTGGATTTTGTATAACTAAATCCAGAAACTATGGCGTCTTTTTCAGATAATGCACGCTTTATTTGTTCACCTGTCAATTCAAACATCAGCAAACGGTTTCGCCATGGATGGATTGCATAGATTTTTGCAAGAGTCACATTGCCTTCTTTGACGCCATTTTGTACCGATTCAATATCCAGCATGGCAATGTCGCTTCCAGTTTGGGATATTACCGCTTCCGCAGTTATATTTTCCATCTCTTTTTTTGTTATCGCAACCTTAGATATGAATAAAACTTCAGAAAGCTTATCTGTGTATGGTTTCAGAATTTGAGCGATGTCTTCGTCATTTTTAATCTTGTTATTGATGGGTATAAGTGTTTCATCTGCCTTAATTACCTCATATTTACCCGATTCGTCTGCCTTTACATCTAAATCAAGCCTTCCAAGATATTGTCCAAGTTCACCAGCCTGAACAATGACAACACTGCCTTTACCATTTAGTCTAGGGATCATCATGGGCTTTTCAAGTAAATTATGGGTGTGTCCACCAACTATTACGTCAATCTCCGGAACTTTCCCTGCCAGCAACAAATCCGCACCAATACCTATATGTGTTAGAGCAATGATAATATCTGACTTTTCTTGCAGTATTGGGATATATTTTTTAGCCACTGTTATAGGGTCTAGTCGTTTCAATAATTTGCTTGATGGATGTTCTTCGTGAATATAACCAAGTCCAAGTATCGCAACTCTTATACCGCCAATTTCTTTTATCACATAAGGTTGAAAGATTAGTTTATCATCTTTTTTGTATACAATATTAGCCATTAAGGTTGGAAATTTTACAAGAGACGTCTGCTTTATCAGGTTATTAATCCCAAAATAGAAGTCGCCGTTACCGGGTGTATAAGCATCATAACCGGCGGATTCCATTGCCAGCATGTTTACCTCACCGCCAAAGCAAGACGTTACCATATCACCTCTGGAAAAGTCATCTCCGGCATGAAGGACAAGAGTATCCTTATTTTCTGTTCTGATCTCTTTAATTTTGGTCGCTATTCTTGCTATACCGCCAATATCTTTTGAGCTTTCTGTATTGTAGGGGAGTAGCTTACCGTGCGTATCGTTTATATGCAGAATCACAAGATGTATTGGTTCGGCGCACCAACCAGACAGCACAGCAAAGATAAATACAAAGAAAAAAATTGATAATATAAAACTTTTTTTAAACATTTGCTTTGAGCAACTTCAAGAAACCTTTTTAAACTTTTAGGAAATAGAACGCGGATAAACGCGGATCAGGCGGATTTGCGCGGATCGAAATAAATAAATAAAAATCCGCGAAAATCCGTTTAATCCGCGTCATCAGCGTTCTATTCCTAAAAGTTTAACATCATTTTTTAAACTTGCTTGACTCCGTGATTTCTTTACAGGGATTGAAATGAGAAATATTAAGAGCATATCACAATAGACATAATATATCAGAAAAAGATAGGTTTGTCAAATAATACGAGTTTTTATGAGGTTTAGAAAAAAGTGAGGGATAAATCTCTTGAATTTGACTGTTAAATAGGGTACTATAATCTATCAAGGATCATAAATACTATCTATTTGCCAAGCTATTACATTCAAGAAAGGTTTATATAATCATGGTTAAAGGTATTGGTTTATTATCAGGTGGTCTGGACAGCATTTTAGCAATTAGAGTGCTTCAAGATCAGGACGTCCATATAATCGGAGTTTCGTTTATAACCCCTTTTTTTGGGTCAAAGAAGGCAGAGAGTGCCGCAAAGATACTTAATATAGACCTTAGAATTATTAATATATCAAAAGTACATATTGAGATGTTACGATCTCCAAAACATGGCTATGGCAAAGAGATGAACCCTTGCATTGATTGTCATGCTCTAATGTTTCATGAGGCAGGAAAGCTGATGGAAGCAGAGAAAGCGGATTTCCTTTTCTCAGGCGAGGTTCTTGGTGAAAGACCCATGTCTCAAAATTTCCAATCTTTGATAAAAGTTGCAAATGAATCAGGATATAAGGAATTCATAGTCCGTCCACTTAGCGCAAAGTTACTTCCAGAGACTTTACCAGAGCATGAAGGTAAAGTTGACAGAGAAATGCTTTTAGATCTCAGTGGTAGATCGAGGAAACGTCAGGTAGAACTAGCAAAACATTACGGAATAACCGAATACGCTCAACCTGCCGGGGGATGCTTACTTACTGACCCGGCTTACTCCTGTCGGCTTAGAGAGTTAATGGATAAAAAACAAAATTTTGACATTCGTGATGCAGAATTGCTTGCCATAGGTCGTCACTTCCGTCTCGATACAGGAGAAAAGATCATTGTTGGTCGTAATCAAAGCGATAATGAAATGCTAATGTCATTAAAAACAGATGATGACGTCATTATTGACATAACAGAATATCCTAGTCCCATCATCATGATCCCGAATGGTGGGTCGGAAGAAGCAATAAAAAAGGCGGCGTCTATATGTGTTCTATACAGTGATTCACCTCAAGAAGATACAGTGCAGGTTAGCTATCATTATAAAGGTAAATCTAATATCCTATTTACACAACCATTTATTAAAGATGATCTCGAAAAAATTAGAATATGATATAACTTGACTTTGTCATTTATCTCTCTTTCAATCTGAATACCCCTAGCTGTTGCTATGGGGATGAAAGCTGGCAAAGTCTATATCCGATAACGGTTGTCGAATCATTGAGATTGACAGATGGTTTCCATCATCTAAACGTTGCCATGTTTGTTGCACCGTTAGATAAGCTTGTTACGTTGTGGAGTTCAGTGAAACAAAATATTTAACTCCGTACAGAGCGATATGTTAATCAAATCATTGTCAAGTTAACATAATGCAAATAAAAAGGAATAATCCTAACCTGATGTTGCTTTGTATTCTAGGACCGACAGCAGTGGGCAAGACGGAAATTGCTATCAGGATAGCTCTCCGTATCGGCGGAGAAATTGTGTCTGTTGACTCAAGACAGATTTATCGCAATATGAACATTGGTACTGCCAAGCCAACTCCTGAACAATTGAAACTTGTACCGCATCATGTCATTGATTGCGTTTCACCTGATGAATACTTCTCCGTTGCAAACTACCAAAAACTTGCGGATGAAGCTATCAAGCAGATTAGTGATCGTGGAAAAGTGCCGATACTCGTTGGCGGATCGGGGATGTATTTCAGAGCAGTTGTGGACGGACTATTTGACGGCCCCGATGCGGATAAGGCACTTAGAAAGCAACTAAGACTGGAAGCAGAAGAATACGGTATCCAGCATTTATATGAAAGATTAAAAATAATAGACCCAAAAGCGGCAAGTAACATTCATCATAACGACCTTCTCCGAATTATTCGGGCTTTGGAAGTCTTTGAATTGTCGGGTAATCGCATCTCTGATATGCAACAGCAGTGGAATAATGGAGAACCAAGATATAAATTTTTAGCTTTCGGTTTAGACCGTCCAAGACAGGAGTTATATAAACGTATTGAATCAAGAGTTGATCAGATGATGGCTGATGGTCTGCTTGACGAGGTGCATTCTCTTTCGGGATATAGCAGAGAATTGCAATCAATGAAATGCCTTGGATATAAAGAATTGCTTGCATATCTCGATGGCAAATGCGAACTGAATGAAGCTGTCAAACTCATCAAACAGAACTCACGGCATTTTGCTAAACGGCAACTGACGTGGTTCCGAAAAGATAAGAGGATCAATTGGGTCAGTAACCCTCGCATAATGAACATTAAATAATTAATCGGGTAATAAAATTATCTGGGTTTTCTGGATTCCCGTTTTCACGGGAATGACATTTTGCGTGTGTTTGTCATTCCCGCGAAAACGGGAATCCATCCTGTGCAAGAATCATTCCCCCGTTATTTACCAAAGAGCCAAAAATATAAGGAGTGAACAATGATAGTAAGAAACTGGAAACAATGTCCATCGAGTATTAGTCATGGATACATGATCCAAAGGGATATTCTCACCAAAATAAACCCCGCAAATCCAAATAAAGAGGGGGCGATCATGAAGCATATTGAAAGCTTTTCCAGAGCTTATCTTGAATCTTTATGTGCTTCAACGCCAACGACCCATAACGATATTCAAGAGGTATTTTATATCGTCAGTGGAAAAGGAACTTTCATTGCAGATGATAAAGAAAAAATTGTCAGAGATGGTGATGCTGTAATAATACCGCCCGGCGTAAATCATTCTTTGATAAATGAACTAGATGAACCGTTGGAATTTCTTATACTCGTTGAGTCTGTTCCAGAAGGGGTAGAGGTCAGGAAAGAGGCTTTGTTCAGGAATTATCGTGACAGTACGATTGGTCAAGGGCATTGGAATCATCTCGTTCATACGTTATTTGGAAAAGATGATGGGCTTGTAAAGTTAAATTCAATATTAGTCGTTGGGATAGAGCCAATGCAGACTGCGGATACTCACGGACATAACGCAGTAACGGATGAACTCTGGTATATGCTGAAAGGAAGCGGAATACACGTTGTGGACAGGGAAGTTTGTCGTCAGAAGCCCGGGGACGTTGTTCCTGCCGCACCCTCGACGGGGCATTCTCTCATAAATGACACAGATGAACCGCTCCAGACGTTCTATTTCGCACATCACGAGTAAGGGGATTGAAGATTGGAAGATTCTAAGATTGGAATCTTAGAATCTTAGAATCTTCTACATCGTTTGTCTTTTCATACCTATTATGGGTATATTAGCCATTAGTGCAACTGTATCCTCTGATTTCGATATATTCATTATCACATCGTCTTCTTTTATGTCAAAGTATTTCGATATGGTAAGGAACATATCTTCTTTAAGGGCATCGAGTACCTCAGGGGATATTTCTGTGCGATCATAAGCCAGAATTAGTTTCAATCGGCTTTTGCAAATATCTTTGCTTCCATTTCCCCCTCGAAGCCACCGAACTACAGCTTCAAACATTCTGTTGCTCCTTTCTATCAAATCCCAATAGCTTCTTCAAGCGGGTAAATAATCCATCTTGCTCCGTTTCTCCGAATATGGGAACAGTTTCTCCTTCAATTCTTCTTGCGATCCTCTTAAAAGCGGCGGATGATTTAGAACTATCAGTAAGGACTATTGGCTCTCCGACGTTAGTTGAGACAATGATCTGTTCATCTTCAGGTATTACCCCAATAAGCTCTATCGCTAAAATATCAATTATGTCCTCTTTATCCATCATGTCTTTCCTTTTAACCATTTCCAATGACAGACGGTTTATAATAAGCTTGGGGTCATACATTTCAGCGGCTTGCAGTAAACCAATGATCCTATCCGCATCTCTTATAGCAGAGACTTCAGGCGTAGTAACAATAAGAGCTTCATCAGCGCCTGCTATGGCGTTTCTAAAACCATGCTCTATACCTGCCGGGCAATCAACCAAAACATAGTCAAACAGTTCTTCTTCTTTCAGTTTTTCAATAAGCACTTTCATTTGTTCTGGACTGATAGCTTCCTTACTTCTAGTTTGAGAGGCAGGAAGAAGAAATAGCCCTTCAGCTCTTTTGTGCTTTATAAGTGCCTGTTTAAGTCTACATTCGCCATCTATGACCTGCACCAGATCAAAAACGACGCGAGTTTCTAATCCCATAACAACATCAAGATTTCTCAATCCTATATCAGCATCAACAACACATACTTTTTTATTGCGTAAAGCCAGTGCAGTTCCAAGATTTGATGTGATCGTTGTTTTGCCGACTCCACCCTTGCCTGAAGTAACAACAAAAGATTTTCCGGGCATATTATCCATCCCCCCTCCTGGACTTGTCCAGATTCTCAATGACTATATTACCATCTTTAATTTTCGCAACTTCGGGAACGTAATCGGTTTCTGAATTGGAATCCGGTGAACGTCTAATTATACCAGCGATCCTTAGCTGTAACGGGGCTATCCCAAGTGCAATTATTTCTGAAGAATTATCACCGTTTATACCAGCATGCGCAATGCCCCGCAATTTCCCAAAAACCATAATATCGCCAGCCGCTTCAATTTCTCCACCGGGGTTTACGTCACCAATTATCACAACGTTGCCCGGATAGCTTACTTTTTGTCCTGAACGAATTGTTTGCCTGATTATTATCGTTCTAGTTTCTTCTTCATCTGCCATTTTTCCTGATTCCTGATTGAGTATTTCAATCTTCCAGCCTATCTGCTCAACTGCTTCCTTCGTTTCATTTGAGCTTGCACGCACAAACGCTATCTTTATATCAAATTTTTCACTTAGAATTGTTCTCAGCTTTTTTAACTCCTCAAGACTAAGTATTCGATCCTTCGTATCCAGAACAATCTCAATCCCTGCAAGAAAACTCTTTGATTTTTCTAATCTATTAATTAGATCTGATTCTATATCAGAAAAAGATGCTTCATTGTTGAGAATAATAAACACATCATTCCCAAATCCTTTTATCTCTATAGCGCCGGGTTTTCTTCTCAACAACGAAACTTCCTCCTAATAATGGGTAATGGGTAACAAAAATTAATTAAGAACTCATCACTCTTTACTTATTTTACTATGATTATAAACTAATAATGATCTGTCTTGCAAGTCTTTTCTTGACTTTTCAAAACCATTTCTTTCTCTTAAAGTAAATGACCATCGAGATACCTATTGAGACCATCACCAGCAAAAGGATTGGATATCCCAAACGCCATTTGAGTTCGGGCATGTGTACAAAATTCATTCCATACAAACCTGCCAAAAACGTGAGTGGCATGAATATCGTTGATATTATAGTCAAAACCTTCATGATCTCGTTCAATCTATTGCTAATATTGGAAAGATGAACGTTAGTCATATCTGAAACTATCTCTCTCAAGCTGTCTATGGTATCAATCAATTGAACTGTATGATCATGAACGTCTCTAAGGTAAAGAATCGTGTTGGCAGAGAAAACTTCCGATTCTCCCCTTTCAAGAATACTGATAGCTTCTCTCAATGGCCACAAAGTCTTGCGTATAAATACCAGTTTCCTTTTCAGGAGATTGATCTCCTGAAGAGTACGTGGTGACGGATTAGCCAATACTGATTCTTCCACCTGTTCAGTTTTATCTTCAAGCTTCTCTATTATAGTGAAGTAGTTGTCAACGATCACGTCTATCATTACGTATGCCAAATAATCAGCCTTCATTTTCCTTATGTAGCCTTTACCTTCACGGATTCTTACTCGGATAGGATCAAATACATCTCCTTCAAATCCTGCTTCTTGAAATGAAATGACGAAATTTTGTCCAGCTATTAGACTCAATTGCTCGTCTTCTACTTCGGATTTTCGCTCACTATACTTTAACATTCTCAGAACAATGAAAACGTAACCTTCATAAGTTTCCATCTTGGGACGTTGACCGGTGCTCATCACATCCTCAAGAACAAGCGGATGGATCCCAAAGCATTTTCCAATAGATTCGATTATATCAGCCCGATGAATACTTTCAATGTTGATCCAAGTTATAGTAGGCTTATCTTTGTATTCAAAACATTCTTCGACAGATTTCACTTCATGTTCCTGAAAATGATCTTCGTCGTAATCTATAACTGTAATTTTGACGGATTCCACTTTCCTGTCACCGGTGTATACAAGCGAACCCGGTGGAAGCCCTACCTTTTTAGATCTTCTTTTGGTTGCTCTTGACATATTTTTCTCGCTAAAAGGATTTATGAGTCTATTGCATACAAACCCATTGACCCATTTATTAAATCGCTCAATTTATAACAGAGTGTAGTGTGATCTAAATGGGTATTTCCTCGTTTATTGTATTGACTAACTACAGCTATACAATAAAACAAATCACGTTCCGCCGTGCAACGGAAGAACAGAAGAGAGGAGAAACCCATGTTTATTAT
>Ga0247841_10001168_pt1 | contig 61526 bp, 56 predicted proteins | sample LaCruzMarch2015__2_FD_192410 | JGI IMG/M metagenome (GOLD analysis project Ga0247841, IMG submission 192410) | Freshwater microbial communities from meromictic Lake La Cruz, Castile-La Mancha, Spain - LaCruzMarch2015_18m | ecosystem: Environmental > Aquatic > Freshwater > Lake | place: Spain...
ATTCCACGCCTAACACCAAGGCACGGCTTTAGAGGTTGTGGCCTCAGGCGGGCACGGCAAAGTACAGGATGCTGAGGGCGATGGCGAACTGGGCAGCATAATACAGGACGTAGTTGGTGGCGATAAACGGCCTGGTGTTTTTGTTGTTGTAATAAACCATGACCAGGACAAGGTCCGACAACAGGAAGAGGATGGCCCCCACAGCCAGCAGGACCGTGCAGGCGGTATACCCCTGGGTGATTGCGGCATAGCAGGCCTGTGTCATCATGTATGACAGGAAGAATGAATAGGCCCAGGTGTCTATGGTGTGCTCGGCAAAATTGAACTTGAGCATAAACTTGCTCACGCAGACTATGATGACCGCCAGTACCAGTGCGACCACAACGGGCAGCCAGTTGAAACCAAAATAGATGATCAGCGCAGCCAGGTAGAAGAGGTGCCCCACCAGGAAGGCCACCATCCCACCGTGCTGGTAGAGCGATGAGGACCCGCTGTACATCACCTTGAGGTCCAGCAGGATATCCCCGATCAGGCCGCACACCAACCCCATCATGATCAGCATGGCGAAGGTGCCCGTGGCCGGGTTGGGGTTGACGATAAAGGATGCGAAGGCTACGGCCACAAAGAAGAAGCTGGTCAGCGTCTTGAGCAGCAGGGCCTTGACGCTGCCTTTAGGGTCCCTGGCTATGATGAACAGCGCCAGCGCGACCGCGCCCAGGAGTAGGAGTGCGTAAGGAAATATATTCATAGTTTGACCTCTCCCTGCCTCCTCCGCATGTAGAAAATGAAGGCGATCAGGGCAGCTACGACCAGGCCTGTGCTTATGTAGAGGATAATGTCCGCGTCGCTGGAAGCGCCCACCGTGAAGCTGCCGGCCGGTGTTCCACCCACGTATACCGTGTATGTGCCGGGCTCATTACGGGAAACGGTGAATGTCACGGGGATATTGGAGCCGCTGTTGACCGTTATGCCCCTGCTGGTGTCCTCCTGCCCGTTGACGTAAAGCTTCACCGCCGCGGTGCCGTTGACCGTGCCCCTGTTGGCGACGTTGGCGGTAACCGTAACCGGTGATCCCGGGGAGGCGCTGGCTGAGGAAAGTGAGGCCGAAACAACCGTGATATTGGGCATCCCGACGGGCGCCCCCGAGCCTGTCCCGGAAGCCGAATTGGATGATCCGCTATTGCCCTGCGGTGGTAAAATGGCAATATCATTTGCCTGGCCATAAGTAGTACAATCGCCCGTAGCCATGGCGCGGTAGTAGCACATTCCGAAGGGCAAAGCGGTCACAACCGCGGAAAATGGCCCGGTCGACGTCACAAGCTGCGGTGCGGTGTTGCCGGTATAGGTATCCTGGCTGCTGCCGTACTGGAAAGAGACGTAAACTGGCGCACCACCGATACCCGAGAGCAAATTGCCGCTAAACGTAGCGTTTGTAACACCGGCAGCGCCGGCATCCAGCGTGCTGACTGAGACCGGCACAGTTTCAAAGGCGCCTACATCGTATGTCCCCGCCTGGGGCCTGGCAACACCGCGCTGGTCGGTATCAGGTATGCCGGATATCGCTGAAGCAAAGTTTTCATTTATATTAACGGATCCGGTACCCCGGTTGAAGGCAGGGCTGTTTGTGCATATGGCCATCGTAGGGGTGGGACCGCCGTTGTCCTGCAGCGGGCCGAGCAGGGGATTGGTATTTACCTGGTCTGACACTCTATCGAACCCGCAACTGTCCTGGCTGTCAATGTTATTACCCAATGACAGGACACGGGCTTCCGCGTCGTTATAGCCGTTGTCCGGCACATTGATGGCGACTATGGTATTTACAAACATCGCCCTGTTCTTGACGACTGAACCCAACACCTCGGTTACATCATTGGTGCACTGCAGAGGCACATTGGCGATGCCGCCTCCGTGCGAATTCTGATTTGAAGGCACCGAATTACCCGCTATGGTCACATTCCAGAATTCGGCATCCCCACCATTGAACACGCCGCCACCAACCCAAAGCTGAGGCATTCCAAATAGCCCAGGTTCATCAACGGCTTCACCGGGTACAACAGTAGGTACCCAGGAGGCCCCCGTGACACTGTTTCCAGAGATTGTGCAATTGGTCAGCTTTATGGATCCGATATCACCCTCGTCGGAAAAATTGGCAATTCCCCCACCCACCATGCCGGCTGAGTTTCCGCTGACGGTGCACCCGTACATGAAGAGTCTACCGGCGTTGTAAATGCCCCCTCCCAGGAAAGAGGCAGTGTTGTTCCTGACGACACAGTCGTTCATAGTCAGCGTGTGGTCCAAAGCCACGTAGACGCCGCCTCCGACAGGCATCCCGCCTCCCCCGAGCAGCCCATTTCCCAGCATAGCCTCTTCCACCGCAGCAGAGCCGTTTACGTTACCATTTTGTATGGTGAATCCCGATATGCTATTTTCCTGCCCAATATAGCTGGCTGCGCGGATGACTTGCCCTGCGCCACCCCCATCGATGATGGTAACAGGGGCACCTGCGCCGACCATAATAAAACTTTTGTCCAGGTGCAGGTGCTCGCGATACGTGCCTGCGGCCACATGAATGGTGCCGCCCGTATCCACGAGATGTATAGCCCAACCTATGGTCTTCACGGCTGTTGCCCATGACGAGCCACTGCCGGAATCATCGGGACGCGAAGCATCGACATAGACATTGGCATGGCCATTAACAGACGCAACAGCGTTATCAGCATGTACGGCTGAGAACATCAGCGACAGTATCAGCGCTGCTAGGAGCACTGCGGCGTATATGCGGGCAAATTTCTTCATGGGACCCCCTGTATTCTGAAAACTAACAATCTTACCGCACGATATCACAATAAGTGGCCTGTGTAAATACTCGTTTGAGAAAGAAAGTTGGAGCGGGTGAAGGGATTCGAACCCTCGACGTCTTGCTTGGGAAGCAAGCACTCTACCGCTGAGTTACACCCGCAGAGGCAGGATTTATATTAGTTTTATTAGTGCGGGGCTGTCAAGTTGGCCCGCCCCGCCTGACGGACAGACATTGTACGGCAGCGGGCTTGAATGCGGACTTGCTTTCGGGATACAATCAGCCGCAAACAGTGAAGAGGGGATATATTTGACGGACCACCCGCTTGATTTTATCTTCAACCCGAAGGCCATCGCGCTGGCGGGGGTTTCTGCCGACACCTCAAAACCGGCCATGGCGCAGTGGTACCTGATGAGCCTGGTCAGGTTCGGGTACAAGGGGAAGATATACCCGCTGCACCCAGCGGGCGGCGAGATAAACGGGCTGAAGGTGTACAAGAATATGGCCGAGATACCGGGGCCGGTGGACTTCGCCGTCTCCGCCATCCCGGCCCGCCACACCCCGCAGTTGATACGCGACTGCGCCGCCAAGGGCGTCAAGGCGGTGCACCTCTTTACATCGGGCTACAGCGAGATCGAGGACGACGCGGGCAGGCGGCTCGAGGAGGAGGTGCTAAACATAGCCAGGGAGGGGGGCATAAGGCTGATCGGGCCCAACTGCATGGGCATCTACTGCCCCTCCACCGGGCTGACCTTCGCCGGGGACTACCCGGACCAGCCGGGGTTCCCATCACGCAGCGGGCCGCTGGGACTGATCTCGCAGAGCGGGGGCAACTGCATCTGCTGCATACGCGAGGCTTCTGAAAGAGGGTTATTCTTCAGCAAGGCCATAAGCTACGGCAACGCGGCCGACCTTAACGAGTGCGACTTCCTTGATTACTTAACTGTTGACCCGGACACGAAAATCATCGCCATGTACATCGAGGGGATAAAGGACGGTGAACGCTTCAAGCAGGCGCTGGGGCGGGCTGTCAAGGCCAAGCCGGTCATAATCTACAAGGCGGGCAACACCGAAACGGGCGCGCGCACCTGCGCCTCCCACACCAGCGCCATCGCGGGCTCCGCGTCTGCATGGAAGGCCATGCTGAACCAACTGGGCGCCATACAGGTTTCCAATATGTCCGAATTAGTTGACATAAGTATTACACTAGCCTTCATGCCTGCGCCCAGGGGTAAAAACGTGGTGGTGGCCGGCCCGGGCGGGGGAGTGGGGGTACAGGCGGCCGACGACATTACGGGTGCGGGACTGAACCTGCCCTTCCTGCCGGCCGGATTGAGGCGGACGCTGCACGGCATCTACGGGACAGAGGCGGGCAGCATATTCAGGAACCCGGTGGATATACCCCCCATGGGCAGCAGGGAACAGCACATGGAGGCCATCCGCGCCATGGCCGGCTCGAAGGAAGTGGATGTCATCATCCTGCAGTTCCCGCTGGACCTGTGGGCGCTGGCCCGCAGGGCAGTGCTGATGGAACGCTTCTCGGAGGTGGTGGCCGCCCTGAGGGAAGTTATCGAAAAGCCTCTTGCCGTGGTCCTGCACAACTCGGTTACACCACAGGCCAGGCGGCTGGAAGAGGAGGGTCGGGCAGGGTTGGCAGCGCTGGGGTTGCCGGTCTACCCATCGATATCGAGGGCCGCCACCGCCATCAGCCGCTATATATGGTACAACCAGCGCAAAAACAAAGGTAAATGAACAGCCGGAGGTGACCAATGCCGACACTCAGCAGCCCCGCGGAGATACTTTCCTACGCCAGGGACAATAGATGGCTGGCACTGAGCACATCGGAGGGGAATATTCTCAACATATTCCTCACGCCGGCCGGCAAGATACTCGAGATATACTTCGAGAAGAACAAGGTGACCCTCAAGGAACTGCCCTACTACGTCTGCAAATAGGACGCGGCTGTCCTCAGGTTTTTTTTACCGTGCGGCGTTTTTTGAAGGCGGCGGCGTAATCCAGGAAGGTCTCGCGCGTGGTGTATCTGTAGCGGTACCCGAGTTCTTTTTTGAGCTTTTCGCTGGACACCATCCAGGGATACCTCACCATATTCAGCGACGGGCTGGGGAATGCGCTGACAAATGAAAGCCGCAGGTACCAGGCCAGGTTGTTGAGCAGGTACATCACATTGAAGGGGAGAGGGAGCATGGTGTTTCCCAGCAGCTTTACCATCTCGGGAAAAGACATGCCGCCGTCGGCGCCCACGTTGTAGGCCCCGTTCACGCGCCTCTGCAGCAACAGGTAGATGATCTCCACCAGGTCGTCCTCGTGAACGTACTGAAACAGCTGCGTGGCTGACGGCAGCAGCACGAATTTCTTCTCCATGTGCCTTGCCAGCGGGTTGTCGAAAACAGGCCCGGCGACGAAGCAGGGACGCAGTATGGCGACTGCGCAGGCGGGATTGTCCCGCACAAAGCTGCTGAAGATGCCCTCGATCTCCTTCTTGGTTTTGCTGTACACGAAGTCATCGTTGCCGCGCAGCGGGCTGCTTTCAGTAAGCGGACAATCGTTGTCCGCGTGAAACCCGTAGGCCGTGGCCGAGCTGGTGTAGACTATTTGATTCACACCGGCTGCCAGGCACGAGGCAAGGACGTTCCTGGTGCCGCCCACGTTTATGTCCTGCATGAGCTTCCTGTCGTGCATCGGGGGCACGACGTAGGCCAGGTGGACCACCGCGTCTATGCCGTGCCCTGAAAGGATGTCGGCCAGCGGCTCACGCACATCCCTTTTGCAGAACACGAAGTTGTCCGGCCTGTTGAGAGGTTCCTTCAGATCGATGCCAACAATCTTCTGCACGCCCGGCTTGCCGTCCAAAAAGGCCAGCAGCTTCTGCCCGATGTAGCCCGACACGCCCGTGATTAATATCCTTTCCAACGGCTCTCCACTTTGAGCGATAGGTATTCAGCCCAGGTCAGTTGACCTTCTCCAGTATGTGCACGCACATGGCGGCCTCCTCCACCCCGATATTGCCGCCGCCGTTTTCGGCCAGCCCGATGCGCGCCTTCTCAACCTGGCGCTCGCCTGCATCCCCGCGCAGCTGCAGCACCAGCTCGTACACCTGGGCCAGGCCCGAGGCGCCGATGGGGTGCCCGCGGCACTCCAGACCGCCGCTGGTGTTGATGGGCTTGCTGCCGCCTATCCTGGTGGCCCCCGTCTCGGCGAACGGGCCGCCCTCGCCCATGGGACAGAAGCCCATGACCTCTGCCTGGTGCAGCTCCCCCCAGGCGGTGGCGTCGTGAAGCTCGGCCAGGCTGATATCGCCGGGCCCCAGGCCTGCCATGTCGTAAGCCTGCCTCGACAGCCGCTCGCCTATGTCCTCACCGTCCAGGGACCTGTCGCTGCCCTGGCCAAGGACGGAAGCAAGTATCCTCACGGGACGCACATCGCTGAGCTTCTTGAGGTATCTTTCCGAGCAGACTATGGCCGCCGCCGCCCCGTCGCCCAGGGGTGAGCACATGGCCCGGGTCAGGGGGTAGGCCACCGTCTTGTCGGCCAGCACCTCTTCCACGCTCATAGCCTGCTGGTACTGGGCAAGCGGGTTGAGGTAGCCGTGCATGTGGTTCTTGGAGCAGATGACGGCGAGCTGGCGCTGGGTGGAGCCGAATTTATTCATATGCCACCTCGCACCCATGGCGTAGGCGTCCATGAAGATGCTCCTGCCCTCGCCGGGGGCGGTCTTGTCCTCCGGTATATCGATCTTAATCAGGTCCTTGACGCTGGTGATCATCTGTATGTGTTTCTCGAAATTTTCCACGTCCATGCAGGACGCGTAGGCGGCCAGCGACAGCGCCTTATTGGGGTTGCTAATTTTCTCCGAACCCAGTGCCAGCGCTACGTCGTACATGCCGGCCCTGATACCGGTGGCGGCAAGGTGAAGAGCCGTGGACGCGCCTGCGCAGGCGTTTTCAACGTTGGTCACGGGTATCTTGTCGATGCCCATGCCGCGCATGACTACCTGCCCGCGTATGGAATGCTGGTTGGAAAACATCCCCCAGAAGGAATTGGAGAAAAAGACGGACTGCAGGTCTTCCTTGACCAGGCCCGCATCCTGCAGGGCCAGCCGCGTGGCCTCCTCGGCCATGGACCGCACGGTCTTGTCGGGATACTTGCCGAAGCGTATCATGCCGGTGCCGATGATGTAGACTGCTGTCATGGCTGGTAAACCTCCCTGACGATCATGTTGCCGGCGGCGATGGAGAGTGAGTCGTTGGAGCCGTCCTCTATCAGCCCGGCACGCGCGTCGCGGAATATTTTCTCGATGGGCAGCTCCTTGCTCAGGCCGAGGCCGCCGAATACCTGCACGGCGTCGCTGGCCACCTTGTAGGCGCCGTTGGTGCAGAACACCTTGGAGGCGATGGAGTGCTGTAAAGATGCGGGCGTGTTGTTCATGTTGTAAACCATCACGTTGCGTGAAAAAGAGCGGCAGGCCTCGACCGTGGTGAACATGTCGAACAGTTTGGCCTGCACCCAGGCGTGCTCGCACAGCCGCCTGCCCCCCTGTATACGCCCGGTGCTATACTGCAGGGCCAGGTCGTAGGCGGACTGGGCCACGCCGGTAAAATATGCCCCCATGCTCATATTGGCGTGGGCCAGCGTCAGTTCGGTCATGGCCTCGTAGCTCTGCTGGTCTATGATCATCTGGTCGCCCGGGCAGAGGACGTTGTCGAAGAATATCTCGCCCTGCGGGAGCTCGCGCTGTCCCATCTTGTCCAGCGGCTTGCCGCGGCTCACCCCGGGCTGGTCCAGGTCGATCAGGCAGATGCCGCCGCCGGCCATGCCCATGGCGGGGTCAAGGTTGACGAATAGGGCGGCATTGGTGGCCACGGGGCCGTTGGAGATCCATGCCGCCTTCTGGCCGTTGAGTATCCAGTCGCTGCCCTTCCTGGTCGCTTTCAACTGCTGCGTGATCTTAGGGTCATGGAAAAAGGTGGTCCCGGGCATTAAAATATCCGACCCGTGCTCGGGCTCGGTTATGCCCCAGCAGCTCATGATGGAGGCGTCCTTGCAGCGGATGAAGGGCAATATGAACTTCTCCACCAGCGGGTCGGTGCATATCATCTCGGCGTAAAATGCGGCGAAACAGGAGCAGCCCAGCGAAACGGCGAAGCCCACGCCCCCGTAGGATATCTCCTCCCAGAATATGTGTATGCCCAGCGCGTCCAGGCCCATGCCGCCGTACTCGTCGGAGACGTAGATGGTGTGGTACTGGTTCTCATACATCCGGGCCATGGTCTGCCAGAAAAGCGACCCCTTCTCGATCACCTTGCCAGGCGGCAGCTTGTCCAGTTCCAGCGCCGCAGGCCGCACCACCTCGACAGCGAACTTGTGCAGCTCGTCCTTCAAATTGCTGTGGAATTCCGGTAATTCCAGGTTCATCTCGCGGTAACCCATATCTGCCTCCTGCCTTAATACTGCTGATTACGCGTGGTCTGCAAAACTGTAGATGGTCCCTTCGCCGCGCTCGAAAGCGTCCCTCAGTTCCCGCGCCAGCGGTTTCTCGGTGATGGTTTTGGGCAACGCTGCGACCACCTGCAGGTAGGACGGCACGAAGTTGGGCTGGAGTTCCTTCTGCAGTGCGGCGAAAAACGGGCCCGGGTCCAGGGACTGCCCCTCGAAAAGCTCGATGGCGGCCACCAGGTCGCTCTCGCCGGGCGCGCCCGAGGCGGCGGGGATGCCGTAGACGCACACCTCGCTGACCTGGGGTTGCTTGCCGATGACCATCTCAACGAAATCAGGCTGGATGAAGTCTCCGGAGCGGCGCAACTCGGTCCCCTTCCTGAAATCGAAGAACAGCCAGCCGCCCTCGTCCCTGTGCACCATGTCACCCGTCCTCAGCCAGCCGCCCCTGGTCTTCTCCTTTGAGGCGTCGGGCAGACCCAGGTAATCCACCCTGGTCTCCCCCTTGGTCATACGGCAGATGAGCTCGCCGGTGGACCCTGGCGGTAGGTCGTTGTCAGCCTCGTCCACTACCCTCAGCTCCAGTATGCCGGGGATGGTCTTGCCGAACGACCCCACCGGGCCCTGTCCGATGGGCTTGTAGGCGAACCCTCCCTCAACCGAGCCGTACCACTCCAAAATCCTGACATCGAACCTCTTCTCGAAACCGTCCCAGATGGCCGGCGGAGTGCCGGCGCTGATCACCATGCGCACCGGGTTTTGCCCGTCGTCCGCCCTGGCGGGCTCGTTGTAGATGGCCGCCATCATGCCGCCCAGCAGTGAAAAGGAGGTGCAGCCGTATTTGCGGCAGATTTCCCAGATGCGGCTCTTTGTGAAGCGGGGGCTGATGACCGCCCTGATTCCCAGGCTGAGGGCGGGGAAAAAGGTCACCGACTGGGCGTTGCCGTGCGTGAGGGAGAGGCCCGTGTAAAGCACGTCGTCCTTCTTGTACTTCCAGACCAGGCTGGTGAGTATGTTGTACATGCCGGTGCGGTTGTTGCGCACCATCACGCCTTTGGGCTCGCCCGTCGTGCCCGAAGTGTAGACGATCTGCATGGGGTGCCGCACGTCGAATATCTTCTGCTCTACCGTGTCCCAGGTGGCCGCCTCGAGTGTCTCGTTGAGCACATCGTACTTCGGGGAGACGGGGACATCCTGCTCGGGCAGGTAGACGGCTATGACGTTTTTGACGGATGGGGTGTCCCTGAGCACCTCCTCGAGTTGCTCTATGCACTCCCCAGAGACGACCACGGCCCTGGACTGGGAATTGTTGAGCATGTACTTGAGGCGGTCGCCCCTGTTGCGCGGGTCGATGGGGACCATGACCGCGCCGGTGGTGGTGCCGGCCAGCATGGAATAGACGAACTCGGGGTGGTTGCGCATGAGGACGGCGAAGTTGTCCCCGCTGCCTATGCCCTTGCGTGTGAAAAGCCCGGCTAACTTGTTGGAGTTTTCATAAAGCCTGCGGTAGGTGAGGACGTCCTCCCCGCGTTCACCCCGTTCAAAGATAAAGACCTCTTTATCGGGCGAATCCTCGGCCCTCATTTCCACCAGGTGCGAGGCTATTACCTGGTTGAGATGCGCCTTGCTTCCCATGTCTCAACCTCCTGTGCGGGAATTATTCCTGCTCGATAGCGCCGATGAATCCCCTGGTAAAGGTGGGGAACTCCTTGTTGAATGTCTCCTTCCAGTGCTCGTCCGTCCAGTACTGGTGGCGGTCGAAGTAGGGGTCGTTCTTGGCCACGCTGACCGATACCGTGACGGCCATATCCACGTTTTCCATCTTGTTAAGGGCATACGAGGCGAAGCCCAGCGTGCTGAAGACGCGGCAGTGCAGCCCCAGCCGCCAGGCCATGGAGGACGCCGCACCGGCGGCGATATTGAGGTTGATGGCCTTGAACTGGCAGCTCGGCCCGCGCGCGGTCAGGGAATCCATCTCCTCGGCCCTGTTCATGTCGGCGCACGTCTTGAAGCCGCACGCGCCGCAGTTGAAATTGAAATCGGATTTGCGCCTGTCACCGAACATCAGCAGGGCGCAGGGCTCCTTGATCAGTTCCATAAGGAACCTGCCGTCGCGAGCGGCCAGCGGGGACATGTCGCCCAGCGAGTAGCAGAACTCGGCTATCTCCTGCTGGTCAGCGGTATCCAGGCGGGATATCTTGACCGTGTTCCTGCCGCCGAAGCGGAAGCTGTTGTGCGCGGCCACCACCATCAGTTCCACAGCCCGGTCCAGGCCGCTGTTGAGCAATTCGTTCATTTCGGTTGCCATTTCATCTTCTCCCTGATCCGATTCTGCCTAACTGTAAATCGATCTGAACTGCGGCCAAAGGCGCTTGATGATGCGGTCGTTCATGGTTGTCTCGTTGATGTCCGCGTATTCCTTGGGAATGTCGCGGAAGGGGCTCTTCTCGGTGACTGAGATGCCCACCGCCAGGCAGAACCCCGTGTTTTTAGGCACTATCGCCATGCGCATGGCTGCCGCGCCGGCCGACCAGTAGACGCCGTAATCGATGCCCATATTGCGCGCCGTGGAGATGATGGCCTCGATGGCATAGGATATGTTGTTGGCCCGGAAGAGGCAGAGCGGCCCGGTGTAGGCAATGCCAGGCCCGCGTTCCAGCTTGGGGGCCTGGCGCTGGTACTCGCAGGTCAGCTTGCCGCACATGTTGCAATTAATATCGGCGGGATCGGTCAAACAGCGTATGGACGTCACCACCAGCACGGCGTCGGCGTCCCGCAGCATCATGGCGTCCCTCTTGAAGAAATCCCACTTCTCGTTTTCGCCTGACATCTGCTCCACCGCCTGGCACAGGTCCTCGATATCGCACTCGTCGTCGAGGATCTGGACTGTGCATTCTCCCACTCCGCCTACGCGGGGGGAGGTGGTGGCACTTGCCAGTAGCAAACGCGCAGCTATCCTGGCTGCCTCGCGCCTGTCATCCTCGTATTGCCTGATACTTCTTTCCACGCTCATCCGTTACCTCCCGCGGGCTGGGCTAAATTTCCAGCCCGTATTTTTTAGCTATGCCGGGATAGGCTGCGTAGGCCGGCTTGAGCATGGGCAGCAGCTTGAGCACCTTGGGCAGCGGCCCCTTGGCCTTGAGCAGCCCCTTGGCCAGGCCTATGGGCATGGTGACCTGCTGCAGCCAGAACTGGTGGCAGGTGTCGCCGCTAAGCCACATCTCGATGGTCGGCTTTAAGTCGGCCGGCCCGCAGATCACCTTCCCCTCACGTGTCAGCCAGATAAAGCCGTCCGGGTGGTCTATGGTGAACTTGATGACGATATCCGCCTCTATGAACTTGGGGCCCACCGTGGGATCATTGACCAGGGTATTGAAAAGCTCGCCCAGCACCTCGTACATCTTCTCCGTGTTTGCAAATACAGCCATCTGACCTCCTCCTCTGCGAATATTAATGCGCTTTGAGCATATTACACTATGAGGAGGATTGTTGACAAGGCGGGTTTAAAGCCGGGGATGTGGCCGGGCATGGCTGCCGGCGCGGTTCAGCGGGATACCTTGCCTACCGGTACGGATGCCATGGTGAACATGGCCCTGGCCACAAGTTTCCTGGTTTTCCCCCTGGCCGAGTACACCTCTGCCTCGGTAAACAGGATATTCTTTCCCGGCTTGGTCACGTGGCCGCGGCACTCAAGGTATTCGCCATCAGCCGGCTCGAAATAGTTGATCTTGTATTCGATGGTCAGAATGCGCCGGTCTTCCGGCACCACAGAGAAAGCGGCATAACCAGCGGTGTGGTCGGCTATCGTCGCAACAAGGCCGGCATGGGCAAATCCGTCCTGCTGGCTATGGCGTTTGAGGAGCTTGAGCCTGGTGATGAAGGTACCCGGCTCGAGGGAAACCGGGACCAGCCCCAGGTACCTGGTGAAGCCCTGTACGGCGTCCTTCTTTAAAAATTCAAGCCTTGCCTGCGCAGCTTTCATATAGCCTCCGCTTGTTAATATCCCCGTGCTTTACTGCTGACTGTTGGTCCGCATGATGCGGCCTTCAACCTGCGGATTGACAGGCGAGTGCTGTCCCAGGTATTCGGCAACTACGTCGGTCAAAGGAGTAGCCAGGTTTACCTGGTTTGCAGCAGCCTTAATGTCGGTGAAACCGTCACCCCCGCCGGCAACATAGTCCGAGGTAACCACGCGGTAGACCTTATCCGCTTCCACCGGCTGGTAACCGTCCAGCGTGTTTACATCAGCGCTGACGATGCGTTTGCCCGGGAGTGCACTCCCGTCCCATTTATACCTCATACCTGCAACCTGCAGGAAACGTCCTTGAACTGCTTCAACCTGGCTCACACCATTTTCCAGGGCACCCAGCAGTTGCTGGCCGCTGATGTCTGCGCCGACCATGTAATTGTCAAACGGCAGCACTTCATAGACCTGCCCGATGGAGATGTCCCCCGCCGGCAGCGATGACCTGATACCGCCCCCGTTGACAAGCGCAATCACGGCATTGATATACCTGCCCCTTTCAAGGACGGCATCCGCAACCAGGTTGCCCAGGTTGGTCTCCCTGGTGCGTACGTCTTCGCCCTCGCCGTCGAGTGCAACCAGCGTGGACCCCGCCGCTTTGTTCATCAGGACGGCAATGGGGGCGTGGTACACGGCCAGTTTGGCTGCTGCGATTTCATCGGAGGGGATGGTATCATCGATTGCCGTGAGCTTACCGGCCGCATTGCCTGTGATTACGCCGTTGCTGTCAAAATCAACGCTGAAACTGCCTAAATATCGGTCGAAGCACCCGGCCTGCACAATGACTGTGGGAGCGCTGAAACTATTTACCACCAGCGGGTAAACATCCGGGACTGTGTGGCTGTGCCCGCCCACGATGATGTCGATGCCCTCCACCTGGGACGCCAGTTTAACATCTTCATCCCAGCCGATATGTGTGAGCGCGATGATCTTATTCACGCCCTTGCCCTGGAAATATTCGACCGCCTTTTGTGCCCATGTTAAATGGTCGTTAATCACGATCTCCGGGCCCGGCCTGGCGATTTCGGCGGTTTCCTCCGTTGTAAGGCCGAAGATGCCGTATTTATGCCCACCCCGCTCTATGATGACCCAGGGCTGAACCCGGCTGCCCAATGCACCGGCTTTGCTGAAATCAAAATTGGAGCAGAGTACGGGGAAATCCGCATTCTTCACAAAGTCCGCGAGTACGTCATCACCCTTGTCAAACTCGTGGTTGCCCAGGCACATGGCGTCATATTTCAGGTACTCCATGTACCACTGGTCGGCCTGGCCTTTATATAGAGAAAAGTACGGCGTCCCGGCAAACACGTCGCCTGCATCCAGCAGCAGCTGTTCGGATTGTGCTTTTCCATCCCTCAAGCCTGTGATCAGCGTACACCTGGCGGGCACGTTATCAAGGTGGGCGTGCGTATCATTGGTATGTAATATGGTGAGGTGCGCCGGGCCCTCCGGAACAGCGGGGCGGCAACCCGTAACCGAAACGATACAGGCTGCTGCCAGCAAACAGCTGAACAATACTGCCGAAACATAGCTAATTCTGGGGTTTCCCATATCAAGTCACCGGCGATATTTCCATTAAATCTTACACCCTGGCAATGCCGCAACCCACATATGCAGCGCCGGGTCCCATATTGCGTCATCGACAACTATTCCGGAAAGTATCGGATCAAGGAAAGCGCTCACCTGCATATACCCTTCAGCTATTTGCTGATCCAGGCCAACTTCATCCGCCATTTTGCGGTATGGGATAGTCCATGATACGGGCGGTGCAGGCAAAGCAACCGGTAGTTCATGAGTAGCACGTGTACTGAATGTTATCCTTAATGCCTGTCTCAGACGCCCTGCTTTAAACCCAAATGTAGATGAGATCATGACCGAATCGATCAGGTCTTTTACACGGCTACTTTCATGATCTTCACCGTACTTCCGTGTGTAAGCATGTACCTTCTCAGCAATATGTTGATCCAAGGGCAATGCTGGTACTTCTGAAGGAACGATATCTGCAAAACCAAGCAGATCTGGCCCATGCAACATATCCGGAACTTCATTAATCAGGTCAGTAAAACCCACGTCAACCCTAACATCATCAAATTTCCGGCTTGCTATCACAGCTGTCACGTGGTATCTAACTGCTGCATCTTCTTCATTTGGATCAAGTTCTCTGGATCGTTCAATAACAAACGCGAAGTAATCCTCCAAGTCAAGTGATTGCACCGCGATAAAATCTTCTGTTGCCATCTCTTCATTGTCCTTACGGCCAATGTCCAAATCTTTTGTGGTACGGAACTGGGCCCCGGTTCGATAGTTCAAAGCTACTGCGCCCTTCAGAATCCACCGGCCGGGAGCGACAACCATTAAGCGGGCCATCAGGCGGTCGAATACTACAAGCTTTCGCAATCTAACAAGCGGGATTTGCTTCTCCTCGGCAATCGTTTGAAGACGTTGCTCAAGAGCTATACGGAAAGTACTTGCAGTGGAATATTTCATCGCTTCACTTTCTTAATGGCATTCATGATTAGCTTATCTACTCTACCCCCACATTCATATGCTTTTTCCTGCAGTTGTTTGACAGTCACAAGTCCACGGTTTATAGCCTGAGCAACAGCTATTTCAATTTGCTCCGGTGCTACACCCGCTTCAGCTGCATCCAGAATACTGCGTGCCGGCGAGGTTATGATTATACCATCACGGATTACTGTATCTTCCTGCACTATGGATTTTGCAGTCGTGTGTACTTTAACGCCTGGACGCGAGGTAAAGTTCCGCTTGGACCGCGGTATTGTAATGTGTATGGCATTTGGTATAACATCGCTGAGCCCCAGAATATCGAGTGCACTGTCGTGTGATACAATCGCGAATTCCTTACCCAGTGATAGCCATGCAGCAAGTACATCCTCATGTTGAGAAGACGGATACTCACGAAACCGATATAGGCCACGGCGTACCCGTATAAAAAGGCCGCTTTTGGCATGATGGGATATAAGCGCACGGCTATACCCAGTTCCGCTAGCTTGCTTTGTTGTGAAATAACCGCCCTGCTCAGCAGCAATCTCATATAGTTGATTGCGGTTGGGAGCTTGCGCCGGTTTTTGTATCCTTGCATCCCGCTTTGTGTCATCCATATGTCAAATTATATTTTACTTTATCGTGACATGCAAGCAGACATAATGGGGGCGCCTGGCATCTTTGTATAAACTAACATAGGCATCATTTGCCATTGAAAGTATTGAGGAAAAATAGGAGCCGGGGCTCTGATCGTGCATTGTATTTGGCGTCCCTGGGGGGATTCGAACCCACGACCCGCTGCTTAGAAGGCAGCCGCTCTGTCCGCTGAGCTACAGGGACCTGTACCGAGTTTAACACAGGAAAACGAGCGGCTTCAACAGCAGCCAGGAGGGGGTTGAAGTTATGCCGCCTCAGCGGCGGCAGGCTTGGTGGACTTATCTGACTCGGCAGCAGCCGGCTTGGACTTCTCGGGCTCCTTTGTAACGGTCACTTCCTTGGACGTATCCGGCATCTTGGCAGGCAACTGGGCCTCCGAGGGCCTCTTGCTGTCGGTGACATAAAAGCCCGATCCCTTGAAGATAATGGGCACGGGCATAAAACGGCGCCTGGATTTACCTTTGCACTTGGGGCAGGCCACGACGTTCTCGTCGTCAAATCCCTGCCTGAGCTCAAAACTGTTGTCGCACTTCGAACAAGCATATTGATAAATGGGCATTTATCCCTCCGGGAACTGCTACGTGTTAATTACAAAATTAGCACTCTTTAAGCCTGAGTGCTAATTCAATATTGTAGTCATATTTTAAAGTCCAGTCAAGTATATTGGTCTGCGCCTGCCCAATAATGAGCAATCCGGTACCGATCAGTTCCAGTTAAAGTGTAATAACCTCATTCATGGCCATGGTCCGAACTTCGGTGCCGGGGCAATTTGCCCTCACCTTTTCCACGAAAGGCGCGACATCCACGTCGGTGGAGATGGGAGGGTAGAAGTCGTCCTGGTGGTGAGGTATGACCATGCGCGGCTTTAAAACACGGACGTACTCGAAGGCGATGTCGCAGATGTTCGAGTGGCCCTGCAGGGGAACGAGCAGCAGGTCGGGCGGATTGGCCGCCAGGCGGTCCAATTCCTCAGGCGGGGACCCTGCGCTGCCGAAATGGTGCACGGTGAAGCCTTCGATGGTGAAACGCCAGCTCATCACCTGGCCGACCGGGTAGCTGTTGTTCATGCGGGATAAGCGGGAGTAGCGGTGCCCGATGCGCAAGAGTGCGCGGGCCACCAGCGGGACATCGAATTTGACGTGGCGGCTGAAAAATGCCTCCGCCCTGTAGGCGCCGAAGTCAGCGGTAAACCCGTCGGCTGTGACGGCATGTACCCGGCTTCCATCCACCCCCTCCCTCAGCAGCGTTCCGGCAGCAACCTCCGAGCAGTAAACGTTGGAGGCGCCCAGGGCCATAACGCCGGGCACATCGTGAAGGTGGTCGAAATGGCCGTGGGTGATGAATATCTGCCCCGCGCCGGCGATCTCCCCGGGCTGCATCGTCTGGACCGGCCTGGCCTGCGCATTGCGGGAAAGATAAGGATCTATAAGGAATGCCTGTCCGCCGGCCTCAACCTTAAAGCCGGATGTGCCCAACCATTGAAGTTTCATGCCTGCCACCTCCTGCATAACTGCAATAAATCGCCATGACCGCCTTGTGCTTCACTGCCATATAAGGCTGTGATATACTATGAAACTGCCCGCAGCCGGTGCAATACCGGACGGCGCAGCGTTGCGAGGGCTCGTAGCTCAGGGGCAGAGCGGTCGGCTCATAACCGATTGGTCGCAGGTTCGAAACCTGCCGAGCCCACCATTTATCCCCCCTTTAGGTAACCGAAGGCCGATTTGGCTGCAACCGCGCCATCGCCCACCGCCGCCGCGACCTGGCGGGCGGAATTGCTGCGGATATCGCCGGCGGCAAATACCCCGGGCAGGGAGGTACGCATCACTTCGTCGGTGGGGATGTTTCCCTCGGCGTCCAGCCCGACAAACCCCTTGAATGGTTCGCTGTTGGGTATCAGCCCGATGGCCACGAATACGCCGTCAACATGCAGTGGGGAGACTGCGCCCGTCTTTACATCTTTTATCTTCAAACCGCTCAGCATCTCCTCGCCCTCGAGCTTGTCCACCACGCTGTTCCAGATGAACTGGATATTGGGCACTGACCTGGCGGCCCGCTGTACCACCTCGCTTGCCCTCAGCTGGTCGCGGCGGTGTATGACGTAGACCCGGCCTGCATGCTGGCTCAATTCCAGGGCATCCGACACCGCCGTGTCGCCGCCACCGACCACGGCCACGTCCTTGCCCTTGAAAAGGAAGCCGTCGCAGGTGGCACAGTAGGACACACCTCGGCCGGTCAGGCGGTCCTCGTGCTCGATCCCCATCTTGCGGTAGTTGGAGCCGGAGGCTATGACCACGGCCCCCGCCCGGTAAGTACCGTCTTCGGTGATGATTTCGAAGCCCTTGCCAGCCTGCCTGACAGCGGTGACGTCCGCCGTCTCGATGTTTAGGCCGAACTTGAGGGACTGCTCCTGCATCAGCTGGCCGAGCTCCATGCCCGATACGCCCGCGGGGAACCCTGGGTAATTCTCAACACGGCCGGCATTGACGATCTGTCCGCCGGGGAGCATGCGCTCGATCAGCAGGGTGTTCAGGCCGTACCTTGAGAGGTAAAGGCCGGCCGTCAGGCCTGCAGGCCCGCCGCCGATGACAATGGCTTCATATTCCTTCATATCAACCTCCGTGGCGAACAGGGATGTATTTGACATAACGCTATTTCCGGCTGTGGTACTTCCGGTAGACCTCCTTGAGGTGCTTGTTGGTGACGTGGGTGTAAACCTGGGTGGTGCGGATGCTTTCGTGCCCCAGCATCTCCTGCACGGACCGAAGGTCAGCGCCCTGGATAAGCAGGTCGGTGGCAAATGAATGCCTCAAAGTGTGTGGGTGCGCATCGAATGGCAGGCCGGCCTTTTTTGAGTACTTTCTGACGATCAGCTGTATGGACCTTGGCATGAGGCGCATTTTCTCGCCCTGTTTTTCCTCGGACCGTTCGCGGCTGTAACGTATAAACAATGGCCTGAAACTGTCTTTGCGGGCAGCTAAATATCTTGTTATCCACTCGCAGGCAGTATCCGATAGGAAAACAACGCGCACCTTGTTGCCTTTGCCCTTAACCCCGAATTCCTTCGTCTCAAAATTCATCTGGTCCCTGTTCAGCTTTGACAATTCCGAGACCCTTAAGCCGGTGCTGAAGAGTAATTCCAGGATGGCCCTGTCACGCAGTCCAATTTCATCGGAAATCTGCGGACTGTCCAGTAACCTGGTCAACTGGTCGGAATTTAAAAAGCTCACTATGCGCCCTTCCGATTTAGGCAGCTCAATTTTGTCGAAATTAAGAGTGTTGATGTCCCTGTGCGTGATCAAATACCTCAAAAATGAACGCAGGCAGATTATGTGGTAATTCTGGGTTATCTTCTTTATCGCTGCACCTTTCGGTGTCTGAAAATTGGCAAGATAAACGCGGTATTTCATGACCAGGTCCAAATCAATATTCCCGGGCTTTAAGGGGACTGAGTTGCTTTCAAGCCAGGAGATAAAACGGTCAAGGTAATGGCGGTAATCACGGATTGTAAGAGGGGACAGCGACTTCTCAATTAGCAGATAATCTAAAAAGTCCGATGCAAGTGCTTTAATGTCTCCGCTTTCAACATTCATAGCTTATTATATCAAGTACTTCCCGTTGCGCGAATGTTACATTGTGCGTAATGGCAACATGAGCAAATACAGGGGTCACTGCCCTTAAGCCCCCGATTCCTCACTAACCACGTCCTGGCACTGCTTGCCCAACCCACTGATCTCGAACTCCACCCGGTCGCCGGGCTTCAGCCAGAAGTCATCGCCCCACGATTTGGCGTTTCCCGGCGGAGAACCCATCAAAATGACATCGGCCGGATAAATGGTAAAATATTTGGAAAGGTAACTGACGATGTGCGCCGGGTTGTAAATATAGTCACTGGTATTAAAATCCTGCCGCGTTATACCGTTGACCTTTAGTACGGCATGCAGGTCCGAGGGGTCCTTGACCTCATCCGCAGTCACTAAAAACGGCCCCAGGGGTGCGAAATTGTCGAAACTCTTCCCCCTGGTAAACTGTTTGTCGTTGGTCTCGAACTGCCAGTAACGCTCGGAAATGTCCTGGCCGCACATGTAGCCGAATATATGGCCGCCGGCGGTAACAGGGTCCAAATACTTTCCCTTGCGTCCGATAACCACTGCCAGCTCCCCCTCCCAGTCTATCTTTGGAGTAAAGCGGTTATGTAAAATGGGGTCGTTGGGCCCGCAAACCGAACTGTTGGCCTTAAGAAATACCACCGGCTCGGAACTTTCAGTCAACTGCTCCCCCATCTGCCGGGCGTGGAGGCGTGAATTATAACCGATGCATATGAGCTTGCCCGTGACAGCGACCGGGGCGCCTATGCGCTGCCCGGCGGCCACCGCAGGCAAATCAGCGCAATTCAGCGCCCGTACCCACTCAATAAGGGCAGCATCAGCCAGTGTAGACATGCGCCAGTCACCGATGACCCCGGACAGGTCGCGCAACACACCGGCGCCGTCAACAATTCCCGGTTTCTCCTTATCCTTTGGGCCGTAACGGAATAGCTTAATAGTTCCCCTTTCCTTCGATTATGGGATTTGACGCGGCAAGGAACTTTTCCATCATCTCCATGAGGTTATCAAGGTGCCAGCCCTTGATAGCCGACACCGCGATGGTCGACTCCTCCGGCGATTTCACCTCGAAGTACACACTCTGCGCCTCCTCGATGTTCTCCACCACCCGGTCCATCTTGTTGATGACAGTAATGCAGGGCTTCTCGTCCAGCTTGAGCTTTCTCAAAATCCCCTCCACTGTCAGGCTCTGGTTGACCGCCTCCGGGCTCGTTATGTCAACAACATGCAGCAGCAGGTCCGCCTCGTCGAGCTCCTCCAGGGTGGCATGGAAGGCGGCCACAATAAGGGTGGGCAGCCGGTGTATGAAACCGACCGTGTCGGTCAGCAGGATGTTGCGCCCCCCCGGCAGCCTAAGCCTGCGGGTGACGGGGTCGAGCGTGGAAAAAAGCTTGTCCTCGGTCGCCACGTCGGACTGGCAGATGGCATTCAGCAGCGTGCTCTTGCCGGCATTGGTATAGCCCACCAGGGCCACCAGAGGTGTGTTGGACTTCTTCCTCTGCCGGCGGTAAAGCTCGCGGTGGCGCCTGACCGCCTCGATCTGTTTACCGATTAGGCTTATGCGTTTCCTGATCAGCCGGCGGTCGGTCTCGATCTGCGATTCGCCGGGGCCCCTGGTCCCGATGCCTCCACCCAGCCTTTCAAGGTGGCTCCACTGTCCCTCCAGCCTGGGCAACAGGTACTGGTGCTGCGCCAGCTCCACCTGCAACTTGCCTTCGCTCGTCCTGGCGCTGCGAGCAAAGATGTCCAGTATAAGGGCCGTGCGGTCAATGACCTTAACATCAAGCGCCTCCTCGAGGTTGCGCTGCTGCCTGGGGGCAAGCTCATCGTTGATTATAACGGTGTTGTAGTCCAGCTCCTGCCTGAGCTCGATCAGCTCCTGCATCTTGCCCGAGCCGATGTAATGGGTCGACGATGGCCTCGCCAGGCTCTGCTTCATCCTCCCCACCACCTCCGCACCGGCCGTCCCCGCAAGCTGGTTCAACTCGTCCATCGAGCCGTCTATGGACCACCTGTCCCGCCTGTTGCCCCCATCCACGCCCACCAGCACGGCACGCTCCTTCTTTTTCTGCGTACTGTAGGTGGTTTTTGGCATTAATGAGTCTGCACGCGCTTTTTATTTCCTGCGCAGGGTCAAAAGCCGCCGTACACCTTCGTCGAAACGGTCCTCCGGCTGGGTGATGGACAGCCGGACATAGCCCTCCCCCGTCTTGCCGTAGCCCGTGCCCGGCGTAACCGCCACGGCAACTTTGTCCAGCAGCTCGGCCACATACTGCAGCGATGTGTAGCCCTGCGGTATGCCTGCCCAGATGTAGAACCCGGCCCTGGGCCTGCTGACCCTTAAACCTATGCTCTGCAGCGCGTCCACTATCCTGTCCCGCCGGGACTGCAACACCCTGTTGCGCACCGCGATATCGCCCTGGTCCGCCGTAAGGGCCTCGATGGCCGCCACCTGGATGGCCTGGGGTATGCCCGAATCCAAATTGGACTTGAACCTGAACAGTGCATCGATCATCTTGCTGTTGCCCACGGCCATACCGATGCGCCAGCCGGTCATGTTGTAGGTCTTGGAAAGGGAGTGGAATTCAACCCCCACGTCCCTGGCCCCGGGCACCTCTAAAAAACTGTGCGGCCTGTAGCCGTCGTAGGCCACCTCGGTATAAGGAGCATCGTGACACACAGCGATGCCGTTTGCCTTAGCGAACCTGACCACCTTTTCGAAAAAGTCGAGCCCGGCCACGGCCCCGGTGGGGTTATTGGGATAACATATCCACAGCACCTTCGCTTTTTTAAGCGCTTCTGCCGGTATGGCATCGAGGTCGGGCAAATAACCGCTGCCCTCGAGCAACGGCATATAGTGAACATCCCCGCCGGCCAGCAGCGTGCTGACCGAGTAGACGGGATACCCGGGATCGGGCACCAGGGCCACGTCGCCGGGGTCCAGCAGGCAAAAGGACATGTGCCCTATGCCTTCCTTGGAGCCGATCAGCGGCAGCACCTCGCTGGTGGGTTCCCAATCTAACGCAACGCCGAAACGCGACTTATACCAGCCGGCTATGGCTTTGCACAGCTCCGGCATGCCGTACGTCTCGGGATAGCGGTGGTTGACCGGGTCCCGCGCCCCTTTACAGAGCGCTTCGATAATATGCCCGGGTGTAGGTATATCCGGGTCGCCTATGGCGAAACTGATTACGTCCTCACCCTTTGCCCGCTTTTCAGCTATCTTCCTGTTTATCTCCACGAACAGGTACGGCGGTATCCTGTCCATGCGCTTGGATATGTTCACAGCGGGTATACCCCCGTAAACACTTCTTCAACCGGGCCCTGCAGGAAAACGTCGCCTTCACCGTCCCAGTTGACGCTCAGCACCCCGCCCGGCATAGTTATGTCAACTTTATCGCCGATATAGCCCTTCAGCCTGGCAGCCACGGCCGTTGCGCTGCTCCCGCTGCCGCAGGCCAGCGTCTCGCCCACTCCCCTCTCCCACACCCTGGCCCTGAGCTTATCACGGCCAACGCGGTTTACTATCTCAAAATTGGTGCGCTGCGGGAATATGCTGTGGTGCTCTACCAGCGGTCCCATTTCGTGCAGGGGGAAGCCATCGACATCCCCATCGATGAAACACACCGCGTGCGGGTTGCCCATGGACACGAAGGCCATCTCCAGTTCACGGCCGCCCACCGGCAACCTGTGTTCCAGCACCGGCCCCTTTGCCTTCACAGTTACAGGGATGTCAGCGGCGGACAGCACCGGCCTGCCCATATTGACCCTGGCCTGCACAACCCGTCCGCCAGTGGCCACAGTCTCGATATGCTTGATGCCGGCCAGCGTTTCAATCGATATGGCCGGGCCCTTGACCAGCTTCCTGTCTACGGCATACTTGGCGAAGCACCTCAGCCCGTTCCCGCTGATCTGTGCCTCGGAGCCGTCGGCATTGAACAGCCTCATCCTGAGGTCGGCCACGGCCGACACCATGACCGCCATTAGTCCATCCGCGCCCACGCCCAGGTGCCGGTCGCACATCCTGGCAGCGGTTTTTCCCCAGTCCATGTCCAGCTGCCTGGCATCGGCCATGATGAAGTCGTTGCCGGTGGCCTGCATCTTCACAAATTCAAGCATCTTTTGCATAGGTTTTAATAGTATATACCATTGTTTTAATAGCGGGCTATTTTTTCACCCCTCTACCCGCTTTTCCCCACGAGCAGGCCTATCCTCTCCTGCCCGTCGGCCACGGGCCAGCCATTCCTGGCGTTGTAATACATGTACCATCTCTGCTCCGGCGCGTGGTATCTCACGTCGCAGGCATAGATGTGGCTCTTGCGCCACCCTTCCGTAGGCCTCAGCACGGGCTCCTGCAGCAGCCTGTCCCACTTCACGCCGTCGGGGGACTGGAGCACGATGATGGCGGAGCCGCTCTGCTTTTTAACTTCGTCCCAGTAAATGCCATTCTCAAAACCCGCGTAACCGTCGTCGCACTTAATGACCTTGATCGACCCGCAGCTGAGGTTGCACCAGGGGTCGCCCTTGTTGACCTCGATCACTGGTTTGTCCATGACTTCGTAAGGCCCCTCCGGACTAGACGACTTAGCCAAAGCGATGGAGTCCGGCTCGTTGAAGCCGCAGTCAGGTATATAGACCAGAGAAGCGCTGTAATATAGAACGTAGGTATCTCCCTGCTTTACTAGGCAAGGGTTGCTGACGGATTTGTTTCCGCCCGAGGCCTGCCAGGCCAGTTCCGGCCTGATTAGTACCCGCGGCGCAGACCATTTTTTAAGGTCGGTGGAGCGCGAAACGGCTATCTCCGAGTACCATTTCCTGCCCTTTATCCAGGAGAGCACCAGCGAGAGCGGGCGGTATTTTTCGTAGTACAGGTAGTACACGCCGGCCACCCTGTAGAGGTAGGGCCGCATGGCGTTGGCGATGGCCACGCCGCGGTCCATCCACTTTATGCCGTCCGCGGAGACAAAGTGGTGTATGCCCCACACGGAATGCGCAAAAAGGTGCCAGCGCCCGTCGGGCGTATCCCCGGGGAAGGCAAAGGTGGGGTCGGCCAGCACCGGTGACAGCGCAGGGTGGTCGATCAGGTAGTTCTCAGAGTAATCGGACCACTTGATGGCCCTGATATCTTCCAGCTTCATTTGTTCACCCCCGTCGCATATTTTCCCGCGGCACGAAAACCGCTCACGCCTGCCCCCCAGTTTCCAGGAAACGGCGCGTAACTTCAAGTGCTTTGGCCGCCGTTCCATCACCCGCGTCGAACCACTGTATCCTGGTGTCTGAAGCGCGGAACCACGCGTACTGGTTGCGGGCAAAACGGTGCGTCTCATATTTTATGGCCTGCAACGCCTCCTGCAGACCCATTCTTCCGGCCAGGTGGTCCGCCACCTGCCTGTAACCCAGGCTGGACATGGACGGCAGGCTGCTGTTGTAGCCCATATCGAGCAGGCCCTTCACCTCCTGGATAAGCCCGGCTTCCATCATCCGTTCAACCCGGCTGTCGATCAGGCTGTAGAGGTGCTCCCTGGCGGCAGTCAAACCGATGATGAGTACGGGGTAGGGCAGCCCCCTTTTCTCGCGTAGCGACGACGGCGGCATGCCGGTCTTCTGATATATCTCCAATGCCCTTATTATCCGCCTCAAATTGTGGGGTGACATCCTGGCCGCGGCCGCGGGGTCTATGCTTTCCAATTCCCGGTACAGGCTGTCGACGCCCTCCGACCCCGCCCTGCGCTCCAGTCCCTCCCTGAAAACCGGATCGGGCGCGACCTCGGGTATGCGCCAGCCCTCTACCACCGACCACACGTACTGACCACTCCCCCCTACCATGACCGGCAAACTGCCCGCACCCTGGATATCCGCAATGCACCTACAGGCCTCCTTCTGGAACGCTGCCAGGTTGTACGTCTGGTCAGGAAGTATTATGTCAAGCATGTGGTGCCGTACCTCCTGCCTCTCCACCCCGCCCGGCTTGGCCGTGCCGATATCCATGTATTTATATATCTGCCTGCTGTCGGCATTGACCACCTGGCCGCCGAACCGCTTGGCAATGGCCATTCCCAACCTGCTCTTGCCGACTGCCGTGGGCCCGACTACAGCAACCAGGCACTTCATGGCAGTGCTTTTATGGTTGCCGCCTTTTTCACCATGCCGGTGAACTCGCCGGCCTTGAGGCTGGCCCCGCCCACCAGCGCCCCGTCGATATCGGGCTGGCTGACGAATTCAGCTATGTTGGCCGCCGTGACGCTGCCGCCGTAAAGGATGCGTGCCGCGCCCGCCGCCTCCCATCCCAGCACCGTGGCCGCCACTTCGCGGATGGTAGCGATGGTCTGCCCGGCCTGTGAGCCTACCGCCGCCCGGCCGGTGCCGATGGCCCAGATGGGCTCGTAAGCAATGACTACCTCTTTTCCCCGGGCAACGCCACCCAACCCTTCGCTCACCTGCCGCCTGAGTATTTCAGCGGTTTTCCCCGCCTCGTTCTCCTCCAGTGTCTCCCCTACGCAGAAGATGGGGATGATGCCGGCTGCCAGGGCGGCCTTGACCTTCTCATTCACCAGGCGGTCCGTCTCGCCGAATATCTGGCGGCGCTCCGAGTGGCCCAGTATCACGTACTGGCAGCAGCCCTTGAGCATGGGTGGCGAGACCTCGCCCGTAAAGGCGCCGCTGTCCTTGAAATACATGTTCTGGGCGCCCAGCTTAAGCTGGGTGCCCTTGATGGCCTCGCTGACGCTGTACAGCGAGATGAAGGGTGGACACAGGACAACATCGGCCGCGCACCCGGCCTCCAGCCCGCCGGCAATGGCGGATGCCAGCGACACGGCCTCTGCAACCGTGGTGTTCATCTTCCAGTTTCCCGCGATCAGGGGACGGCGCATATTTCCTCCCCCCATATTATTCATCCAGCAGTACCTCCACCCCCGGCAGTATCTTTCCCTCCAGGAAGCTCATGCTGGCTCCGCCGCCCGTGGACACGTGCGTCATTTTAAACCCGAGGCGCATCTCCGTGACTATCTCCGCCGTGGAGCCCCCGCCTACCACCGTGGTGGCCTGAAGGTTGGCCAGCAGCTCCGCCATGGCCCTGGTGCCGCGCCCGAATTGCTCTATCTCGTAGACTCCCATGGGACCGTTCCAGAACACAGTGCGGCACTGCTTGAGCTTCTCGGTAAACAGCTCCCTGGCCTGGGGCCCGATGTCCACCACGTACATATTGGGGGGTATCATGGAAATGGGTGCGATGGCGTACTTCGCAGTGTCGCTGATGGCATCGGCCACTATTACGTCCGGCGGCAGTACCAGTTCGACCTTGCCCGCGGCGGCCTTGGAGGCAAGCTCGTTGGCCAGCCCAACCTTATCGTCCTCCACCGCCGAAAGCCCGACGCTGTAGCCGCGGGACTTGATGAAGGTGGCAGCCATCCCGCCTCCGATCAATAGCATGTCGATCTTGCCCAGCATGTTGCTGATGAGCTTGATCTTGTCGCTCACCTTGGCCCCGCCCAGCAGCGCGCCGAAGGGGCGCTGCGCGTTGTCCAGCAGGTTGCCCAGCACCCGCAGTTCTTTCTCCAGCAGGAAACCGGCGTAGGCGGGCAGCAACTTGGCCACCCCGTAGGTGGAGGCGTGCGCCCGGTGGGCCGTGCCGAAGGCATCATCCACGTAGATGTCCGCAAGGCCTGCCAGGGCAGCCGAGAATTTGGGGTCGTTGGCCTCCTCCTCGGGATGGAAGCGCAGGTTCTCCAGCAGCAGGGTATCGCCATTCTTGAGCTTTTCCACCGCATTATCTACCCTGGGGCCGATGCAGTCGGAGACGGTGTAAATGGGCAGGTTGGTCAGCTGTGAAAGGCGCTCGGCGATGAGGGTCATGCGCAGGGAGGGGACCACCTTCCCGTCCGGCCGCCCCAGGTGCGAGCACAGGATTATCCTGGCCTTGTGCTCTATGAGGTACCATATGGTGGGAAGGGCCGCGATGATGCGGCTGTCGTCCATAATCTCGTTGTTTTTCGGGTCAAGCGGAACGTTGAAATCAACCCTTACCAGCACCCTTTTTCCGGTAACCTCGACATCTCGTATGGATTTCTTCATACAAACCTATCTCCTTAACAGGATACTCAAAGCAAACCCTGTACCTTTGACTTCCGCCCTCGCCTGAGTATATCCAATCGCTGTCATTTGTTCAAGAAGGGCGTTCGCGCAGCCGCCGCAGCCGTCCGCGGCAAGTGATTCTACGCTGGTTGACATACTGTGGAAGCAGATATATGCTAACGACTGCTATCGTTACCGTACTTTTGACCGGGTCATTTAACCGCGGGTTTAGATGCTGCAGGTTGCATAGGGGATAAACCAGATGGAGTACACGCTTGGCATTGATCTCGGCACAACAGGGGTCAAGGTATTGCTGCTGTCTGAAAGGGGGGAGGTTGTGGCATCGGGCAGCGGTGAATACCCGCTGCTGACTCCAAAACCTGGTTGGGCTGAACAGGAGCCGGAAAGGTGGTGGCTGTCTACCGTATCCGCGGTAAAGATGTGCCTGGATGCAGCCCGTAATGTCGGCGGAAAACAGGTCAAGATTGCCGCCGTGGGCTTATCCGGCCAGATGCACGGGTCGGTTTTCCTGGATGGCAGGGGGGAAGTTTTAAGGCCCGCCATACTCTGGAATGACCAGCGGACGGTTGACCAGTGCAGGCAGATCTCCGGCAGGGTGGGCGAAGCAAAACTGGTTGAGCTTACATCCAACCGCGCGCTGAGCGGATTCACAGCTCCCAAGGTGGTCTGGCTCAAGCAGAACGAGCCGGAAATATACTCAAAGGTCAGCAAAATCCTTTTGCCCAAGGACTATATCAGGTACAGGTTGACGGGGACCTTCGCGACGGAGGTTTCCGATGCCTCGGGTACGCTGCTTTTCAATGTCAAGGAACGCAAGTGGTCCGGCGAAATGCTTGATGCGCTTGAAATCCCGCGTGATTGGCTACCCGACTGCTTTGAATCTACCACGGTCAGCAGTCATGTCAGTGCAGGTGCGGCCGGGCTGACCGGCATTGCCGCCGGGACGCCGGTTGCCGGCGGCGGGGGAGATCAGGCGGCGGGCGCCGTGGGTAACGGCATTGTCAATACAGGCGCGGCATCCTGCGTGCTTGGTACCAGCGGCGTTGTCTTCTGGCATTGCGATTCTCCTTATTATGACCCGCAGGCAAGGCTTCATTCGTTCTGCCACGCAGTTCCCGGCAAGTGGCACCTGATGGGCGTTACGCTGGCCGCGGGAGGTTCGTTGCGCTGGTTCCGCGACAACCTTTGCATGGACATCAAGGAAAAAGCTGAAAAAAGGGGGGTCGACCCCTATGTAAATATCGACGGCATGGCGCAGGGCATACCGGCGGGATCTGAAGGATTGCTGTTCCTTCCATACCTGTCCGGGGAGAGGACTCCCCACGCCGACGCCAATGCCAGGGGCGCTTTCCTGGGGCTGTCGCTTCGCCACACGAGGGGACACATGGCAAGGTCGGTCATGGAAGGGATAAGCATGAGCCTCAAAGATTGCCTGGAACTGGGGCAACAGTGCGGTGTAACGGCATCGCGTATCGTCCTTTCGGGAGGAGGCGCCAGGAGCAAACTCTGGCAACAGATGGCCGCCGATATATTTGAGATGGAGGTTGCGCGGGTGGGCAGCGATGAAGGCCCGGCCTACGGCGCAGCCATCCTGGCGGCGGTCGGCGCAGGGATACACAAATCGGTTGAAGAGGCGTGCGCAACCTGTATTAGCCTGAAGGACGCTATATTCCCGGGTATGGCCGAAGTGGAAAAGTACCGCCGCCTCTACGAACTGTACAGCGGTCTTTATCCTGCTTTGAAAGGGTTTTATGAACGCGACGCCGCTTTCATTCAAAGGTACTCAATATAGATGGCTTCGGCCGCAGGAGAAGAATGATGGAAATCTACAGGGACGCTTCCCGGCCGGTGGCGGACAGGGTGCAGGACCTTCTCTCCAGGATGACATTGGACGAGAAGATAGCCCAGACCGGGTCGGCATGGGCGATGCAGGTGCTGGAGGACAGGAAGTTTTCAACAGAGAAGGCCAACAAGCTGATGAAGAATGGCCTGGGTGGTATCAGCCGGGCGGGCGTAGGCACGGCCCTGGAGCCGGGCCGGATAGCCACCTTTGTCAATGACCTGCAGAGGTTCCTGCTGGAGAATACCAGGCTCGGCATACCTGCCCTTGTCCACGAGGAATGCCTGACCGGGTTCATGGCCAGGGAGGCCACCATCTTCCCCCAGATTATTGGGATGGCCAGCACCTGGGAGCCGGGCCTGGTAGAGGGGATGATGGAGGTAGCCAGGGGCCAGATGCTCGCCGTTGGGGTGCGGCAGGGACTCTCCCCTGTCCTGGATGTGACACGCGACCCGAGGTGGGGAAGGGTAGAGGAGACCTTCGGCGAGGACCCGTACCTGGTAGCGAGGATGGGCGTCGCCTATGTCAGGGGCCTGCAGGGTGATGAAATCAAAAGCGGGGTAATTGCCACGGTTAAGCATTTTGCCGGCTATGGCAAGCCCGAGGCGGGGCTGAACCACGCTCCCTCGGATATACCGCCGCGCATGCTGCGGGAGGTTTACCTTTACCCCTTTGAAAAGGCGGTCAGGGAAGCCGGGGCGCTCTCAGTCATGAACGCCTACCAGGAAATAGACGGCGTGCCCTGCGCGGCATCGCGCGAACTCCTGACCGGTATCCTGCGTAAGGAGTGGGGCTTCGACGGTATAGTGGTTTCAGATTACTACGCGGTGCTCCTGTTAAATACCTTCCACCGCGTAGCAGCCGACCGCACTGCCGCCGCCCGGTTGGCCCTGGACGCCGGCATAGATATGGAGCTTCCCAGCACGGATTGCTATACGGGGGCGCTCAAGGCAGACGTTGCCTCCGGCAACTTTCCCGTTGAAAGGATAGACCGCGCAGTGGCAAGGGTGCTGCAAATGAAATTCAGGCTCGGGCTTTTCGAAAAACCATACGTTGAGCCCCCCTCCGTGTCGAAGGTATTCGATACCGCGGAAAACAGGGTGCTGGCACTGGAGGCGGCGCGCAAATCCATAGTGCTTTTAAAGAACACCGGTAACCTGCTTCCGCTGGATAAGGACCTGGGGACGATCGCTGTCATCGGCCCGAATGCCCATTCCGCCAGGAACCAGCTCGGCGATTATACTTACCCAGGGCACATCGGCATTACCGCCATGACGGCTGACTCGCTTGATTGCAAGTTTGCGGCGGAAGACATACAGCCCGATACCATCCCTGTCAGGGTGGTCACGTTGCTTGAAGGGATCAGCGCAGGTTTAGCCGGCCGTTCCAAGATCCTGTATGCTGCCGGCTGCGGGGCCGGTGATGGTCCCGAGGAGCTTATAAACGAGGCTGTAAATATCGCCCGGCAGGCGGACGCCGTGATTCTGGCTGTCGGCGGCAGATCGGGGTTGATGCCCGACTGCAACTGCGGTGAGATGCGCGACTCGGCCGACCTGCGGCTGCCGCAGGATCAGGAGGGGCTGATCAAAGCCGTCTGTGAAACCGGTAAGCCGGTTGTACTGGTGATCGTTGACGGCAGGCCCCTGGCTTTAGGCTGGATAGCTGAAAGGATAGCGGCCATCTTGATGGCATGGAAACCCGGCGAGGAAGGCGGGAATGCCATGGCCGACGTGCTGTTCGGCGATTACAATCCCGGCGGCAAATTGCCTGTGACCTTTCCAAGGAGCGCAGGACAGGTGCCGGTTTACTATGGTATCAAGCCCTCGGGAGGCAAATCGCAGTTCTGGGGCGATTACACCGACTTAGCGGCAACTCCCCAGTATGAATTTGGATTTGGCCTGAGCTATACCACTTTCGAGTTGAGCAACCTGCGCATCACACCGGAACGGGTTAAAGCCGACGGCATTGTGACCGTCAGGGCTGATGTTAAGAATACGGGCAGGCGGCAGGGCGACGAGGTCGTGCAATTATATATTAACGACGTCGTTGCCAGCCTGACACGTCCGGCCATGCAGCTGAAAGGTTTCCGGCGGGTGTCATTGCAGGCCGGCGAACTTGCCACTGCTGAATTTGCCTTGCCCGTCGAAGAGCTTGCCTTTTATGATATAAACATGCAATTGGCCGTTGAACCCGGTGTATTCACAGTAATGGTAGGCACCTCTTCCAAAAACATTGCGCTGACGGGGCAGTTCGAGTTCCTGGACTGACATGGTCAAACAGATAATATTGTTCGCCCTGCTGGCAGCCTCAGCGCTGTTGACTTATTCGCTGTTTTACCCGGGGGCCGTTTTCGTGCTGGCCATCCTGATAGAGGTGGTACTTTATGCAGGCACCGCCATCACTTTATTTTTGTGGCGGAGAAGCAGCAGGGGGCGCGTTGTGGCACTGTGCATATCCGGCGTTATCTTTCTTTCGCTGTCAACGCTGGGATGCCTGAAGCTGGCTGAGAGCTTCCGCTGGATAAACCAGGACCCGGACGTTTACCCTGACGGCAGAATCGTGGAAGGCACGGCCGGCGGAACCACCTCCATCGATACCGCCGTCATACAACGCAATACATACCAGACGACCAGGCTGATATTCCGGGCCGGAGAGAAGGGGATAAGCCGGGGCGGCGGCATTATCCTGCGCCTCGGCAAGATAATACCGGTCGGAGGGAACCCCAGGTTTTATGACTGTACCTACCAGGATATGTTTAACAATACGCTGCAGGTCAACAACCCTGCCGGGCAAGGATTTGTCAGCGCCCGGGTGCCGACAGGGACAAGGGTCTCCCTGTCCAGACCGGATGCCCCCAATACCAGGGATTTCCTGCTTAACGCGTTCGTGACTGCCTGCGGTCCATACCGGGATGACCCGGACCTTCCCATATATTACCAGCTGAACGCGGCGCGCCGTCACGAGGTGCATGTCCGGCTGTCTGAAGGCGAATTGCGGCCGGGTGAAGCCGTTGAATTGACACTTGGAGACATTTCAGGGGGAGGGCCGGGCTGGATGATGCCTGCCGGAGAGGCAGATGCGGACCTGGTCGTCTACGCCGATGAACTAGGGAACGGGGAGTACCGCGTTGTTTCCTCGTATGCTACTCTCGAGGTCGGGGGCGGCCCGGCAGCTTCGCTGGAGGTGGTCTCCCCCAGCACACCCGGCCTGGATGAGGAATTCTCTTTCGTGGTAAGGGCGGTGGACAGTGATGGTTTTCTGTCGATGAACTACGAAGGCACGGTTACATTAGAACCGCAGGACGGCATTGAGCCCGGCGTGAGCACGTACAGGTTCTTACCGGGGAATAAGGGCGCCGCGAAACTGAAGGCGCGCATAACCAGGGAGGGCACATATAACCTGGGCGTGCGTGACGATGCAACGGGCAAGATTTACAGCAGTAACCCCATAATGGTCGCGCAAACAGGGGGCGATAATATTTACTGGGGCGACCTGCACCAGCATACTACCCTGGGAAAGGATGCCAACCGGGCGCCGGAATGGGTTTTCCAGAGGAACAGGGATGTTGACGGCTTCGATTTCGCCGCGGTCAGCATACACGACCTGTTTGAATACTGGGGCCTGCCGGCGGACGCGGGCGAACTGAACTATCTGCAGGGGGTGACGGAAAAGTACAACCTCAGCGGGAGCTTTGTCACCTTTAACGGATATGAGTGGACCAGCCTGCCCCAGGGACACCGCAACATATATTATGCCGAGGGCGAGGAACGGGCATTTTCCCCCTACGACAAGGTTAAAAGCCCGGATTCCCTGCGCGCATCCCTGTCCGGCAAGCGCTATATAGCCATCCCCCACCACAGCGCCTGGCGGTTCATGTACTCAAACAGCCCGTACAACTGGGGCCCGCAGGACTGGGAGGAGGTGCGCCTGGCCGAGATTTATTCCAAGCATGGGAGCAGCGATTTCTTCGCCTCCCCTTACCCCATCCACCACGATGTCACACCATTCTTCATTTACCTCATGGGCGCCAGCAGCAACAGGGCGCATGAAGGGGATGGCTCATATGTGAGGGAAGCCCTGGCAAGCGGCCATAAGCTGGGGATCACGGCAGGAGGAGACAACCACTGGGCCAGGGGCGGCAAATCGTTCGGGACGGGCGTGACGCAGGATTACCCCAATGGCCTGCAGGCCATTGTTGCTGGGGACCTGACACGTGCCGGCCTGTATGAAGCCATGTGGCAGCGCCATACTTACGGTACCACGGGACCACGCATCATCATCGATTTCCGGGTCAACGGCTTTCCCATGGGTTCGGAAATCACCGCTGACAACGGGGGCCCGCCCATGATCAACTATATGGTAAAGGGCACTGCAACTGTCCGGGATATTGAGGTCTGGAAATTCTCCAGATCACCGGGGTGGAAAGTATTCAGTTTCGGCGGCAAAGGTCTGAAAGACGCTCAAGGTCAGTTCAACGATGAGAGCTTCAATGCAGACTCGTTATATTTCATGAAGGTGGTGCAGGAGGATGGCAACCTGGCGTGGTCCAGTCCGGTGTGGGTGAAAATGAGCAGCGCTGAATAAGTGGCAACAAACGTTGCGGCCGCGTGGACGAAAGATGCCCATTCGGGTATCCTTACTGTCATCAAAGTGGTAAACGCCGTAATATGACTGCCGTACACCGTCACAGCGAACACCCCCTGGTAGTCGTTTTGTCCGGGCCGTCCGGCGTGGGCAAGGACGCCACCATCGCCAGGATAAGGGAGGCAGGGGTCAAGTTCCACTACGTGGTCACCTCCACCACAAGGGAGAAACGCCCGGGCGAAGTTGACGGCGTGGACTATTGCTTTTTTAAACGTGAGGATTTCAGCCAAAAGATAGAGCGGGACGGCTTTCTTGAATACGCCGAGGTTTACGGCAACCTCTACGGCGTGCCCAAAGACGAGGTGCGCGACGCCTTGAAGAGGGGCCTGGACGTGATTATCAAGGTGGACGTGCAGGGCGCGGCCACGCTCAAGGAAAAGATACCGGATGCCGTCTTCGTCTTCCTGCTTCCGCCTTCAATGGAGGACCTGCTCGGAAGGCTGAAGGGCAGGAATGCCGACTCCGAGGCGGCGGTCAGCACCCGCATCCGCAAGGCCGAGGAGGAGTTCAAGTGCATGCCCCTCTTCGATTACTGCGTCGTGAATTACAACGACGACCTGGACCGCACCGCGCAGGCCGTGGCCGGCATCATAACCACCGAGAAACACCGCGTGAAGCCCAGGGTAATCAACATTTAGCGCCTGCCGGGCTTCTTTTCAAGCGCCGCCACGATCTCCCTCTCCCTTTTACGCATGGCCGCGGCGCCGGCGCGTACGACGTGGTCATAGCCGAGTATGTGCAGTACGCCGTGCACCAGCAGCAGGCGCACCTCCTCCTCCACGCTGACATTCTTCTGCCCGGCCTGCAGCAGCGCAGTGGGATATGAAACCACCAGTATCCCCATCACGGGCCCGGGCGGTCCGGGGAAGACTGTATCACCCGGCCCCGTTTCATCCAGGGCGAAGGAGAGCACGTCGGTGGGCGCGTCAATGCCGCGGTACTTCCTGTTCAGGACACGCATGGCCGCATCGTCGGTTACCATGCAATCGATCTCCATGCTGCCGGTCACCTTCTCGGCGGCCAGCACAGCCAAAACAGTGTCCCTGAGCCGGGCGCGCCTGAGCGTGCAGCCGTCCATCCTCTTTAACCGGATATTGACCGTGTGAACGTTTCGCGGCATGGCCGAATATTAACAGTTCAGCGCTGATTGTTCAATCATGTGCGTACGTGGTTTGCTTGAAAGGGTGATTGAAACTATGCTATATTGCATGGCGCCATCAGCCCGACACATTCCAGATGGAGGGATCGCATAGTGGTCTAGTGCGGCCGCCTGCTAAGCGGTTGCCTCGGGAAACCGGGGTCATGGGTTCGAATCCCATTCCCTCCGCCAGCCATCACCGCCCGTCAACCCCGCGAACACACAGATGAAAGCATACATTTGGACCATCGGCTGCCAGATGAACAGGGCAGAGTCGGCCGGCCTGGGCATCAGGCTGCAGTCGCTGGGATTTGAGATGGTGCGCAACGCCCGCCAGGCCGACATCGCCATCCTCAACACCTGCGTGGTGAGGCAGTCCGCCGAGGACAAGGTGAAAGGGACGCTAGGATTTGTCATGGGCATCAAGTCGGCCAGGCCCCACATGCGCATCGCCGTGACAGGGTGTTTCGTGGGTGAGGATGTGCAGGGACTGCGGCGTGATTACCCCTTCGTGGACCATTTCTTCGGGCCCGGCCAACTGCAGGATTTCGAGGACTGGCTGTGCAGCCACCTGCTGGAAAGGGACGCCGCCGCCACAGGGGGAGCCATATCACCGGTCTCGCCCATCAGCGCCCCCATACCCATCATCCAGGGATGCAACAATTTCTGCTCCTACTGCATCGTGCCCTACAGGCGCGGAAGGGAGAGGAGCCGCCCCGCCCAGGAGATACTGGACGAGGCGGCCGTACTGGTCAACCGCGGGGCCCGGGAGATAGTACTGCTCGGGCAGAACGTTAACACCTACGGCCACGACCTGGTGCCGGGACTCGATTTGAGCGAGTTGCTCCACATGCTGAGCGCGATCGACGGGCTATACAGGATAAGGTTTTTAACCAACCACCCCAAGGATATGAGCGCAGCCCTGCTGCAATCCATGGCCGGGCTGCCGAAGGTTTGCCGCCACGTGTGTTTGCCCCTGCAGGCGGGTGACGACAGGGTGCTTAAAGATATGAACCGCGGCTACACGCGGGACGGTTACATGTCGCTGGTAAGGCGCGTCCGCCAAACCGTCCCCGGCATGGCCATAAGCACCGACCTGATCGTTGGTTTTCCCGGTGAGACGGAACAGCAGTTCATGAACAGTTACGACGCCATAAAGACGCTTCGCTTCGACACCGTGCACGCGGCAGCCTATTCCCCCAGGACTGGCACAGCTGCCTGCAGCAGGTTTGCCGACGATGTCCCTCACGAGGTCAAGCTGCAGAGGCTGCACGCCATCGAGGAGCTGCAGGCGGTGATCCAGGCGGAGATAAACAGGGAACTCGTTGGGGCAACCGTAGAGGTGCTGGTCGAAGGCAGCAAAGGGGGGAAATGGTACGGCCGCAGCGGAAGCGACAGGCTGGTATTTTTCACGGATAGTCAGGACCGCCGCGGCGAACTTGTAAAGGTCGAGATAAAGACGGCCAGTCCCTGGGCCCTGCAGGGCGAGCTTCTATAACTGTTATAATGCAACCAGATGAGCCAGGAACGGTGCGTCGACATGAATTATTATGACTACATCATCGTAGGCAGCGGTATCGCAGGCCTTTACAGCGCGCTGCTGGCCATCGAGAACGGCAGCGTCCTGATCGTAACCAAGGGGGGCATCGAGGACTGTAACACCAGGTACGCCCAGGGCGGCATCGCCGCCGCCATCGGCAAGAACGACTCGGCGGAGCTGCACTTCAAGGACACCATGGCGGCGGGGGACGGCCTGTGTTACGAAGAGGCGGTGCGCATACTCGTGGACGAGGCGCCCGACCGCATTGCCGACCTGATCGGGTTCGGCGTGCCCTTCGACACGCAGGACGGGGAGGTGGCGCTGACACGCGAAGCCGCGCACTCTGTGTCGCGCATACTTCATGCCGGAGGCGACGCCACCGGTGAATACATAGAGGTCACACTGAGCGAACAGGTGCGCATGTCCCCAATCAAGGTGCTGGAATACTGCCTGGCCACCGAGATACTGCTCGACAACGGGCGTGTCTGCGGCGTCAGGGCCATAGATTTCCGCAGCGGCATCACCGAGGAATACAGCTGCAAATTTGTCATTTTAGCCAGCGGCGGTGCGGGCAGGCTTTTTAAATATACCACCAACGGGGACACCGCCACCGGCGACGGCATTGCTCTGGCCTACCACTCCGGCGCCGGGATTGCCGACATGGAGTTCTTCCAGTTCCACCCCACGGCGCTGAGATTGCCCGGCGTCTCACCCTTCCTTATCAGCGAGGCCGTACGCGGTGAAGGTGGAGTGCTGAGGAACGGCGAGGGGCACCGCTTCATGCCGGATTATTCCGACAGCGCCGACCTGGCGCCGCGCGACGTCGTAGCCAGGAGTATCCTGTTCGAGATGAGAAAGACCGGCAGCGACAAAGTATTTTTAGACGTTACACAGCTGCCCGCCACCAGGGTCACCACACGTTTTCCTCACATCTACCGCTTCTGTCTCGACCATGGGCTGGACATCACCCATACGCCCATACCCGTGGCGCCGGCAGCCCACTACCTGATGGGAGGGGTCAAGGTAAATACCTGGGGCGAAACCAGTATACCCGGCCTTTTCGCAGCGGGAGAGACGGCCTGCACCGGTGTGCACGGGGCCAATAGGCTGGCTTCCAATTCCCTGCTGGAGGTGCTGGTCTTCAGCAAGAGGATAATCGAGAGGACGGGACTGGAAGGACAGGACCACGGTGAAAAAGCATGGCCGGCCGAATCGTACCGGTTACCCTCCAGGGAATCCTTCAAAGATGCGCCGGCCTTCTCGCTGCCGAATCTGCAATCAATGCTGTGGGACAGGGTCGGCATAGTGCGCGACCTCGACGGGCTTTACCAGGCCGCCATGACCCTGTCGGCATGGAACCGCGTACTGCCCATGCCCACCGACCGCCTCTCCTGGGAGCTGAATGCCATGATCACCAACGCAAGGCTGATGACCGAGGCGGCCCTGCTGAGGGAGGAGAGCCGCGGCGCCCACTACCGTTCTGACTTCGCCACGCGCTCGGACAAATGGAAGAAGCACATCGTCTTCCACCTGTGATATCTTGCGCCGGGACAACCGGCGGCATCTGCTGCATTTGACATCCCCCACACCGGTTGTATAAACTGGTCATAAGAACAATTGTACTTAATTGGATTGACAACATGAGAAAAGCAGGGCCCAGCGACAAGCGCGAAAAGATCATCGACTTCATCAGGGATTTTTACGACGAGCACGGCTACACTCCCACCGTCCGCGACATACAGAAGGGCTGCGGCCTGAGTTCCACCGCCGTGGTCCAGTACCATCTCAAGGTGCTGGAAAGCGAGCACCAGATAGAAAGGGACTCAAAGGTATTCAGGAGCATCCAGCTGCCCGACCGGAAAAACACCGTACGCGTCCCCGTGCTGGGAGTCATAGCAGCAGGTACGCCAATACCGGTGATGGGCGCCGACACGTGGCACCAGGAGGCGGTGGATACGCTGGAGCTTTCCGGCGAGATCACGCAGGACAGGGATGTATTCGCCCTGAGGGTGAGCGGCCTCTCCATGATAGATGCCCTCATCGACGACGGCGACATCGTCCTGCTGGAGCCGGTCAAGAACGTTGAGAACGGGGACATGGTGGCGGCCTGGCTGATCAGGGAAGAGGTGGTCACGCTCAAAAGGTTTTACCAGGAAGAAGACCGCGTCAGGCTGCAGCCTGCCAATTCCCAGATGGAGCCCGTCTACACGGACGCCGCCAACGTTGATATACAGGGCAGGGTGGTGGCGGTGATTAGGACCATTTAGCCCGCACAGCTGCTTTCACACAGGGGTAATAATCAGGAGGTAAATATGAGCGATCCTTATTCCGAGTTTGCCGGCAAATACGCTTACCAGGGGTCAGACAGGTTCAAGAAAATGCTGAAGGTCCTGATGAGCGAGGACGAGGTCAAGATGGTCAACCTGCTGCCCGCCACGCCCGAGGAGATATCGGCTAAGACGGGCAAGCCCGTCGACAAAGTGAACTCGATGCTGGCAGAACTGTTTAAAAAGGGCGTTATTTTCGAATCTTCCAAGGGTTACCGGCCGGCGCGCGACATTTTCCAGCTGCACGACGCCACGGGAAGCGACATGCGGTCTGACCAGGTGTGGGGCAGGGATCTGCTGGACGCCTGGTGGGATTTCTCGGAACATGAGCTCTACAACGACATGGCCAAAATGGTGAAAGATTTCGTTAACCCGGTGTCAAAGGTCATACCGGCGCGGGCATCCATAGCAGACCCAGGCAAGCTCCTGCCCGACGAGGACATCGAGGGTATTATCGACAGGACAACCAGCATCGCCGTGGTTAAATGCCCCTGCCGGCGCATGGCGCAGAAGTGCGACAGGCCGCTTGAAGTCTGCCTGCAGTTGAACAAGGGTGCCGATTACACCATCAAGCGCGGCTCAGGCCGGGAGGTGAGCAAGGAGGAGGCCAAAGAGATACTGCGCACTGCCGCCGAGGGCGGGTTGGTGCACAGCGTTGGCAACACAGGCCAGGTGGGACATTATATATGTAACTGCTGCCCCGACTGCTGCATCTTCATGGAGCCGTGGCTGACCCAGGGGGGGGTGGAGAAGGGCATAGCCAAAAGCCGCTTCGAGGCCAGGGTGGACGCGGAGTCCTGCAGCGGCTGCCAGGACTGCGTCGAGCAGTGCCCGTTCGGGGCAATCGAGATGGTAAAGGTGGCAGGCCAGAAGAAGATGAAGGCCGCCGTCGACCCGGTCAAATGCTTCGGCTGCGGTATCTGCGCCGTCCAGTGTGTAACCGAATCGATAAAGCTCTACGAGGTGCGCGAGCCCAGCAAGGCCTGACGCACCTTCTCAATTAAATATAAATATTAAGGATGGACAGGCTTATCGCCTGTCCATCCTTTTATTGCTGGTGTCCCGTCCGCTACCAGGAGGAGCGGTGGTAGGTGGGGAATATCTGTTTCTCGTAGTCCTTGCCGGTAATGGCGTCGGCACACAGGGCGCCGGACAGGGCAGCCCCATCGACACCGCCTCCCCATTCCTTCTCGCCGTACTGGTCGCCCACAAAGTACAGCCCTTCAACCCAGGGGGACTTGTTGTCCGGCCTGTCCTTGCCCATGGGCCGCCAGTGGCCGTAGGCCTCGGAACCGGCCGTCCAGAAGCGGAACTTGACGTCCTTCTCCCAGCCGGGGAAGTTATCCGTCATGAACCTTTCAGCTTCCGCTATACAGGCGCTGACCTTGGCCGGGTCGCGCATCTCCCAGTCCAGCAGGGGTATGGAGAAGAGCAAACTGCTAAGCTCTATGGGGGCGTGGTTGACCCACCAGGTGAACGAGGCCATCACGAAATCGAGGCTCTCCATGCCCTTCTTCTTGCTGACGCCCGAGAGGAATATGAAGCTGCGGGGATCGATGCCCTTCTCGCGGGCGAAGTCGCGCGTGGAGTAGAAGAAGCCGGTCAGCAGGCCGGGTATGTAGTACTTCTCTTTGACCTCTTTGACAAAGTCGGCCGGGAAGTTGCTCTCCGGAATGACGCTGAAAGCATGCTTGGGGGGTATGTTGCACACGACGAGGCTGGTGTCGATGACCTCGGCTCCCTTCTTGGTTTTGACCCTTACGCCTTTAACCTTTTTGTTCTCGATAACCACCTCTTCAACCGCCGCATCGGTCCATATCTCGCCACCGGCAGCCCTGATGACGTTGCCGAGCTGGAGGGCGATGTCCAGGGTGCCGATGCCGGCGTCTATCTGTCCCACCGACCCGGTTACCAGGTCCATCTGGATGTCCTTGGCTATGGACTGGTATTTCAAATAATCACGCAGGTGCATGTCATCGGGGTTGGCCATGGCCGTCTGCGACCCCGCCAGGTTGCGGATGAACAGCCAGTTCTCCTCGTTACACTCCCGCTCGCGCAGGAAATCGCCCAGCGACCCTTTCATCGACTCGATCTGGTCAAAAGTCAGCGTGGCCATCTCACGCAGCAGTTTCCTGGCGGACTTGCCGCCGTCGCTCATCCACTCGTAGGGCTTGCCGTGCTCGACCTGGTACCATTTTGTCTGGTCCTTATTGTCGATGACCACGAAGCCCTTGTTGGTCTTCATATAGATTGGCTTGCCCAAGTATTTGCAGAGGAAGGTGATGCGGCCGCGGTCGCCCCAGAAAAGTCCGTGCCCGCCGTCGTTGATGCAATGGTTGAACCAGCCCTTCTTGACCACGGACTCGAAGGATGGAGTGTCGTGGGTGACCCAGGTGCCGGTGCTGGCCAGCGCCTTCTGCAGCTCTTTATAGGAATACTCCTTGTCCATTATCCACAGCTTGTTCTCCTTGCCGTAGAAGCTGAGTATGCGCCCTCCGTAAAAGGACTCCTTCTCCAGTACCAGAACCTTCTTGCCTTCTTTGGCGGCGAGGATGGCCGCCGTGGCCAGTCCACCCACCCCGGACCCGACTACAACTACATCGAAATTTTTCGCAACCATTGTCAGTTTAACCTCCTTAAATGTATATATACTTTTAACGGTCAGTAGTTACTACAAATTGGCGCCGCCGTCGACGATCAGCGTGGACCCGGTCATGAAGCTGGAAGCCTCGGACGCCAGGTAGAGCGCCGTCCTGGCTATCTCTTCGGGCTGCCCGATCTTGCCCAGCGGCATCTTCTTGAGGTACTCGGCCATCAGCTTTTCATTGCTCCACAGCGCCTCGCTGAACTTGGTCTGCACGATGCCGGGGGCGATGCAGTTCACGCGGATCTTGTGGCTTCCCAGCTCGGCAGCCAGGCACTTGGTCATCATGATGATGGCAGCCTTGCTGATGCAGTAGGGGCCCAGGCCCACGGTGACGTAGATGCCGCCCACCGAGGCCACGTTGACGATCGCGCCGCCGCTGCCCTGTTCCACCATCATCCTGGCGGCGGCCTGGCTGAGGAAGTAGTAGCCCTTGATATTGGCGTTCATGATCACGTCGAAGGGCGCCTCCTCCATGTGCAGGACGTCGGCCATGACAGGGTTGGCCACCGCGTTGTTGACCAGTATATCAAGGCGGCCGAACTCCTCCTTTACCCTGGCCATGAGGTTTTTGAGGTCCTCCATTTTTGCGTTGTGCGCGCTCACGGCCAGGCTGCGGCGGCCCTTCTTCTTGATCTCGTCGGCCACCTTCTCGAGGTCCGGGAGCTTGCGGCTGCTTACGATCACGTCGGCGCCGGCGTCGGCGAACTGCAGCGCTATGGACCTACCGATACCACGGCTGCCCCCCGTGATAAGTGCCACCTTGCCTTCCAGGGACAGGTATGATGCATCCATATTGTTACCTCCTGTTTGCTAATTTAATTCTTGATTCCTATCGTCCTCGCGAGGCCGCAGGCCGTGGCGATCTTCAAGATTGCTTCGCTACGCTCGCAATGACGGGGGTAAAAACGCTCGCAATGATGAAGTGACATTACTTTATGCCCGCCATGTCGTCGGCTATCTTCTTGCAGCGTTTGAGCTCTTCCCTGGCTTCGGCCAGTATCATCATCCTCTGGGACATGAGCGAGCCCTCGCCGTGCAGCACCATGACCTCGAACTCCGAGGCAAGCTGCCTGCGTATGAGGTCGAACATGCGCAGCCTGGCCTCGGCGGAAGTACCTGCCTTGCCGCTCATATACTTGTCCATCAGTGGTTTCGTCTCGGGGTTCTGCCAGTCCAGGTAGGTGGGCTTGGTGATAAGGGCCCCGCCGGCGATATCCTGTATCAGCTTGGCCAGCCCGTGGTACTTGTCGGCGAAGTGGTACTTGGCGATGTTGGTGGTGACCGGGTTGGGCACCGGCATGCCGCCGTGCATGACGAAGTCCAGGCAGGCCGCGCGCGTCAGCGACTTGAGCGTCTGCAGGTACATGGCCGCCTCGGTGAGCTTCTCCCTGATATGCGGGACCCTCTCCACGCCGTTGTACTCGGCGATGGCGTAGGCCATGCCCACGAATATCTCCGAGATGGGTATGCGGTAGGCGCAACCCGTCCGCCTGTGCAGCAGTCCGAAGTTATGCGCGATAAGGAAAGCCTGCTGCCACTCCCCACACATGAAGACTCGCTCCCAGGGCACGAAGACATCATCGAATATAATCAGCTGGTCGGTGTGCATGCGCCAGGGGCGGTCCACCGGGAATTCCATGGAGCTGATGCCGGACTTGATGGGGCGGCATATCTGCTTGAGTCCCTTGGCGTTGCAGGGCACCGCGAAGGCCACCGCATAGTCCTTGTCAGCCTCGGTCATGGCCCTGCCGGGTATGACAAATATCTCGTTGGAGTAGGCGGAGCCCGTGATGTGCATCTTGGCGCCGCGCACTATAATGCCCTTGGCGTTCTTTTCGACCACCCGCGGGTAAAAATCAGGGTGTACCTGGTTAGGATCGGAGGGACGAAGCATCCTGTCGCCCTTTGCATCTGTGACCGCGGAAACGATGGCCACGTCCTCCTTCATGAGGTACTGGCGGAAGTTGTGCACACGTTCGATGTATTCCTTGTTGCCGGTCAGGTTGGCGAATATCTGGATGGCGTTGATGGCGTCAGCGCCGATGTCCTTGGCCAGCGGGATATAGCCGTCGGCATAGGTGGAAGTGGCTATGATGAGCTCGGTGGCCTTGACCAGGTCCTCCCCGTTTTTAGGGATATAGTAATACCTGCTGACCTCCTGCTTGAGCTCGGGGTCGTAGACATTGGCGAGGTCCTTGAACTGGGGAAGCTCGGCGCATTCGTAGTCCAGCGCCATTGTATCTACGCACACCTTGAGGGCGGGGTGGGTGGTGACATCCTTCACCTTCTCCCCGTACATGTACACTTCCCTGCCGTCGCGCAGGCTCTCTTTAAACTGTTCGGGACTTCTTAAAGCCATCGTTCCCTCCTTTACGTTATTTACAGGCCAAGCGACTTGGCTATCATGTTTTTCTGGATCTGCCTGGTCCCGCCACCGATGAGCAGGATGTATGAATCACGCAAATACCTCTGCACGTCGTATTCATACATCAGGCTGTAGCCGCCGAATACCTGCATGGCACGGTGCGCCATGCTGGTCCAGCACTCCGTGGCTACCAGCTTGGCCATGCACGACTCCTTGTAGCATGGTTTATTGGCATCGCGCAGGCAGGCCAGCTGGTAAACGCAAAGCCGCGCCAGGTGCAGGTCCACGGCCATCTCGGCCAGCATGTGGCTGATGGCCTGGAACTTTCCGATGGGCTGGCCGAAGGCGTTCCTCTCCTTGGCGTACTGCAGGGAATCGTCGAAAGCGGCCTGCGCGTATCCCAGCGAATTGGCCGCCACCTCAAGGTGCTCGGTTTCCAGCGTGCTGATGAGCAGTTGCCATCCGCGGTTGACCGCTTCCGGGCCGCCCAGGATGTGCGTCTTGGGGACTTTCACGTTGTCGTAAACAACCTCGCAGGTGGTGTCCGTGAAACCGCCCATCTTCTTGAGCGGTCTGGCGCTGTACCCCTTGCTTTTAGTGTCAACGATAAAGAGGGACAGCCCCTTGTGCTTGGCCACGTCCTTGTCGGTCCTGGCCAGCGTGATGGTGTAGTCGGCCTTGTCGGCCAGCGTGATGAACATCTTTGTCCCGTTCAGGACGTAGTGGTCGCCCTGTTCCACGGCCGTAGTCCTGGCGGCGGCTGCGTCGGAGCCGGAGTCGGGTTCAGTGATGCCGTAGGCGAAGAGCAGTTCGCCCCTGCAGAGTTTGGGCAGGTAATACTTCCTTTGCTCCTCGTTGCCGCAGTGCAGCACCATGTCGGTGCCGTACATGATTACGGCATTGAAATAGGATGCCAGGCCCCAGAAACCCGAGCGGGCCAGTTCCTCGCAGACAATAGTGTAATCAAGGATGCTCCCGCCCGTCCCGCCGTACTCGACTGGAGTGATAATGCCCATCACGCCCAGGCTTTTCAGCTTCTCGAATACCTCCGGGGGGAAGGCGTGCTCCTCATCCCACTTCCGCACCAGGTGCTTTGGACACTCCTTTTCAACAAACTGCCGCACGGTCGCCCGCAACATCTCCTGCTCTTCGGAAAATTGAAAGTCCACGTTCAGGCCTCCTGTTAAAACCGGTATAAAACGGTGATTTATATCACTGAATACTGTATGGTAAAACCAGGCAGTATATCCACGGCTGCAATTTATACCACATCTCAAATAGCTATGTCAAAAGTGCCTGTGAACACGGCCTGCCTGACCGGAATATTTTGACAATAGCAGCGATTTAACCTACAATCGGGCTCTACTGCCGGCAGCCCGGGACACCGCAGTAAAACTGCACAGTATCCAGGTTAAAGCTGCCCGGGAGTCATGAGAATGGACGCCGATAAATCATATAAACTGAAGCTGAAGAACCGCCGCGAATTCAAGAAGAAGATATTGGAGGCGGCTGCCGAACTTATCAGGGAGCGCGGGTACGTGAACGTGACGCTGGACCAGATCGCTGAGAGGCTGCACATAAGCAAGGTGAGTATTTACCACCACTGGACCAGCAAGCAGGAACTGATCTTTGACCTGCACCGCATCGCGTATAAAATCGTCATCGAGAGCCTCGAGAAGATCGCCGGCGGCAGCGGCAGCCCCGACTCCAAGTTCAGGCAGGCAATCGAAAACCACGTGTCCCAGGCGGTGGTGGCCGGCATAGGCCCCATGCTGCCGCAGCAGGACTGGCTGGTTATCAGCAGGCACAAAAAGGAGATCGTCAAGCTCAGGGACACTTACGAGGATATGCTGTGCGGCATCGTGGATGAAGGCATCAGGAAGGGAGTCTTCAAGAAGATAGACGTGAAATTGCTTGTTTACACCGTCCTCGGCGCCGCAAATTATACCTTGGTGTGGTACTCGCCCAAGGGGAGCATGACACCCGGTGAGATAGCCGCGCACATGTCGGACTTCATGCTCAGTGGCATTATGTCAATAGGCCGGGCCGGGAAGAAAGTTTAATAACGCGCCCCGGCCTTTAAAATCAAATCAAACGTTAACGGAGGTTTACCGATGGGCAACAGCACTGGCAAGCAGGTACCCTTCAAGGAAGGGATGATGAAGCTCCCGCAGTCCCCGTCCGACAAGGGGCACCTGGTGGGCAGCAGATGTAAAAAATGCGGGGAGCAGTTCTTTATCCTGCGGGAGATATGCGAGAACTGCCAGGGACGCGACCTCGAGCAGATCGCCCTCAGCAGCAGGGGCAAGCTCTACGCCTTTTCTGTGATGAACTACCCGGCGCCCCCGCCCTACAAGCCGCCCGACCCATTTGTGCCCTACGGCCTGGGCTGGATCGAGCTGCCGGACGGCATGGTGCTCTATTCCCTGCTGACTGAAAACGACCCTAAAAAACTCAAGATCGGCATGGAGATGGAATTGACCTTCGAAAAATTCAGCGAGGACAAGGACGGCAACGACGTCATGATCTGCAAGTTCAAACCGGCGGGGGCAGGCTGATATGCTGACTTATTTTCCTCTGAATACACCCGAACTGAAGGAGGCGCTATGAACGACGTTGTAATTGCCGGGGTCGGTATGCACCCGTTCGGCAGGTATCCCGACAAGGACCCCGATGACATCTCTATGGAAGCTATATTGAAGGCTTTGGAAGACGCCGGCATGACCTACCATGATATCGAGCTGGTGCTGGCCGGCAAGGTTGCCTTTAAAAAGGCAGGTACCGGCATCGACCTGATGATGAAGGTGGGCATGACCGGGGTGCCTATATACCAGATAAATGCCATGTGCGCCACCGGCGGCGCCATGCTGAAACTGGCGAGGGACGCCATCAACAGCGGCTCCTGCGAGGTGGTGCTGGTTTACGGGTTCGACAAGTTCAAGGGCATGTTCGATGAACTGGGGGACCCCTGGCAGAACGTGCTGGGCATGAAGGCCAGCCCGGCGGCCTTTGCCACTGTGGCCCAGAAATACATGAATGATTACGGCGCTACCGAGGAGGATTTCGCCAGGGTGGCCGTCAAGGCGCATAAAAACGGCGCCAACAACCCCTACGCCCTGTTCAGGAACATAATAACCGTCGAGGACGTGCTCAAATCCCCCATGGTGGCCTACCCTCTGCATCTCTACAATTTCTGCACGCCCGATGACGGCGCCGCGGCGGCTATCGTGTGCAGCAAGAAGGCTGCCAAAAAGTTCGGTATTAAAAAGCCGGTGACCATCGCCGCCACCGTGATGCAGACGGCGCAGTACCCCCCCTCTGTGGTCGAGCCCAGCAACACATACAGTGTGAACCTCAAGAAGAAGGGATATTCGGTGACCGAGCTGGCCGCCAAAAAAGCCTACGAGATGGCGGGGGTGGGGCCAAATGACATCGACGTGTGCGAGGTGCAGGACACCGAATCAGCGCACGAATTGGTCCACATAGAGCAGCTCGGCCTGTGCAAGCCGGGCGAAGCATACAGGCTGCTTCGTGAGGGCGAGTGGGACATTACGGGAAGGCTGCCGGTCAACCCCAGCGGCGGCATCCAGTGCAAGGGCGAGCCGCCCGGCGCCTCGGGCCTGGGTCAGATATGCGAGATAGTGTGGCAGATGAGGGGACAGGCGGGAAAGAGGCAGATATCACGGGACCCCAAAATCGGCCTGTGCCAGGTATTCGGCTGGAACCACGTGGCCGCCGTGACAATACTGAAAAAGTAACTTGAACCAGGATATAAAAAAGCAGGGGGATTGCTCCCCCTGCTTTTTTTACGTTTATAGCCGGTGTGATTATTTCTTGGAGCGCGCCACTGAGCGGGCCATGCGGTCCAGCTTGAAGATGGTTGTAAACTCCATGTTCTTGCTGATCCACAGCCTCTTCATGATGACAGAGTCCGTGATGGCGCCGCGGTAGGCCAGGCCGTCTGCCAGGGTCTTGGGGCTCTTGGCTACCATGATAAAATCAGGCTTCTTCAACTTCTTCTCTTCCAGCCTGATATCGCCGTTATTGATTAAAATGGAGAATTCCCCTCCCGTGGTCTTGACCAGGATGTCACGTTTCCACCCGGTGATGTCCTTGCGGGAGCGCTCGGTATCATTCATCAGCTTGATGATGCTCTTGATCTCTTTGAGAGCCTTTTTATAAGCGGCCTCTTCTGCCGCGGTGGCCTTCTTGAGTTTAGGTTCGACCGCCGCCTCCCAGTTGATCTGGGAAGAGAGCAGTCCCTTCTTGGCAACCTGGGCCTTGGTCAGCTCACTGGCAGGCACGCAGAAGATGTCGCTGATCTCACCGTTGCGGTCGTCCCTGAATACCACCTTGACCTTGGTGCCCTTCTTGATGATGCCCGGCGCCAGGATGCCGGTGGTGGTATAGACATTCACAGCGAGTGCAGTGTCCGCGCCCTCCAGGACAACACGACCCCTGCCGTAGGGGGCCATCTTCAGGAAAAGCGAGTTGGCGAAGTAGGTTATGGGCGGGGTGCAGAGCATGGTGCCCACCTGGCCGACTTCGACCAGCTTGGTGGCGGCGAAATCGCAGTCGGGGCAATGCGTGAGGAAGGGCGGGCAGCGTACCAGTCCGCACTTGGGGCATTTGCAGCCGAGTACCTTTTTATCGTCCCTGAGTCCCAGGAAGAAGTCCGAGAACTCACCCTTGGTCCTCTGGTAAAAGGTGTACATGGCATCGTTGGCGATAAGGTATCTCTGCTTGTCGATGGTTAATACATGTGAACCGACATCAGGTATATATTCTGCCGGGATAAGTTTTTCTTTCTTCTTAGCCATTATATTTATCTCCTTACTCGCTTAGTCATGTTCCAGGATGCAGACAGCGGTGTACTGGGCGATGGTACTGCCTGTTCCATGCACAATCGCGGTTTTTTTCTTGCGCTTTATCAGTTCGTTGCGCGCCGACCATGCAGACATGATGTTGCTGGCGCCTACGGCGTGCCCGGAGTATATCAGGCCGCCGCACGGGTTGACGATATATTCACCGCCGGGAAGCATCAGGCCGTCATCGATAATGGCATCGGCATTGCCTCGCGGGACAAGGTCGAACTCGGCCATGGTGATCTCGAGCTGGTGCACGAAAGCGTCATGCAGTTCAACTATATCGATTGATTTCCTGGGATTCTTAATTCCAGCCATTTTATAGGCCTGGTGTGAAGCCAGATAGTCCGACATGATGCGCGGCATCACCTTCTGGTTCTTGCCCGCGAAGGAATGCTCGTTGGCTTCGCCCAGCCCGGTTATCCAGACTACCGGCTTGCCCGTGTTCTTGGAGATAGCCTTGGCCGTGTCTTCCTCAGCCAGGATCAGGGCCGCGGCGCCCTCAGTATAAACGCATATCTCCAGTTCCTTGAAGGGATAGACCACCAACCTGGAATTCATGACTTCCTCGGGCGTGACCTGGTCATGCTGCCGCTGCGCGTATTTGTTGGTTTTGGCATACTGGCTGAGCAGGGACGAAATCTTGGCCGTCACCTCCGGCTTGAGGTCTTTGGGGTGCTCATCCATATAGGCCAGCACCACCTCGGCATAGCTGTCGGCAGCGGTCCATCCCAGCTTTTGCTCGAAGAAGCTGTCGCCAGACCAGCCGATGGACTTGATGACCTCGGGCGTGGCGGACATCGACATGAAATCGAAGCAGTCGGTGCATTTCTCGACACCCAGCACGAGGGCGGTCTTGAACCTGCCGGCTGCCAGGTAGGCATGCGCCGCAGAGATGGTGTAAGCGCCGGTCGCGCCTCCGGTGCTGATGCGGGTACCGAATTTATTCTGCATGCCGATTAAGCCATGTAAAGCATGCTCCGGGATGCAGGTCCTTTCAAAAATATCGTTATAGATACCATAGAAAACAGAATCGACATCCTTGATCGAGATTTTGGCATCCTTGACCACCTCCCTGGTGGCCATCTGGGCGAGTTCGTAGTACGTTTTTTCGTTCCATTTGGCTTTGAAGGGCGTAACCGCAGCACCAACAATGCCGACCCTTTTGGACATGGTACAGACCTCCTTTTTGAAAATTAATACATTTTATATGACTTTGATTGATTAATCAATTTACCGAAATCATACATGGTCAATGTTCATGCGAAGATGCCCGCCATCCTCTTCTCGATAGCTTCGGCCTCCTTCACTATCCTGTCCAACAGCTCTTTGACCGTGGGCTCGTCCTTGATCAGGCCGGTGCACTGCCCTACCGGAAGTACCCCCTTCTTGAGGTCGCCCTCTTCCGTGGCCAGCTGGAAGGCATGGGAAGCGTTGGCTAGGTAGGCAAGCTGCTTGGCGTTCTTCCAGCCGGAGAGGATCACTCCTATGAATAGCTTGCTAAAAGGCAGCCGTAATTGCTTCGCAACGTCCTGTGCATTGACGAATGCAGCGGGCAGGTCCAGGCCCTTGTGCTCTGCGCGCTCGGCAGTGCCGGTCTTCATGACACGGCAGTACAGGCCATCGAAACGCTTTGAGTACAGGGTGTCGGTGACATCCTTTTGGAGAGAGAGGTCCTTGTAGTTCTTGTGCAGCGGGCTTTCTTTCGTCGTCATCAGTCTGGTCCCCATGGCTACGCCCTCGGCGCCCAGTGCCAGCGCTGCGGCCAGTCCCCTGCCGTCCGCGATACCGCCGGCGGCAACGACCGGGATGGTGAGGACATTCACCAGGCTGGGGATGAGGCATAAGGTGGTTACGAACTCACCATGCGCTGCAGCCTCGTTTCCCGTGGCGATGACGGCGTCGCACCCGTACTCCTCGGCCCGCTTGGCATGGCGGGCGTTGACCACGGTGGCCATGACCTTGCCTCCATATTTGTGGGCGGCCTCGACTATCCAGTCACCCTTGCCCAGGGCGAAGTTGATCACCGGTACCTGTTCCTCGAGCAGGACTTTGGCCGATTCGGTTGCGCCGGGGAAGAGCAGGGACGCGTTGGCCCCGAATGGCTTGTCCGTGAGCTTGCGGATGCGCTTGATGGATTCCCGCGTGGTATCCTTGTCCAGGGGGCCCGTGGCGAGGATGCCCAGGCCGCCTGCATTGGAAACCGCGGCCACCATCTCGGGAACGCTGATCCAGCTCATACCTGATAACAGGATCGGGTACTGGATGCCCAACATCTCCGTAATCCGTGTTTTCATAGATTCCCTCCTGAAAGTTTTATTACCGGTCGGCTATACCCTCATTCTTTAATGAGGTTGTTGATACCACCAAACATGAACGAGACAGACTCACGGGCTATATTCTCTATATCCTGCGGGTTCTCCTTCCACAAAAAATAATGGCAGGCGATACGTTCGTATAATCCGAGTATGCACACGGCAACCATCTCGGGGTAGGAATCGTCAACGGGACCTATCCCCTGTTCCCTGCATATTTTAACAAAAGCCTCCTTGATATCGTCCGTAAGCTTGATGAACAGCTGCCTCCTCTGTTCCTCAACTTCCGAACTCTGGCCCACGGATTCCCTGAAAAAAATTGCAATCCACTCGGGATGACTGCCACAGAAATCTCTTAAAAAGGCAAACGAGATGTTCTTAAAGCTATCAAAGGAAAACCCGGTCCTTTTGAACTCATCGGCAAGCATTATCCTCAGTTGATGGCCTATCTCCTGCATCAATGTGATGAGAAGGTCTTCCTTGTTTTTAAAATAGAAGTATACAGCGCCCGTGGAAACCTCGGCCAGGTCGGCTATCTCCTCAATGCCTGTCTGGTGATAACCCTTCCGGGCAAAGAGAGTCTCGGCGGCCTTGAGAATGGTACTGTACTTCTGTTCTTTTTCTCTCAGCCGCCGTAACGCGCTGCGGGAAAGGATGACTTCCTGATCGCCTGACTTGGTCATTCAAAGCTCCGCTAAGTTAAAAACCCTCAATCCGTGCAACGATCTCGAGCATTACCTCGTCCGCGCCGCCGCCGATGGACATGACCCTGACGTCCCGGAAATAGCGCGAAATGAGCGTTTCGTTCATTAACCCCATCCCGCCGAACATTTGCAGGCACCCTGTGGCAACTTCGGAAATGAGCTGTCCTGCCAGCAGTTTGCCCATGGAAACTTCCCGCGTCGCGTCCCGGTCTTCCATCTTCAGCCGGACGATATGGTATGTCAGCTGCCTGAGGGCTTCATTCCTGGTGATCCAATCTGCCAGCCTGTGCCGCAGGACCTGCTTGGTGATGAGGGGTTTGCCAAATACGATTCGCTGGCGGATATAGTCCACCGTCAGGGCGATCATATCCTGCACTGCAGAACAGGTGCCGGGCAACACAGCGAACCTCTCATGCTGAAACTGCTTCATCTGGATGATGAAACCCTCGCGGTCGTCGCCGATCAGGTTTTCCGCCGGCACCTTTACATCGTCAAAAAAGAGCTCTGCCGTATCGCTGCTCCAGAGCCCGATTTTATCCAGCTTCTTGCTAACCTGGAAACCCTTGAGATTGGTCGGCACTACGAAAAGCCCGAAGGAATGGTACCCTTCGCCTTCATCAGTCCTGGCCAGGAGCGTGAGGAAATCAGCCTGGACCCCGTTGGTGATGAATGTCTTCGAACCGTTCAGTAGATAATAGCCGTCCTTCTTGACCGCCCTGGACTTCATGGCACGGACATCTGAGCCCGCATCCGGCTCGGTAACAGCAATGGCGGTGACCATGTCGCCGGCGATGGCGGGCCTGAGATAAGTCTCCCTGAGGTACTCGCTGCCGACGGCTGCGATGGCCGGTGTGGCCATGTTGGTCTGTACAGCGATGGCCGTTGAAACACCCATGCCCTTGATATGCCCGATCTCTTCCAGCATGACCGTCTCGAACCAGTAATCCAAACCCTGCCCGCCGTATTTCGGGTCATAGCGGATGCCTAAAAACCCGAGATCGCCCATCTTCTTGAAAAGCTCGTGAAGGGGAGCGGTAGTCTTCTCCCATTCATTCATATGGGGGTTGATCTCTTTATCGACAAATTTCTTTAGCGATGCCCTGAAAGCATCATGCGTCTCGTTAAAATACATTACTGGTCCTCCTTTTATGCCGGGCGGCCTGCATCCCCGGCCTTATTCTGTCCGCCATAAACAGCAATTACCTGGGTACAATAGACTCCGGAATATCGACAAACTTTGCTCGCAGGTATTCGCCCAGCGTCTTGGCCTGGGGATCGCTTCTCAGCGACGCGGCCACGCCTTCACCCAGCACGCCCCGGATGTAGAAGTTGACGGCGTATAGGTTGGGAAACTCGTAGCGTTCGATCTCATAGCCGCTCATGTCCCTGAGCAGTTCCTTGAGCTTCTTAACGGTCAGGAACTCCCTGAGAAAGGCATACGCCTCGGGCGTCTTTCCCCACACGCCGAGGTTGGCATTGCCCCCCTTGTCCCCTGAGCGGGTTGCATAGACGCGGCCGAAGGGTATCCTGACCGTCTTGCCGGACGGCACAGGCGGTAGGGGCATTTTGGGCGCCTGAGGAGGAGGTTCGGAAGCAGCGGGCTGCATAAAATCGATGCTGAACTCTTCTCCGTCTATAATAATTTTCTGGGTAATCTGACCCTGGGGAATGAGCGCCGGCCAGTGTACGATGGCCATCGTGCCTTTGGCCGGCGGGGCGGTAAGGGTGAAACCCGGTATGTTGGCAAGCCCCAACTCGACGATCCAGGCTGAAAATTTGTCGACCTTCTTCTGGTCCTTGTCCATGACGGACATGCGCAGATAGGCAAAGGCCTCGTCGTTGGTAGCGGGATCGTCCTTACCGGAGCGCACAAGCTGGACTTCCTCGATGGCATACTGACCCCGGCCTCCTATGTTGTCGAAGAACGCGTCCTCGAATATTTTGGCCTTTTTCTCTATGTCGAGGCCGGTCAGTACCACTGTCACCGAATTCCTGTAACCGCCTATGCAGTTGATGCACACCTTGGTGGTCCCGGGCGGCGGCGAACCAAGCACGCCGGTTATCCTGACGCGGTCGGGCGCCTCCTGGGATATCTTGATGGTGTCGAAGCGGGCCGATACATCGGGGGTCAGGTAGGTGGGTTCCCTGACCTCGTAGAGAAGCTGCGCCTTGACGGTGTCCACGGAAACGAGGCCGCCTGTACCGGGATGCTTGGTGATGACCGATGAGCCGTCGGCGGATATCTCAGCTATGGGGTAGCCGACCTTGAGGAATGACGGTACTTCGTCGATGAAGGAATAATTCCCGCCCGTGGCCTGGGCTGCGCATTCAACGATATGACCCGCCGCCGCTGCGCCGGCCAGCCTGTCCCAATCATCGCGCTTCCAGCCGAACCACCAGGCCGCCGGTCCCATTACAAGCGAGGCGTCGGCCACGCGGCCGCTGACCACGATGTCCGCGCCCTTTTCAAGGGCCGCGGCGATGCCCCATCCACCAAGGTAAGCATTGGCCGTGATGGGGACCAGGCCACCGTCCTTAAGCGAGACGCCCTTGTCCAGGTGGACGAAAGCCTCACCCGCCTCCTGCAGCGGGGTCAGCCGCCCCATCAGGTCATCACCCTCGATGCAGGCGATCTTTGGGTGCAGTCCCAGTTTCTCAGCTATCTTGAGCAGTTCCTGCGCAAGCCCGCGGGGGTTCAACCCGCCGGCGTTGGACACCACCCTGATCTTTTTATCCAGGCATTCCCCCATGATCTCCTCCATCTGCTTGAGGAAGGTGGGGGTATACCCAGCCTCGGGGTTTTTCAATTTCAGGCGGAAGAGCAGCGCCATGGTAAGCTCAGCCAAGTAATCGCCCGTAAGGACATCTATATGGCCGCCCCTCACCATCTCCGCGGCTGCAGCCAGGCGGTCACCGAAGAAGCCGCTGCAATTGGCGATAATAATTTTATCCTTCCCCTTTCTGTTTTCAACATTCATGATGGTCCTCCTATGATTAAGTCCCGGGCTATCTGCCCGTGAAATTCGGCGGCCTCTTCTCCATGAAGGCGGTTATGCCCTCCCTTGCGTCATCGGTGCCGACCACCTCCTTGAGCCTTTCCGACAGGAGGAGGAGGGCATCTTTCAACGGCAGGTTGGCCATGGCATAGAAGGCCTGTTTCCCCATTTTCATCCCGATGGGGCTTTTCGAGGTGAGGATGGCGAGCACTTTGTTCACTTCCTCATCGAGGTTTGCAGCCGGGACCACCCGTGTGATGAGCCCCATGGCAAGCGCTTCCTGCGCTGAAAGCCTTTCTCCCAGCAGGATCATCTCCATGGCCTTTTTCTGCAGCACGTTGCGGAAGATGAGAGCGCCGATCATCATGGGCCACAGGCCGACATTCACCTCCGGCGTCCCGAATTTCGAATCGTCGCCGGCTATAACGATATCGCAGGCAAGCATGAATCCCATTCCGCCCGCCAGGCAGAATCCCTTGACGCGGGCGACGGTCGGTTTAGGGTAGCTCACGATCCGGTCCAGCAGTGCTGCATAGCTGGCGAAGATGTCCTTGCCCCCGGTGGTGACCGCACCGCTCAGCTGCGCCCCCGTGCAGAAGGCCCTGTCCCCAGCGCCGGTGACCAGGAGGGCCCGTACGCTGCCGTCCTTCTCCGCCTCGTCCAGGTATTCATGGAACAAAGCCAGCGCCTCGGGCGTTATGGCGTTTCTCTGCGGCTCCCGGTTGATGGTGATGCATGCCACGCCTTCTTCAGCGCGGTAGAGCAAGTGGCGGTCATCCATTTAGTCCCTCCTCATTAATATATTATGTCCGGCTGTCACCCAGGTTGCGTTTCCTCTCCGGTTGAGACTGCATCGTCCCTGTCGATATCGATCAGTATCTGGCCGGGCATCACCTTGTCCCCCTCGGCAACATTGACCGACCTGACCGTGCCGTCCGCGGGTGCAGTCAGCGTCGTCTCCATCTTCATCGACGAGACGACGACCACCCTGTCACCCTGTTTGACCCTGTCTCCCGTGGCAACCAGTATCCTGACCACCACGGCGGGCATGGGCGGGGTGACGTCCTGCGGGATGGCCTGTGTTCCTTTCTTGCCCCGGCCCCGGGTTTCGAGAACATCCGCATCCTCGATGGTGTAGGGAACCCCCTTGATTATGACCGTTTTAACATTGCCGTCCCGCGCAAGGTAGGCATTTACGGGAGAGCCATTTACTAATAGGCAAAGGTGGTGGCCTGAGATAACGCTGTACTCGACGTCGAGAAGACATCCGTCACGGGACAGGGTAATGCCGTGGTCCCCCTTCTTTTCAGCCTGGAAGGAGGTCACTTTTTCGTCAATCTTGAGCCGGTATTGCATATACTGTCCTATCCTCCGTTACTCAGTGTCCCCACTGGCCGAGTGTCTGCCAGGGCGACAGGTCGATACTTTCCTGTCCTGCGGCGCTCCTGGCCTTCCTGACACCTGACATCTCATCGATGATGAATGCGGCGCAGGCAGCGTCCGCATGACACCGGTTTGGCTCCCAGTTGCTGAAATGGGCCTCAATAAAATCGGTGAAGGTGTCCCCCCTCCTGAAGGCATCGGACTTGAGGACATCGATGAGGAAGGGCACGGGTGTCCTTACTCCAAGAATTATGTAATCTTCCAGTGCCTGTATCATCCTGCTGATGGCCTGTTCCCTGTCCCTGGCGTGCGCGATAAGTTTAGACAGGATTGGGTCGTACTCCACGGGTACATGGAAGCCGGAATACACCCCGCAATCGTTGCGTACGCCGGGTCCCGAGGGCTCCTGCATGTAGATTATTTTACCTGGGGAGGGGTAGAACCCCTTTTCCGGGTCCTCCGCGTAGATGCGGCATTCGATGGCGTGTCCCCTTCCGCGCACGTCCTCCTGGGTGAAGGAGAGGGCATTCCCGGCGGCCACTTCCAGCTGGATGCGCACGATATCGAGGCCGGTGATCATCTCCGTGATGGGGTGTTCCACCTGCAAGCGGGTATTGACCTCGAGGAAATAGAAGCCCCCCTGCTGGTCCACCAGGAACTCGATCGTCCCGGCGTTCACGTAGCCGGATGCCTTTGCCACGGCAACGGCGGCAGCCCCCATGCGCTCCCTCAGTCCGGGTGTCATGACGGGCGAGGGCGTCTCCTCGATGATCTTCTGGTGGCGCCTTTGGATGGAGCATTCCCTCTCGAGAAGGTGGACCACGTGGCCGTGCATGTCGGCCACGACCTGGAATTCCACGTGCCGTGGGTGGGAAAGGTACTTTTCAAGGTAGATGGACCCGTCGCTGAAGGCCCTCTTTGCCTCACCCGATGCCGAGACGCAGGCCTCGGCAAAATCCTTGGGCGAGTCAACTACGCGCATTCCCTTTCCGCCGCCTCCCGCTGCGGCCTTGATGAGGACGGGGTAACCTATTTTGTCTGCCTCCCGGGCAAGGACGGAGGGGTTAGACTCCGGCCTATCCATGCCCGGTATGACGGGTACGCCGCTTCCGGCGACGGTGCGGCGTGCAACCGTCTTATCTCCAAGGGCACGGATGACCTGTGAAGGGGGTCCGATGAAGCCTATTTTCTCCTGTTCGCAGCGCTCTGCAAAGAGGGGGTTTTCCGCCAGGAAGCCGTAGCCCGGGTGTATGGCCCCGGCGCCTGACCGTTTGGCCGCCGCGATGATTTTGTCGATATTGAGGTAGCTTTGCGCCGGGTCGGAGTCCCCCAGGAAAACTGCCTGATCAGCTTTGAGCACGTGCAGGGCTTTGCGGTCAGCCTCGGAATATACTGCTACGCTGGCGATTCCCATCTCGCGGCAGGTCCTCATCACGCGCAGGGCGATCTCCCCCCGGTTTGCCACGAGTATCTTGCTGAAAATGGGAGAGCCGCCTTTGTAAGCCTTTCCCTTCATCTCATCACATCCGGAATATGCCGTAGCCGGATACGTCGTCGGGTATAGGTGCATTAAGAGAAGCTGAAATGGCGAGTCCGAGGGCATCCCGTGTATCCAAAGGATCCAGGATGCCGTCGTCCCACAATTGCGACGTGCTGTACAGGGCATTGCTTTCCTTTTTGGACGCCTCGATGATTGGGTTGCGGATGGCGTCCTCCTCATCCTTAGTCATGGGAGGCAGCCCTTCCTTGGCAAGCTGGTCTTTGCGCAGAGTCACCAAAACGCCGGATGCCTGTTCGCCGCCCATCACGGCGATCTCGGCATTGGGGTACATCCAGAGAAATCGCGGATTATAGGCGCGGCCGCACATGGCGTAATTCCCCGCTCCGAAGGATGCGCCGACGATTACGGTGAACTTGGGTACAGTTGCGCAGGCCTGGGCCATGACCATCTTGTGCCCGTGCTTGGCAATGCCCTGGCGCTCATACTCCCTGCCGATGATGAACCCATTGATGTTCTGAAGAAAGATGAGGGGTATCTTACGTTTATCGCAGATCTGGATAAACTGCGCCGCCTTCATCGAGCTGTCGGGAAAGAGCACGCCGTTGTTGCCGAGTATGCCGACGGGATACCCATGGATATAGGCCCATCCGCAGACCAGAGTCGGGCCAAAGAGTTCCTTAAATTCCAGGAATTCGCTTCCGTCGACAATCCGGGCTATCAGTTCGCGCACGTCGTAAGGTACCTTGAATTCCTTACTGACGATCCCGTATATTTCCTTGGGGTCATACAGGGGCGGTTTCGGCTCGTGCATGGGCAGGCGGGCCTTTTCACGGGCAGGCATACATTCCATGATATTGCGGACGATTTCGATGGCGTGCGCATCGCTCTCAGCGTAATAGTCTGAGACTCCCGATTCCCGGCAGTGCAGGTCGGCGCCGCCGAGTTGCTCGGCAGTCACCTCCTCCCCCGTTGCGGCCTTGACGAGGGGTGGCCCGCCCAGAAAGATGGCGCCTATGCCTGTGACATGGACGACCTCGTCCGACATGGCGGGGACGTACGCCCCGCCCGCGGTGCAGAGGCCCATAACAGCAGTGATCTGGGGCACCCCCATCTTCGACATGATCGACTGGTTGTAGAATATCCTTCCCCCATCATCTATGTCTGGAAAAACCTCGGACTGCAGAGGCAGGTATCCTCCGGCCGAGTCTATAAGGGTAATAATGGGCAGGCGGTTCTGCATGGCCATCGTCTGCACACGCAACGTCTTCTTCATCGTCGAGGGATAAGTTGCCCCTCCCTTGATGGTGGCGTCGTTGCCGGTGATCAGCACCTCTTTGCCACAGACGACCCCGATGCCACACACCAACCCACCGCCATGGATCATGCCATCATACATGCCGCGTCCCGCCAGCGGAGCTATCTCCAGGAAGGGCGTATTGCGGTCTAATAGACGCTCAAGCTTTTCGCGGATAGGCATCTTGCCCTGGGTCGCCAGGCGGTCCCTGGCCTTCTGCGGTCTATCTTCCCGCGCTATCCGCAGTTCCTCCTTCAGCTCTGTAACCAGGGCTGCCATGGAATCGAAGTTACGGCGGTATTCATCCGATGTGGTGTCGATTTTCGTTTCGATCACATCCATGACCTTTCATCCTCCCTGCGGAAAGCTTCAATACTCTATCGAAATTGGTTGCACTGTTGAACCTGGTTCAAAATAATAACAGCGTTCATGGATCGTGTCAAGCTCTATTGTTTGAACGGTTGTATATATTGATATAATGGAGTCAGATGTACGCAATGGAGGTATATCGGGTATGGTAACAAGCTATACTGCCAAATATACGAAAATAAAATCGGGTTACATGGGTCAATTGGTTGAGTGGCCTGAGGTAATAACCGAGGGCAAAGATATAGACGAGTGCAGGGCGATGCTCAGGGACGCCCTGGGCGAGATGATATTGGCATATAAGCAACAGAAGCGCGAGATCCCTCAGGGAGGAGGTTTGCTGGAGCAAGTACTGATAGAGGCGTAGATTTGTCAGTAAAGAGACAGGACCTGGTCAGGTATTTTGAAGTAAGTGGCTTTCACTTACTACGCGAAGGTCAGAAGCACTCCATATATACCAATGGTAAGAAAACCATCCCAATAAAACGGCACCGCACCTTTGACAGGATAACTGCTAATGAATTGTGCAAGCAGGCCGGATTAGAACCCAAATATTGAGTTTTAACATCAGCTTTGACCCACCCTTAATCATTAGCGCCCGTTCTTGCCCGAGATAAATTGGCTGACCAACTCGCGGCCGGATTGCGGCGGATGGTGGTCAACTACATTTCGTTTGAGGGAGAGCGCCCCGGAGGGGCATTTGTATGCGCACACACCGCACCCTATGCACAGGCTGACATCCGGGCTCGAGACCCTGCCTTCCTTATTGACCAGGTGCTTTTCCCGTCCCTGCGCATCAATGATGGTGGTCTTCCTTCCCCTGGCGCCGGGTTCATCGTCCAGGTGCAGCGCCTCCATGGGGCAGCGCTTGACGCATAAACCACAGCCCACACAGGCTGACCTGTCAACCGTGATGCGGAAGTTGGAAGGGGTCAGGCTACCGCTGTGCCTGTACTTTTTCATGGTCATGAACCATATGCAGCAATCGCGGCAACAGTTGCAGATCGTATCCGGCTTCTGCTGCTGATTTGAGATTCCGTGGATGAGTCCCAGTTCGGCAGAACGCGTGAGTATCTCCTCCGCCTCCCGGCGTGTTATCTCGCGGCCCATGCCGTTTTCAACGATATAGCGTCCCAGCCTGTCGAAATGCAGGCAGACCTCGGTGGGATACAGGCAATCCGGTGAGTCAGGATCCAGGTTATTGGCGTGACGGCAAGGGCAGTGACTGACGGTAAAGTACTCGACATTATCCAATATCCTGCGCACTTCCTCGTAAGGCAGCACGCCGCGGCTTTCCTCTATGACGGCCCCGACGGGCAACACCCTCAAGCCCTTCTCCTCCACGTCCTTCCAGGGTGACATCAGCCCGCCCGTAATGTACCTGTGCTGAAGCGACCCCACACTCCGGTCATACTCGTCGCGGCGGCCGGGCCAGCCGAAACTGCGATAGATAAAGAAGATGTCGTTCAAATAGTAGCGTGATATGCCGTCCCTCACCTGTTTATACACAAGTCCCCTGGCGGCCAGGCCGTCCAGTTTCGGACCAAGCTCTTCGATGCCGGTCCCGGTCAATTCCGAAAGCTCAGCCAGCGTCCTGGGCGCAAAGGGCATGCCGGTGAGAAAGGCTGCCTCTTCGGGCGTATAACGCGCGGCCACGTACGGCAACAGGAAATCGGAGGCTGGGACCCCATACCAGCTTTGCTCAAGCCACGAGATGAAGTTCCCGTAGAAAGCCCGGTCTTTTTCGGTCAGGTCCAATCTTTCTCTATCCATTTCCGTGGTCAGGGTGAGTGGTTTTGAACCATCGGCCTCGTGGTCCCAAACCCTGCATGCTACCACTGCGCCACGCCCTGTAATGCAGAAGTATAGGTTACAAGAATTGCCGGGTCAAGAACCGGCCATAAAGCACGCCCCTCCTCTTGAAAGATATATTTCATAGGACTATAATCCCAAAGTCGTCGCACGGAACGGCATTAATGAATAATGGTAAAGGAGGTTATATATGTCCGACATTCCATTGGAATACGCCTTGATCGTCTTTGAGGGCAATAAGTTCTCTGGTAAGATAGCTCCGGGGCTGCTGGAACTGGTGGAAAAGGGGCTGGTCCGCTTCGTGGATATCGCTTTCATCCGCAAGGACAGGCGAGGCAACATCGAGATGATCGAGCTGCACGAGCTCGACGAAGCCACGCACAAGCACTTTCGCCCGTTTGCAAAGCACGCATCAGGCCTGTTCACCATGGGCGACCTGGCACTGGCGGCCAGCACGCTGCCCAACAACTCTTCCGCGGCCCTCTTTCTGTGGGAGAACCTGTGGCTGGAAAAGGTCCGCAAGGCAGTCATCGCGGCGGGCGCCGTGATGATGGAGCGCGGGCAGATCCATCCCGACGTGGCCAGGAAGGTCAGGAAGGAACTGGGAGTTAAACCTGCCAAGAGCAGCCCTGCCAAAAAGAAGACGGCAGGCA
>Ga0247841_10001169_pt1 | contig 61516 bp, 50 predicted proteins | sample LaCruzMarch2015__2_FD_192410 | JGI IMG/M metagenome (GOLD analysis project Ga0247841, IMG submission 192410) | Freshwater microbial communities from meromictic Lake La Cruz, Castile-La Mancha, Spain - LaCruzMarch2015_18m | ecosystem: Environmental > Aquatic > Freshwater > Lake | place: Spain...
CATCGTTGCTCAACGCACCAAGCTTTCCGGCATGCGTTGGCTACGCACAGGGGCAGCTGACGTGCTCACCTTTCGTTGCCTGATCAAAAGCAATCTCTTCGACGCCTATTGCAACTCTATTCTGAAAGCCGCGTGATCATCAACCAACAAAGATGACTTACACCCTTCTACAACGTTGTCCTGGAAACCACCTTGACCGCATGATCAGGCCTGATAAACTCAAACACATGGTTGGAACGTCTATTTACGGCACACACCTCACAATGATAGCAGAGCGGCCAGCAAGGGAGTAGTCGTGTATGCCGTGGTTCCGCTTCGCGATGCACCGGTCCTCATTACCATCGTCTCGACTGCGAAAGGAGAGTAGCTTATGGGCATGGTCGCTGACATAGTTCCATATCATGACTATCTCTTTGTCCATGTGGCTGGGAGTTTCTCTCTCGACGAAGCGAACGCCGTAATCGTGCGTATCTTCAAAGCCATTACCCAATACGCAATGCCAAGAGTGCTGATTGATTGCAGGCAGGTCAAGGGTAACCCAACCACCACAGAGCGTTTTGAACACGCTGAATTTGTTTCCAGAGAGGGCGGCAAGACTTCAAGTACTGACGTTGTCTCTCACCCACGCCTTGCGTACGTTGGCTTAAGGCCCTTGATTGAGAGGGAGCACTTTGGCGAGACGGTAGCTATCAACCGAGGTGTTGCGGTAAAGGAAACAGACAGCATGGAAGAAGCTCTACTGTGGCTCCGCGTCAATCCAGCACATAATACCTCGCTTCAAGACATGCCGGCGTAGCGATATAGCGCCGATACGTTCTCTCTCGACGCACAGAGTACCCCCTGGGCAGAGCACCGTTCATTCCACAAATTCCTCCTTGTGTTTACGGGTTGGTTTCGGCATGTTTGTTTCCATGAGACAGCCTCGCTCAACAACAGAACCAGCCAGCCGACAGCTTGCAGCAGCTTTTGGCGCGCTCCTCGCCACTGCAATAACGCTGTCCGCCGCCGACAAGGAGGCTGCGGGGCTTGAGACCGAAACCGTCTCGCTGGGCGTTGAACACCCTGTCGGCGTGCCCGGTAATGATCCCGCACGCTGTGAATGGTTCTCGGACCAGGCCTTGGGCATGTTCATCCATTGGAGCGTGGATTGTCCCCTGGGTTCGGTAATCAGCCATCACCTCGTCGGCTCGACCAGGGATTACCAGGACCGGTTCTTTACCAGCATGCCGGGTCTGTTCAATCCGAAAGACTTCAGACCCGACGAGTGGGCGCGGCTCGCAAAACTGGCCGGCATGAAATACGTTGTCTTTTCGACCAAGCATCATTCCGGCTTTTGCATGTGGGACACAAAGACGACTGACTTCAACATCATGCGTACACCCTACGGGAAGGATATCACGCGCCAGCTTTTCGATGCTTTCCGCGCCCAGAACATTGGAATCGGCGTCTATTTCTCGCCGGACGATTTCTGGATACTGCACAAGCAGGGACATCCCATCAGCCGCACCGGCCGCGAGGCCGATCCGCGCATGAACCCGGAGTTGATGCAGCATAACCTCGCACAAATCCGCGAGCTTCTGACTGGCTACGGTAAGATTGATTTCGTCTTCTTTGATGGCGAGCCGGACCGGCTCAAGCAACTCGCGTGGCAACTGGATCCTCAGACTATTGTCACGCGCGGCGAAATAAAGACTCCGGAGCAGAAGTTGCCCGGTTCACCGTTGCCTGGACCATGGGAAGCGTGTTTCACAATGGGCACAGAATGGCCATTCAAGCCAACCAATGAAGAATACAAATCCGCCACCGAGCTGATCAAAATGCTCATAGAGGTGCGCGCCAAGGGCGGCAATCTGTTGCTGAACATCGGCCCCGACCCGGATGGTGTGCTGCCGTTCGAGCAGACGCGTCGGCTGCGCGAACTGGCGTTGTGGCTCTTCATCAACGGCGATGCCATTTACGGCATCCGCCCGTGGATCGTGACAAACGAAGGATCAGTATGGTTCACACAATCACGCTCCACCAACACGGTCTACGCCTTCGAAACCAGCGTTCCCTGGGAATGGGCGACATGGCGCGATTTCGTTTTGAAATCCGTACACGCAACCGCTGCCACGGAAATAGAGGTAGTCGGCCAGACCGGCGACAACCGTTGCTGGTCAACCAACAGCTGCAAGGCAACGTGGACGCAACAGGCAGACGGACTGCATATCCGCGCAATGTTTGCCCAACGCCTCTACACGGACTGCAAGTGGCCAAACCCCATCGTCATCCGCATCACTCATGCCGAACCGGTGACAGAGGCGATTCCGGCAATCATCAGGGCACAGAAGGACGGTCAAAGACAGCACCAGTCCGGCGGCAGCAAGAAGAAACCCGACCCGAAGACAAAGCCCGTCACTTGACGGTTTCCCTTCTCTCATCGCAAATGAACCACGCAAGAGTATCATTATCTCTTCACCAGCCTGGCTGCATATATGCCGTCTGTCTGGGTTTCGGGCGGGAACAGCGATAGCTCACGATCCAGCCTGAACTCCTTGTGAACCTTGATCCACTCCGCAATGAGCTCGCTCCCCTCCTCCCACTCAATACTGCATGTGCTGTACACAAGCGTACCGCCGGAATTGAGAAAGGGGGCAAGTCCATCGAGAATCGCCCGCTGGGTGCTCACCATGGATTTCAGCCTTTCCCTCGTGAAGCGCCATCTCGCGTCCGGCCGCCTGCGCAAAACCCCGGTATTCGTGCATGGCACGTCGGCCAGAATCCTGTCGAAACGCATGTCGCCAAGCACCTTGACCGGATCGGATGCGTCGCCGGCAAGAGTCTTGACGTTCGTCAGCTTCATCCTGCTGAAGTTTTCACGGAGCTGAACAAGCCGGTCCTCATGAAGATCCATGGCCACCAGCTCCCCCTCCGGCCCGAGTTTCTGGGCTATCAGCATGGCTTTTCCACCCGGCGCGGCGCATGCATCAAGAACATGGTCGCTGCGCTGGAGTGCGAGGAAACGCACTGGTGTAAGCATTGAAGGATCCTGAACGGTAAACAGCCCATCCGCATAACCTGGCAAGTCAGGCACTGCAATCCCGCGCGGCAGTACAAGACAACGCTGCGGAACAAAGGCGTGCGGTGTCGCCTCAATGCCGCGTTCCTTCAGCATCGACTGGTACTTTTCGATTTCGAGGCGAGTGGTATTTACGCAAATTATCACATCGGCCGGGCTGTTGTTCCATTTGCAGAGCCGGACGGTCTTGCCTGGAGTCAGTCGCTCACGCCATTTGTCAACGAGGACATCTGGATGCGACTCGCGTATGGCCACTGATTCGGCCTTGAGTTCGCTCAGAATGGCCTGCTTGCCTCTGAGAACCCGCCTCAGAACTGCGTTAACAAAGCCGGCGCCGTGCTTTGATAATTTCTTCTTGGATGCCTCAACGGTCTCGTTAACAGCAGCGTATTCGGCCATATCGGACATGAACAGTATCTGGTAGATCCCGATGAGGAGGAACGGCTCAGCAGCTTTCTCGGCCTTGCCTTCCACGGCTTTCCGTAGAACCCAGGTAAGCGTACGCCACCGCCTGACAGTGCCATAGACCAGTTCCATTACAATGGGGCGGTCAGATTCAACGGACTCCATCATGCGATCCGGAAAATCGCTCGTCGCAAGCCATTTCCCTACAATTTGTGCTGCTACTATGCGTGGATTCAAACTTTCCCTTCCGCGGCTCTGCCTGCCCGCAATTGACCACAGGCCGCCTTCAGTTCGCTTCCCTGTGAGTTCCGCAGGGTAGCGTTTATACCTGCCTTGGCAAGCGTATTGATGAACATCTCGCATGTTTCTGACGAAGATGCGGCCTCCCCATACCCGTCCACAGCGCTCAGAGGAATGAGATTGACCCTGCACTGCAGACTTTGGAGCTGACGAGCAAGGGTTTCGGCCTGCTTGCGTGAGTCATTTACATTCCGCACCATCGTGTATTCGAACGTAATTATCCGGCCTGTCTGTGCGGTATATTCACGACAGGCTTCCAGCAAAGTGGCCAGCGGATACTTGTTGTTGACCGGCATCAGGCGGCTCCGTGACGCATCATCCGCCGCATGCAGTGATATGGACAATTCAACCTGCAGCTTCTCGTCCGCCAGCCGCTTAATGCCGGGAACAATACCGCAGGTACTGATCGTGATCCGGCGCGCGCCTATGGACAACCCATCCTGGTCATTGATAATCCTGATTGCCTTCAGAACGTTGTCGTAATTGTCAAACGGCTCGCCTATGCCCATGAAGACGACATGCGTCGGTTTCTCGCCGTGAACCCTGCCGGCAAGAAGTACCTCCTCGACAATTTCGCCAGCCTCCAGGTTGCGGGTAAAACCGCTCTGTCCGCTCGCGCAGAACGCACACTTGAACCGGCAACCAACCTGACTGGAGACGCATACAGTCGCCCTGCGTTCGGCCGGAATGACAACCAATTCAATTGCTTCGCCGTCAGGAAGGCGGGCCAGCAGTTTTGTCGTTGAATCCAGGCTTCTTCTGGTATCCAGCAATTCCAGCGACGAAAACGTCAACGACCCCGCCAGTTTCTCACGCAGAACAGCAGGCAGATTGGTCATGCTTGCCCAGTCTTCGACCCTGCTGACATAAAGCCAGCGCCAGATCTGATCGCTTCGATACGAGGGCTCGTTCAGGTCTTTCAGGTGACTTGAGACATCTGCCCTCGTCAATCCATGAATCAATGTCTTTTCCATTTCTCCGGCTCCGGGCAGGCAATCAGCCATTCTTCTTCGGTGAAAATGCAAGCGGAAGAAGTTCGGCAATCGAAGTCAGCACCACGGTCTTCCGGTCCGGACTGCACAAGATAACCGCAATATCCCGATCCGCATTCCAGGCCGCCTCGAACAGCATCTGTCGACATGCGCCGCATGGCGCAGTTATCGTGGCCCGCGCCTGCCCCCTACCTTTGGCAACGACTGCAATGGCACGGAACTCACGGTGTCCCATCGCATTTGCTCTGACCAGGGCAGCCTGTTCAGCACAGATGGTCAAGCCATATGCCGCATTCTCCACATTCGACCCGGTTATGATCTTACCACCTGCAGTTTGAAGAGCGGCGCCAACGGCAAAGCCCGAATATGGGCTGTAAGATGTAGACGCGGCGGCCTCAGCGGCAGCCACCAGCTTCTTCTGCGTCTGGCCAAGGGTCTTAAAATGCACGCTTTTCATTTCCCGGTCCTCACCTTCAATTTGGCGGACCCGCCCCGATCCGGTGTCGCCACCTTGCGCCGCTGAATGGAAACATCCACTCTCTTGTCGGCCAACAACCTCCCGCTGCCTTCCCTGGTATCTTCAACCCCTTCCAGTTTCACGTCAATACTGCGTTGTATATCCTGCGTGATTCCTGAATTTGACCTCGGCGCATCCGGAACGTCAAGCCGGGTTGTCAGTCTTACCTCCTCATACCACTCCACAACAGTACCCAGCGCCGGCGAAAACAGGCACCAACCCCACCCTTCCCCCTTCTGGATAGGCCGATTGAGGATGTCCTTTCCAATCCCCGCATCCAAAACCTTGCCAACCTCACTGAGCCACACGATGCGGGCACAGGATCGTTCATTTCGTGTCTCCCACTTCTCAAAATGCAGCTTTCGCCTGAGAAGAAACGTCCCGATACCGTCAAAGTTGATCCGGTCAGTTGCCATCCACCTATATCCGGGCCTGGCTGGTCCATCTGGAAGCACCGCCACACCGGAGATTCTGCCCTTCTCCAGAAAATCCTCGCTGAATACGGTCGCAAACGTCCCGTTTGCCAGCTGGCTGTCGCTGATAACCTGTTTCATGAAGGAATCAATGCCGGTCACTTTCTCCATCCGGCCATTTGCATCAATATGCCACTGAACTCGTGCCCCGACAACCCCGGGCAGTTTCCGTACAAGCCGGCTGGTAGGTCCTTTCCCATTCCTTCTCGTCCTCTCTACTGTTGCTGACAAGATAACCAGTTCCGCCATCTTCCTTTCCACATTCTCTTTCTGCTGGGAAATAGATAGATTCGCTTCGATGGTCTGGTGAACCTTCTGTACAGATGCAACCTGATGCCCCGGCCCGCACAAATCAACTCGTTCCCTTACTTCAATCAGATAGGAACTTTGCCTTCCACCCGGAACTTTGGACAGAAAATCACACTCCGTGCCCTGCTTCTTGCCGCAGCCATTTACAGCAACTGCCGACACTAGAAACAGCATAGCCTTCCAACCGGTAAACACGTAACTTTTCAATCTCACCTCCTGGCCTTGCGGAAAGAAGAAGTGCTCAGTCTATGCGCAGGTAATGCACGAGGATATAGGCGAGGGCAACGCCGACCATCAGAAACGTTGCGTTCAAGCGGGCATGCTCAGTGTGCGTTTCAGGTACCAGGTCGGACGCACCAATGTAGATAAAGGAGCCCCCTGCCAGCGCCAACAGACAGCCAAGAGATGATTTGTCGACACCCGGAAGCGCCACGAGCCCGACCAGTGAGCCAACGGGAGAGGCCATTGCTACTGCCGTGGCAAGGAAGAACGCCGGGCGACGTCTGATCCGGCTGATCAAAAGACCAAAGGTCGCAGCGCCTTCGGGCAGTTTATGGAGGGTCACACTCGCCGCAGCAATGACACCCAGCGCCCTGCTCACTTCAAACCCCACCCCGATCACAATACCATCAATCAGTGAGTGCAGGAAAAGACCCGCAAACACCGCCCACCCCTTTGAAGAATGCATGTGCTCATGCATGCCGTCATAGTGGATCTCAGCGCCACCATGGAACACAACCACGGTCTCAACCAGGTACAGCGCAAGAAAACCAACAAGCACGAATGGCAACGCATGCAAGTTGATTTCAAGCGATTCCGGTATGAGCCTCAGAAACGCCACCCCGAGAATCAACCCGGCAGCCAGTGAGTTGACAACATGCGAATTCTTTATAGTCCATGTCTGCCAGCGCATTGCCAGCAAAACGCCTGAGATACTGGCCAGGCACGCGATCGAGCTGTATATGACCGTTTCCATGGGCCTGGGGATGCCGGTGTTGACCTAGGTTTCCAGCGGCATCGGGTTGCAGAGATTCTTCTTTGAGCAGGCCGCCCGACCGCAGTTGAAGCAAACGAACTTCGGATTCGCAACCAGTTCCTTTATTTCCTCGATCTTTTCATTGCTGGCCAACACGCACAAATGCCCCTTGTGGTCACCTTTGCAGTTCTTTTCTTTCATCTTGTCTCCTCCTTCTTATTCTAGATCCTCAACTCTTCCGAGGGCCCGCAACAAGCCATCCAGAATGGTTACAGGATGCGGCGGGCAACCAGGAATATTGACGTCCACTGGTACCACACTCGATGCTCCATTACAAGTCCCGGGTTGATCGGCGTAGATACCTCCGGAAATTGCGCATGCCCCCACAGCAATGACCAGCTTCGGATCCGGCACGGCAGCATATGTCTTTCTGAGTGCCAACTCCATATTCCCGGTCACCGGTCCGGTGATGAGAATGCCATCAGCATGCCGCGGCGCGGCCACAAATTGAATCCCGAACCTTCCCAGATCAAACACCACAGTAGTCAACACATTACAGTCAGCCTCGCAGGCGTTGCATCCACCCGCACTGACCTGCCTCAACTTCAGGGAACGACCAAACAGCTTCCGCATCTTCACATCCAACGCCGCCTTCAACGCGCGCTCTCCTGCTCCCCGCACCAAAGCCTTACGATCCCTGGCAGCCAGCCTGTATTCTCTTGTAAATGTGATCACTCCCCGCGGGAAAGCCGATTCGCATTTGGAGCAGAACAGGCAGCGCCCGAGGTCAATGGTCACCCTTCCCTCCCGGAAGGCCAACGCCCCCACCGGACAGACGGAAACACAGGCTTCGCAGGAATCATCCATACAAGAATCATTGATGACCGGCAACCCGCGAAACCGGTCCGGCAAGGCTGGCGGCTTATCCGGATACGCAATCGTCCGATGCCTCTGCTTGATTCGAGCTGCAATAATATCTAGCATTTTCTCCTCACAGATCATGCCCGCAGTACGAGAGATTGAAACTCTTGTTACACAGCGGAAAATCAGAAATCTGCTGATCACGCATCGCCATGGCCAGCCCCATCCAGTTATGGAAGGAAGGATCGACCACCTTGTACGTTGCGAAACGACCAGCCTGATCGGTAAGCCCGACATGACAAATCCGGCCACGCCATCCTTCAACCATGGAGACAACAAAAGCGTTTGGCGCGACTGCCTTTTGCGCATTCAGCGTCGGCCCGATCATCAGCATCTTCAATTGCTCACGCACAAACTCCGCCGACCGCTGGATTTCCAACCACCGGACATAAGCCCTCTCGAACACATCTCCAGTACACCCGGTTGACACTGGAATCTGACAGAAACGATAGATACTGTACGGGAAATCATGACGCACATCGTATTCCAGACCGCAAGCGCGCGCAGCCGGACCCACCATGCCTATTTCCACGCAAGTCGCCTGTGTCACACGCCCGGTTTCCTCGAACCGGCTTATCACGGAAGGAGAGTTCCACAGCAGATTAACGGCGCTGGTCACATCTTGCATGGTGTCATCCAACCGTTTCAATAACGTCGTAATGGCAGCAGCATCCAAGTCGTATGCGACACCACCGGGTTGAACCAGACCGCGTCCGAACCGATTCCCGCAAAGAATTGCGGTCATATTGAGAAAATCCCCGCGCAATCTTCCACAATAGGACGCCGTCGGCAGAAAGCCGACATCCCCGGCCATGGCGCCCAGGTCGCCGGTATGGTTGGCCAGTCGTTCCAATTCCTGAGCTACACCGCGCAGGATCTGAGCCCTGACAGGGATGGTGCACCCGGACAATCCCTCGACAACCCGGGAGTACGCCATGGCATGGCCCACGGTTGTATCGCCAGCCATTGTCTCAATGACATGCAGAGTCTTTCCGGTTGGCCCGCCCAGCAGCATCCGCTCCACGCCGCGATGTTGATACCCCAGTGAGATTTCCAGATGGAAGACCTGCTCACCGTGGCATTGGAATCTGAAATGACCCGGCTCAATAATGCCGGCATGAACGGGGCCGACCGCCACTTCGTGGACCTCTTCGCCTGCTACACGATAGAAGTCGGCCACGCCAACCACTGGATTCTCATTCTCCGCCCGTCCCCATGCATCGTGGCCCACCCGGTCGGACTTCACAAAACGGACCGGTTTCAGCCACGGATGTCCCTCAGGGCGCAACCCGAGTTGTTCGGCAATTTCACGTTCAAACAGATGAACCTGCGGGCAGACGGGAGTCAGCGACGGAAACGTCTCTCCCACAACCAGCGTCCTGGCAACGCGCAGGTTCCCATCATCCCGACAAGCCAGTACAGCCATCAGCTCGACACCACGCCCGTCTTCAGGCACTCGTCCGAAGAATGCGGCCACTTGTGCCTCATCAGCCACGGCATCAACAATGGAAGTCCTGAACACATCACCATCCAGGCAAGGAATATCGCCTCGATTGTACCGTTGTCCGTTGTAGATCGGCAGCCATTTGAGGATGGATATCACGATACTCCTCCATCCAAATACGCAACCGCATTGTGCAGGATGGTTTCCAGAGGAGGCGGAATCCACAATCCCAACGCAAGAGCCAATACAAAGAACACAATAATGGGAATCACCAACTCCGGACGTTCTCGATATGGTGTTGACGCGACCTTGGCGGATGGAACACCCTGAACCACCCGCAACACGGTCGATCCCATCCCGATGAACACAATTGACATCGTTGCCAGAAACAGACCCGCTACCAGGTACTTCTCAGCCTGAATAGTGCCAATAAGAATGGTAAGTTCACTGATGAAGGGACCGCCAGGCGGCGACCCGGTAACCATAAGAAACCCAGCAAGAAAGAGTGGCCCGGAAATAGGAAGCCGTTTCATGGCCCCCTGAACATCATCAGTATTCTTGCTGCCAAAAGCCCGATGAATATTACCTGCCGAAAGGAATAAAACGCCTTTCGTAAGACCATTGGTGATCATATGCAACAAGGCACCGAATGCCGCGACTCCGCCAATCCCGATGCCAAGTACGAGAATACCCATGTGTTCAACGCTGGAATAGGCCAGCATTCGTTTGAAATCGCGCTGGCGGATCATAAACACCGCAGCAACCGCCATGGAAAACAGTCCAATAACAATCAGGATCTCCCTGACAAACGTCGCTTCCGGCGCATTCATACAAATCTGATAGAACCGGAGAATAGCCAGAAAGGCGCAGCTCGTCACACCGCCCGCCAACAGCGCTCCAACCAATCCAGGGGCCTCTCCGTACGCATCCGGTTTCCATGTATGCATGGGCGCAAGGCCCATCTTGGTTCCATACCCCACCAGCAGCAGCACAAATGCCGCGTGCAACCATGGCATGGAAAGTTTCGGGGCCAGACTGACCAGGTCCTCCAGCAGCAATGTTGGCTCCAATCCCTCATATATCGAGGAATAGGCCAGACAGAATGTGCCCAACAGGGCCAGGGCAATGCCGACGGATCCAATCAGAAGATACTTCCATGTCGCCTCCAGGGATCGCGGTGTGTGGTTGAAATAGAGCAAAGGCGCAGTCGCAAGCGTGGTCGCTTCAATAGCCACCCACATCAACCCGAGATGATGAGCCATAATAACCAGCGTCATCATTCCCAGCATGGATGAAAGGCAAGCGCAGAACACCCTGTTCGACCGCTCCGGACGCTGCGCCAGATAGCCTGGCGCATAGAGCGAACAAATGAAGAATAGAGTACTGACAAACCCCAGCACCAGGATGCTGAGCGGATCGAGAGCCAGCCAGTCCTGCAAAATAGTTACGGGCCCGCCGGCAACCGCAAAACCCGTCAAAATCAGATGCGCCAGCCCGCCAATAGGCACCAGCCAGGGACGCCACCGGTTAGAGGGCATAACCATTGCCAGACATGCAACCAGCCATGGCAGAAGAAACAGAAACCATAACATGTGCTACTCCTTCAACTCAGACAGCATGTGGGTGTTCACAGAAGAAAATTCCTTGTTGATCTTATGGATAATGATACCCATGACAAAAATCGCGACAAACAAATCCAGCAGCACACCCAGCTCAACCAGGAGCGGAATCGCGTCCATCAGGAGCAGGCCGAAGACGAAGATGCCATTTTCCAGGATCAGATAACCAACAACCTGCGTTATCGCCTTCCGTCGCGTGGTCAGAATAAGGAAACCGGTTATCACAGTGGAAACCGCTGCCGGCACAATCAGGGTCCCCGTATCCGCATGGATGATAGGGAGTGTCCGCGAAAACAACACGGCCAGTCCGGTCCCGCCCGCTCCCAGAAACAACGATGCGATAAACCCGACAAGCGGATCCACTTCGCGCCTGATCGCCACATCTCGAATCGCCCGGAACAGCATGTGTGGGATCAGTATGCCTTTCAGCAGAATGGCAACCAATGCCATCATGACGCCAATGAACATGAATGACCCATGCGCAAGCATAATCAGGATTCCCAATAATGCGCCCTGAACAGCAACAGCCTGAATCATTGTCCTGATGCGGCTGGCTCCAAGCACGACGAAGTTCAGCAAGAGCACGAAAATCAAGACAGGATCTACAAATCTATTCATTCTCTACCTCAATAACAGGATCACCCCGAAGGCCGAAAGAAGGCAGGCAGCCACAAGAACCGTCGGCACAAGAATCATCTTGAAGCGCGCCATCATAGACTCAACAACCCCGATGACAACGGCAATAACAAGTATTCCCGCGACAAAAAGGCCCCAGTCTGCCCAGGTGTTGCCAAACGTGAACGGGGCCACCACACGCAATAGTACCGATCCCATGACAAACAGTTTCATCGCGGCCCCATACTGGATCATACCCAGAGCCGGCCCGCTGTGATCCAGCACCATCACCTCATGGATCATGGTAAGCTCAAGATGAGTATTCGGATCATCAAAGGGAATCCTGGAATTCTCAACCAGCAGGACAATGAACAAACTCGCTCCCACCAGCACAAGCGCAGGCACGGTCGCTCCAACACCAAACGGAAACGCACCATCCAACATGCCCGTCAACGACAAGGACCCGGACAGCTTTGCCAGGACCAGAAAGCAGAAGAAAAGGGCCGGCTCAGCAAGACACGAGAATGTCACTTCACGCGCTGCGCCCATTCCTTCAAAGGCCGACCCAGTATCCATGGCGGCCGAAGCCGTAAAGAAACGCCCAAGCGCAAAGAGATACGCAAACAGAATCATATCACCGGCAAACGAGACCGGAGCGCTGTGTTCGCCAAATGGAATCAACATCCCGGCCAACAGTGCCGTACCCAACCCCACCACCGGTCCTGCCCGGAAAACCCAGGTCGTGGTTGTACTGAACACGGACCCCTTTTGAAAGAGCTTGATCAGATCATAATATGCCTGCAGCAGCGGCGGTCCGTTCCGGCCGCCGAAGAGAGCCTTTGTCTTTCCTATGACCCCCAACAAAAGGGGCGGCATCACCAGGAGAATAAATATATGTATGAAGACCTGTCCCATAACACCAACCTCACTCAAGTTCTGCCCGCTCCGGCAGAAGATTGCCGCATCAGTGGCTACCGCCACAGCAACAACACAACCAGGAAGAACACAATATACAGCAAATAGGCATTAAGATCGCCCGCCTGAAAGCGATGAAACCAGAAGAACACCCGGACCCCGATATGATAAACAGGGCGCAACACCTCGTCCAATACAACATCCATCACATGACTGCTGAAATGCATTTGACCGGGAAATACAGACTGCTTGCCGGACGTATCCACATGCGGCCTCAGCACCCAGACAAAAAAGCCGCCCAGCATCTGAGCAAACGAAGATGCCGTATATTGCATGTTCGGGGTCGGCTCCGCATACCCGCAAGACCATGTTCCATCCGCAACAACCCGGCTCCGTTGAACCCGCATCATGAACCACAATCCTGTCAGGAGCAACAATCCAAGAAGCACAAACCCGCTCACACTGATCCATCCCAACGGGGCCAGCGCCACCAGCAAAAGATGCCCGCTTGAAAAAGCCGGGACCCAGGCCACAATGCCCTTTTCCAAGACAGGACTCACCAACCGCGGCATCACGCCTATCACGAAACAGCAGATCGCCAACGCCAGCATAGGCATGGTCATCAGCTTTCCGGATTCGCGGGCATGTCGCGCAGCATCAGACCTGGCCGCCCCGAGAAATACAGTTCCAAACGCCTTCACAAAACAGGCCACCGCTAATGCCCCTATCAATGCCAGCATTGGGGCCGCCAGCGCGCCGGCACCCCACGATGGGTCGGATCCAATCCCGAGCGTTCTAAACAGGCCGATGTATATCAACAACTCGCTGACAAATCCATTCAGCGGCGGCAGGCCACAGATAGCCACTGCTCCCACTGCAAAGAACAGGGCTGTTCGAGGCATTGCAGATGCCAGGCCGCCGAGCTTATCAATGATCCTTGTTCCTGTGGAATGAACCACCGACCCCGCCCCAAGGAAGAGCAACGCCTTGAATAGCCCGTGGTTCCATACATGCAACAAGGCTCCAGCCAAACCGAGCACAATCCACGCGGGAACATCCATCGACCGGCCAACCATCGCCAGCCCCAGGCCCATCACTATTATCCCGATGTTCTCAATGCTGTGATAGGCCAGAAGCCGCTTCAGATCATGCTGCCCCAGCGCAAAGACAACTCCCAACACACCCGACAGCGTGCCCAGCGCCAATAGCGATGCCCCCCACCACACCGGCGGATCCGGCAACCATGACAACATGCGAACCAATCCATAGATGCCGATCTTGATCAACACACCTGACATAAGCGCGGACACATGGCTGGGGGCCGCAGCATGCGCACTCGGCAGCCAGATGTGGAATGGCATCAATCCAGCCTTCGTCCCAAACGCAAACACCGCAAGCAGAAACATCACTGTTGCCACCGTCGGAGTTACGATGCCGGCCGGCAAGGGTCCCAGCGCAAACGAACCCACCGCGATGCGCCAGAGCGCAAACAGCGCAAATAGGGCAAGCGTGGAAAAATGCGTTATGATAAGGTACAAAACTCCTGCGTCCCTGGCCTCCCGCTCATGATCCTCTGTGGAAACCAGAAAGAACGCACTCAACGCCATCACCTCCCACGCGAATAGGAAAAGTATGGAATTGGCCGACACAGCAACACCTGCCAGCCCTGCGGTAGTTGTTCCGTAGAACAACCTTAGCTTCTGGCCATCAGCCGGATGCCTCGCCTGCGCCCAGTACTCCATCCCGTAGACGGATCCGAGACCTGACACCAGGAATATGGGAATAAGGAAGATCGCCGCAATTGCATCAAGCCGTATACCCGAACCAGATATTGATGGACCCATTAGAGAGACCAGGGATCCGGCAATGCCAAGGACCGAACCCACCACGGCAATCATGGTCGCCAAACGCTGTCCGGCATCTGAATCGCGCTTCATGAAGAGACCGGGGACCCCGCTGACGGCATGACATGCAATGCCCATTATGACCAACAATTCACCCATGGTTCACCCATAGTCGAATAAACTGCCAGGCAAATGCAAACAGTAATGCCACGACAAAATACATCATATAGAATTGGATCCTGCCCTGCTGCATCCAACGCAGTCTCGCAAACCGACCCGCCAACCAGTTGAACGAAGGCCTGTACAAAACCCGGATCATGGTATCCAGGTAGCTGGTGGTCATCTTGCCGGCAACAGGAAAGAGCGGCGCTGGCGCTGACATCTGTGTTACGGGACGGAAGGCTTTTGCAAATAGACGCGATACAATCATCTCCGAAAATGATCGCCCGGTATACTGCATACTCACCGCAGGTGATAGATAGCCACAACCCCAGGTGGCATCAACAGCCACCCCGCCACGCCGCCGGGCAAAGAAAAACAGCAACGCCACGAGTCCGAGAAGGCACCAGACAACCAGATTCACCCCGCCCAGAATAGAAAGAGAGGAAGATGCGCTCAACGCGGCCTCCAGCAGACCTGTTGACAATCCGAACGCTTCGACAATCACTCCGAACAACGCTTTGACCACCACACCCGGAAACAGTGCGACCATAATACACAATCCGGCGAGAACCGACAGCGGGACTGTCATCCAATACGATGACTCGTGCGCATTCCTCGCCTCAGCGCTGCGCGGTTCACCCAACAGGACGATACCGACAATTCTGACGAAACACAGCGACGCCATGGCACCCACCAGCGCCAGCAACCCGACTCCCATGAGCAGCGCCACACTGCCTGCGCCAGTCAATTCCAAGCCGCCATGAAGCAGGGCCAGGTAGATCAGCCATTCACTGACAAAACCATTAAGCGGAGGAAGGGCTGCAATCGCGACCGCCCCTACAACAATTGCCACGCCTGTGCGTGGCATCCTCCTCATAAGGCCACCCAATCTCTCCATATCACGCCCTCCAGCCCCGTGCAGCACGGAACCGGCCCCGAGAAACATCAGGCTCTTCATCAGAGAATGATTCCAGATGTGCAGAAATGCGCCCGACAAGCCCAGCGCGGCCACCACTGGATGGTTTCTGGTCAGACCCCACAACCCCAACCCCAACGCCATGACAATGAGCCCCATGTTCTCAATACTTGAATAGGCCAAAGCTCGTTTCATGTCACGCTGAAACAACGCAAAGGAAATGCCCGCAACTGATCCAGCGAAACCCACAACCACCAACAGCGGGCCCCACCACGTTGCCGGGGGCCCCAGGAACATCATGATTCTAAGCAATCCGTAGAGCCCGAGCTTGATCATCACCCCGGACATCAACGCTGAGACATGACTTGGAGCCACCGGATGGGCTTCCGGCAACCATACATGCAATGGCACCATCCCGGCCTTAATACCGAATCCCATCAACGCAAGCAGCAGGATAACCACGCCGGCAGTTGGCCCCGGAACCGTGAAGGCATCAAAATCCAACGACCCCGAGCTGTGCCCCAACAGCAGAAACATTGCCAGCAGAAATGCAACACCGAGATGCGAAGCCACAAGGTATATCCATCCGGCAACCCGGACGTCCTTCTTTTCATGCTCAAAGGTAACCAGAAAAAACGCCGCAAGCGACATTGCCTCCCACGCAACCATGAAGAGAACCGCCTGACGCGCCACCGCTACCAGAGCCATAGCTGCCACAAAAGTATTGAAGAAGAACCACGATGCTCCAAGCATCTTCCGCTCACGATAAGCCAGCATGTAGCTGCCGCCATATACGGCCGCTAATGCCGACAGTCCAAAAATGGGAATCAGGAAAAAAGCGGAAAGGGCATCCATACGCAGATAGAACTCACCGCCCGGTACGGCCCAGGGCATCCGAAACGAACCCACTTCATACCCGAACAATCCCTTGATGGCAGGCCACAAACCCAAAACACATCCCGCCACCGCCGATCCTGCGCCAAGACAGGTTGCCCATCGCGGTGAACGACTGAAGACCAGGGAAAGCATCCCCCCGGTGAACAATATCGCCAAAGTTGTCAAAATAAGATTCATAGCAGAATGATGGCCGGCTAATGCAAACGGGCCCCTTTACTCCTTCTCAGGCAGGGCGCGCACCGTGGCAAGGATCTTGTCCGGTGACAACTGCCGCTTCAGCGCGTCGCGGAACCCGGCATCTCGCAATGCTGAAGCCAGCTTCGAAAGCAGGTAGAGATGAATCTGGACTGATGGAGTTACTAATGTAAATAAAGTGTCAACGGGTTTATTATCAATTGCGCCGAAATCAACCGGCTTCTCCGGAAAACATAGACAGATCGCCGGCTGATTCACCAATAGCACAATAGGGTTGCGCACATGCGGGAATGCAATCCCATCTCCAACCCCGGTTGAAGCCATCGCCTCTCGAGCCAGAAGTACCTGCAGCAGAAAGTTTCGATCCATATCAGGCGGCAGTTTCATCACATCCACCACGGATCGCAACACTGCTTGCTTATCATTCCCTACCAGCCTGTAGAAGATTCCGCCTGCCTCTATTGCATCCGCAAGGCCTGGCATCAGCTTGTCGGATGTGTCCGGTATTTGGAAAATCTCCGTAGAGACGTTGATCTTCTGCTCATTAGCCCACTCCAGAATCTCCACCTGGTTGAACCGGTATTGATCGTTGATCCTGTATGCTGGAAGTTGTCCCTGCTTGATCCACCGATAGATGGATTTCTCGGAAACATTCAAGATCCTGGCAACATCATGGACGCCTAGTTGCATTGTATATCCCCACGATAGCGACAAACCGAAGACAATCGACTGGACATTTATGGACTATACTATGATCATGTCCTCTAAATGTCAAACCAAGACTCGAATCGTAGCGCTCCTGAGAATCAGGCTCCCGCGTGATACATCTCGCACATGTTGAGATTTCCCGCAGGGAGGGCTGTGTTAGAATCAGGCATGCCGAAAGCAGGTACGCTCACAGTCTGTCCCGGTCCAGCAAGGAGCCGGACCTCGTTCCATTTCCAGAGGCGGAATAGCGGTTTCTCTTCCTGCTGTTCGGATTTCTTTCGAATACTCTACCCCACTGAAGGGCCTTTGGTCCCGAACTCGTATAACTCGGGTCGGACCTTCCGGATCTCCATTTCGCGGAGGACCGGCGTGAATATGTCCCAGGCTGCAGCAAGCTCGTCCTCTCTGATGAAAAGACTCTTGTCACCCTTGATAACGTCAAGAAGCAGGCATTCGTACGCGTCTGAAATCATGGTGGAAAAGGCAGTCTGGTATTTCAGATTAAGATGCGATTGGACAACATTGAGCGCAAGTCCAGGTTCCTTGTTCATGATCTTGAGATAGATCGCCTCATCCGGCTGGATCCTTATTACAAACTCATTTCCGGGCGGACACGAACGAGAACCGCAGAAGATATTCGCGGGATCAGTCCGAAACCGTATCCGGACCTCGCTCAGAGTGCCGTCAAGACCCTTGCCGGCCGTTACCAGAAATGGAACCCCGCGCCACCGCTCATTGTCAACCTCCAGCCTGCAGGCCGCATAAGTTGGCGTCCGCGAATCACGCGGCACTGATTCTTCCTCCGAATAGGCCTTGTGTTGTATCGAGCCTCCGCCGGCGCAGTACTGTCCGACCCGGACATCGGCCATTGCCAACGGCCTGATGTTCTTCAGGACCCTGACCTTCTCATCACGCACGCTATTGGCATGCGTGTCAACTGGTCGCTCCATTGCCACAAGGGCAAGAATCTGCAGAAGATGGTTCTGGACGACGTCCCGGATTATCCCGAATGAATCAAAGTATCCAGCTCTGGAACCAACGCCTATGTCTTCCTTCCACTCGATCCGGACAGACTCGATAAATCGTCGATTCCACACTGGTTCAAAGACGGTATTGGCGAAACGGAGAACCATCAGATTCTGAATGACCTCTTTCCCGAGGTAATGATCAATGCGATACGTCTGATTCTCGGAAAACACCTGGGCAAGTTCACGCGATAGAAGATCCGACGACTCGCGGTCCGAGCCAAACGGCTTCTCTATCACAACTCGCGACCATGGATCTTCCTTTCCGCAATTGACCAGGCCGGCCCCTGCAATTGCACCGACAGTGTCCAGCACAACCGAAGGTGGAATCGCCAGGTAGAATATCCTGTTGGTTGCCGCATTGTCTTCCACCTGGCTCATATCGGCATACAACTCCACAAATGACTCCGGTGAAACATAGCTGCCGGCCGTGAAATAGCAGTGGGAAAGAAATTCCTTAACTCGATCAGCACAAGAGTGATCAGGAGTGTACCGGCAAGTCAGATTCTCAGCAACATGACTCCGGAATTGATCGTTAGAAAACGACGTGCGCGCAAACCCGACAATATTAAATGCCGGTGGCAACAGATTCTGGCAGTAGAGGGCAAAAAGAGCCGGGAATATCTTCCGGTGCGCCAGATCACCTGAGGCACCAACAACAACGATGCTCAGCCCATATCCCCTTGGGTTCACCGCTACTCCTTCTCAGGCACCAGCACCACATACGTCGGCAGCCCGATAACCTTGAAATGATCCATCACTGACTTGTTTGCAGGGTCATCCAGATTGTCCATCTTCTGCCTGATTCCGACAAATCCCGCCAAACGCTTCCTGACGTTCGCATCCTTGAATGTGGTCGCATTCATTGCCACACAGCTTTTGCACCACGTTGCCCAGAAATCAATGAGAACCGGCTTGTTTTCTCTGGATGCTTTAGTCAGGCCGTCAGAAAGAGACTGCTCCCAGCCTTCCTCCGCATCAGACAGTTGCACTGTTCCCACAGGCACAAGATCCGCATTCCGGCGATCAGAATGAATACTGTAAGCGAGGTGCCCGTAGTAAACCGCCACCACCAGAATAATCACGCCAAAACCGTATTTCACTCTCTCCATCCACCTCCCCGGTTTTGGCAGGAACGACAGACCGGCGCCAAGAAACGGCCATGGCAGCCCCATGCCGAAACCAAGAAGAAACGGCAGGAGCAACCCGACAAAGATCTTCTTTGCGTAGAGATTGGCTGATACGAGTAATACAGATGCCACCACAGGCGCTATGCATGAACCGGCAAGCAATGCGGCCACTCCACCCATGAGAAACGCGGCAACAAAACTGCCACCGCCGAACCCTTTCGTTCCCAGCGACCCCTGAAAGCGGGACAGATCGATGTTTATGATATTGAACATGCCCAGGCTGAGCAGCAGAAAGACAATTGCTATTGCCACATTGAAGGTTACCGACGAATTGAGCACGCCCATCTTTTTGCCCGCCAGCACAACCACCAGCCCGAGCACGCCATACACAAACGCCATCGCACTGCCATAGACCGCCCCCAGCAGGAATCCCCTCGCCCTCGGGTGTCGTGTGGCTGAAGCGCCGGACTGAACGCCAGCCCCAATGATAGCTATGTTTATAGGGATCATTGGCAAAACGCACGGCGTCAGGTTCAAGCCTGCACCCCCGACCAGTATGAGCAGCAATGCAACCCACATCCAGACCCCTTTCTGCTCAAACATCTCTGCCAACCGGTCGGTAAACGGCTTCGCTGTCTTTCCGGCGTGGTCCAGCAACCCGGCAAAGTCACCGGCAGACATGTATCCGACTTCTGTCGCAACAACACGGAATCCAGCTACAAGCCCCTGCCAATCCGCGTTCGTCGCCGACATTTCAACCACTGGCACGGCCACAGTTGCAACCGGCTGCATCTGTTGTTTACGCACTGACGGTCCACCATGGTCGATCGGCACGACAATTTCCTTTGTCACCGGCAGGAAGCACATGGTCTTGCTACAGCCCTGATACCCGACCTTCAGTCTCACGGTCGTTCCTGTGGCAGCAACCAGGTATTTCAGCACAACATCGCTCTCAAAAAAACCGGTGTTTTCGCCGCTGGTCGGATCGAGTTTGACCACCGGGACCGGAAAATTCACAGTCTCCATGCCGATATTGTCAGGGGCTTCGACTTTTATCCGATTTGCATAGATGTGATGCCCTTCCGGAATCCGGAATGCGACAGTAACATCAGCCTTGCCGGCACCTGTCGCCGTGGCCGTCGCCGAAACCGAAAAAGTGGAATCAGCAGACGCGCTGACAACCAGAAGCGCCAAGACCGATACAATAAGGCTTATTCTCATGGTCACCTCGACAAACAACAATTTCTCATTCTCGTCTGGGAGTTCTCAATTAAGACAAAGGCCACTTCAGTCTCGGCAACAGAAGACCGTTATCAAAGCCGGAAACGCCCTTTCTGCAGCCGCCCCGCTCCGTTGGCGCGCGGGTCAATGGCTGCGGCATTAATCCAAACGGGCAACTTCGTTTCCGAAGCGATCTGCATCGCGCCGGAGCAAATCTCCGCCGCAAACGTTACGCCGGAGCAACCTGTTCATGAACTCACTCAAGTTCATCGAACCGCCATGCTAGACGGATCTATCTGACGCGACAATCACTGATACCCCGTCAATGACCTTCGAAATACCCTAGACTGGCCCAAGCGGAGTGATCCTGATCATTGCCGCGTATTTCTGGAAATCCAGCCCGGTTCCCATCATCTGAACGCCCGCTACGTTCCCATTCCTGGTTATTATCGCCCGGCAAGTCCTGTCATCACTTCCGGCCAGCAGCTCTATCTCACAACCCTCATTAGCCGCCAAACCGGCGACATGAAGTTCGCAATCGTGGTGCTTCAGGGACACCAGGTCGGTCGGCCGAACATACTCAAGCATGTCCTTGTTCCTATGCGACAAAGCTGCACAGATATTAGCGCCGGCGATGCGGCCCTGGGCAACCGCTTCTCGCGCGGAATTGGAAATCCTCCCGCCAACCTGCACGACATCCCCGCATGCGAAGACATTCGGAAGATCTGTTTGCAGCCTGTCGTCAACAAGGATACCCGTATCCACTCCGAGACCGGCTTGTCGAGCCACGGACAAGTCACGTATAGAGCCTATGCAAAGGAGTACGATATCCGCCTCGATTCCATCATCCGTCCCCGTTACAAGCAGCACCCGTCCACCAGCCACATCTGACGCATGCTTCACACTTCTAGCGGTAAGTATGCGGATTCGCTTTTCCAGCAGGCGCTCCGAAAGAGCCTTTGCAACCGCCGGGGCAAGCCGGCCGGCCATAAGCCCGTTTCTGGACTCAACCATGACCACGCGCATTCCTACGTCGGAAGCTCGAAGTGCCGCCTCAATTCCTATCGCGCCACCGCCGACAACCACGATTGACTTTCCGGCCCCGGCCATGGTTCTGAGCTGTATGGCGTTAGCCTGGCTCCACAATGGAAGCAGGTTGTTGCGAACAGCCGCAGCGAAAGAAGGAATAACCGGCATTGCACCTGTGGATATGATGACGCCATCAAAAGAATGTGCCTGCCCTTTGCTTGTGACCACGCCGCTGGCAGCATCATAGGAGGTAACAGGTGAGTTGAGACTTAGCGTTATGCCCCTGTCACGATACCATTGTTCCGGATGGATTCGGATTGCATCCAGTTCAACCTGCCCGAACGCGAGCGCTACCAGCCTCGGCCTGAAGTAAGGCATCACGGGCTCAGCGGAAAACAGGGTGACCTGTGCCCCACTCGCCGCCGCCGCACCAGCTGCTTCGACGCCGGCATGGCCGGCCCCAATCACGCCTATTCGCATTGTACCTCTGTCCCGCTGCCACTCTCTCCGCGTTCACACTCTCTGCCACGATTGGTGGTCGCGCCACTATCCATAGGTTGTAACCATGAACAGAAGCCAGCGAGTCTTCGACTGCTGATCTCTGGCTTCTGGCCTCAGTATTCTGTCCCTACGGAGCAGTCGCTCCCGCGCCCATTCCGGCCAGATCAGGGGCAAGAACGAAGGTCCTTGCGGCCAGCTCATTATCAATCATGAGCAATGCACTGCCATCCTTGCCGGCCATCTTCAACTTGGCCAGTATATCCGCGGCATTCTGTTCTTCCTCAATTTGCTCCGTAACAAACCACTGCAGAAAGACACCCGTGGCATGGTTTTTTTCCTTCACTGCCAGATCCGAAAGAAGGTCAATCCGCCCCGTAATGTGCTGCTCGTGCTTCAGAGTCTCTTCGAACATCTGATGGACCGACTTGAATTCAGACGGCGGCTTCTGGATTGTGCCGAGAACAACAAGCTGGCCCTGGCTGTTGATGTAATTGTAGAAGCGCCATGCGTGCGTCATTTCCTCCTGTGCCTGCACAAAGAACCAGTTAGCCGTTCCCTTCAGCCCCGTAAACGAGCAGTACGACGACATGGCAAAATACAAATACGCCGAGTAGACTTCTTCGTTGATCTGCTTGTTCAATTCCACTGTCATTGCTTTTGAGATCATCTTTCCCTCCTTTATTCAGTCTTAGTTGCCTCCCGCATCCCGACCAACCCAGCAATGGTTCGCATGGCGTTGCAGACAGGTGTCGCCCGAGCTGCGCCGCGTGAGTCACGCGGCCTGCATCCCGCATGATATACGCCATTCTCGACTACATGCAGGCCTGGTCACCCGACCCGTTGTAAGTCGCAATCGCAGCAGAAACCCAGTCACCTACCAGTTCTCGCCCAGCACTTCGAAATGGGCTTGCGGGTGTGCGCAGGCTACGCATGCCGCCGGCGCCTCTTTACCGCTTTCAATGTACCCGCAGTTTCGACAACGCCACACGACCATTTTTTCTTTCTTGAAGACGAGACCTTTCTCGATATTGGCTGCCAACGCGAGGTATCGCCGCTCGTGCTGTTTCTCGGCCACCGCTATCGACTCGAAAACCTTGGCTATGTTCTCGAACCCCTCCGAGCGAGCTGTTTTTGCGAACGACGGGTACATTTCCGACCATTCATAGTGCTCACCATGCGCCCCGGCCTTCAGATTATCTATTGTCTTTCCGACGGGCCCGGCTGGGAACGTGCCGGCAATCTCAACTTCTCCACCTTCAAAGAATTTGAACAAACGCTTCGCGTGTTCCTTCTCCTGATCCGCTGTTTCCGCGAAAATTGCCGACATCTGTTCGAAACCTTCCTTCTTTGCCTGGCTGGCGGCATAACTGTACCTGTTGCGAGCCTGCGATTCACCCGCAAACGCCGCCATGAGATTCCGTTCCGTCTTGCTTCCCTTGAGGTTCATATCTTTCTCCTGTGTTGGCTGTCAATTCTCTGACAGATATTCGTTGATCGCCCTGGCGGCGGTGCGACCCTGCCCCATGGCAAGTATGACCGTCGCCGCTCCCAGCACGATATCGCCACCGGCGTAGACACCGTCCATAGACGTCTTGCAACGCTCGTCCACTGTAATATTTCCCCACTGGTTGGTCTGGATGGCCGGGGTGGTCTTCTTGATAAGAGGATTGGATTCATTGCCTATTGAGACTATGACGGTATCAACCTCCACAAGGAACTCACTTCCCTTGATTTCGACCGGCCGTGGCCGGCCCGACTTATCAGGCGCGCCCAACTCGTATCTCAGGCATTCCATGGCTTTCACCCGGCCGCGTTCATCGCCGATAATCCGCTTTGGATTCTGCAGAACATTGAAGACTATCCCCTCCTCCTTAGCGTGGTGTATCTCTTCCACTCGCGCCGGCATCTCGGTCTCTGTTCTACGATACACTATCTGCACTTCCCGGGCGCCAAGTCGCCTGGCAGTACGCGCCGCATCCATTGCCACATTCCCGCCTCCGAGCACCGCCACCTTGCGCGAATGCATGATTGGAGTATCCACATTTTCGCGATCATAGGCTTTCATCAGGTTCGTCCGCGTCAGGTATTCATTCGACGAATAGACACCCACAAGATCCTCGCCAGCGATCTCCATAAACCTGGGAAGTCCGGCGCCAATCCCTATGAACGCGGCGTCAAACCCGTCCTTTCCGAGCAGATCCGCAAGCTTTCGTGTACGACCAACAACAAAGTCAGTACGTACTTCAACACCCATGGCCTTCAGCATCTCTATCTCAAATCGCACAATGCTTTTCGGCAACCTGAATTCAGGAATGCCATACACCATTACTCCGCCCGGCTTGTGAAAGGCTTCGAATATGGTCACCGCATGCCCCTCGCGGCGAAGATCAGCCGCCACCGTGAGACCAGCCGGTCCGCTGCCAACCACCGCCACTTTCCGACCTGTTTCCGGTTTGATAACTGGCGTCGCCGCTTGCGCGTTATCGCGCTCCCAGTCGGAAACAAACCGCTCCAGGCGTCCTATGGACACAGCCTTATCCACATTCTTCAATGATTTGCCGAGTGTACATGGATCCTGGCATTGGACCTCCTGCGGGCAGACTCTGCCGCATATAGCGGGAAGAAGACTGTTCTCCTTGATTATTCCAATTGCTTTCGCGAAATCCTGCTCCGCAATGGCCTTTATAAACTGCGGGATCCTGATCCGCACCGGGCACCCTTCAACGCAGGGTGCGTTCTTGCACTGCAGGCAGCGTTCAGCCTCCACGCGCGCCTGTTCAACCGTGTAGCCAAGCGCCACCTCGTTGAAGTTGCGAATACGCTCTGACGCGGGCTGGCATGGCATTTCCTGCGGCGGAATAGCCATTCTATCCTTGGCCTTCATCGGCTCTCTACGCGCCACTATTTCGGCAAGCAACTGCTTGGCGTTCTTGTCAAGACCATCGCGAGAATTCATTCTTTCCTCTTATGGCAGATTCAGCTTCACCCGCGACCGAATCAAATCGCCGGAAATCAGCTGACAAGTTGTTACCCTTGTTTCACTGGCACGGCGGTCTCAAGCCGGCATCGTCCATTCGCATCCGCTTCATGCTCGCGGTACGCACCGAGACGAAGCATCATATTATCGAAATCGACCTTGTGCCCGTCAAATTCAGGACCATCGACACAAACAAACTTTGTCTCGCCGCCGACGGTAACGCGGCACCCGCCGCACATACCCGTGCCGTCTATCATGATCGTATTGAGCGAAACCAAAGTCTTGACCTGGAATGGCCGCGTCGTCTCCGAACAGAATTTCATCATTATCGGCGGGCCGATCACTACCACAAGATCCGGCTTGGTGGTCCTTTCACAGATCTCCTGCAACGGCGCTGTTACCAAAGCCTTACGACCATACGACCCGTCGTCAGTGCAGACGATCATCTCGTCGGCTACTGCCCGCATTTCATTCTCCAGGATCAGAAGTGGTTTGGTGCGTGCTCCCAGAATGCAAATAAGACGGTTACCGGCTTCCTTCATTGCCTTGGCTATCGGATAAAGAGGTGCTATTCCTATGCCGCCGCCGACGCAAACTACCGTCCCAACCTTCTCAATATGCGTCGGGTTTCCAAGCGGTCCAACAAGGTGCATGATGCTTTCGCCAACAGCCAGTCGCGAAAGCATTATGGTAGTCTTCCCGACGGCCTGGAATATGAGTGTTATTGTCCCTTTTGACGGGTTAACGTCGGCAATGGTAAGTGGAATCCGCTCCCCGCTCTCGCTGACCTGGAGCATAACGAACTGACCTGGCAACCGCTCGCTTGCTATCAACGGGGCCTCGACGGCGACACTGAAGACAGTATCAGACAGCTGCTTCTTTTCGACAATACGATTCATTCTGCCCTCTAGTACCATGCTATTCGTTTGAAAGGAACAGGATATGGACATTGCTCCTGTAATTCAATGAATAAAGAGACGCTGCGGAAAATCGATTGAGAAAGGCCGTGAGCAGTTCGCTCGCATTGCATATCAGACCTGAACGAATCAGAAAGTCCGCTGGTTCGAATCGTATTGTTTCAGCTTTGCGATTGAGACTTCACCGTGTAGTGTGCAGCCGCATAATGAAAGACGAAAGCGTCATACTGGAAGCCCTGCGGCTGGAATGGCGGCTCGCCTGCTGGGACCTCCCGGAACAGTTCAGCAAACGAATGCATCTGCCGAACTTTGAAGTCAGGGAGTTGGGAAGTCGATGGGGCATCTGGCACGGTGAGCGGAAATTGCTGGCCATGAACAGCCGCCTCATACAAACGGCTGGTTGGCCATGTATACGCGAAGTCCTGCGGCACGAAATGGCACATCAACTGGCGGATGCGGCATTTCACGCCACGGAAACGTCGCACGGCGATCAATTCAAGGAGGCGTGCCGACTTCTCAACGCAGACCCACGGGCCTCGGGCAGTCTCCCTTCAATATACCAATGGATCACTGAGCATGAAAAAGCACCGGACCCAAGAATCGAAAAGGTGCGAAAACTGCTCGCCTTGGCGGGAAGCCCCCACCCTCACGAAGCCGAGGCCGCGATGATGAAGGCTCATGAATTGACGATCAGATACAATCTTAATCCTCTCCGGACAAAGGGCGCTGAATATGTCAGCATCTGCATCGGCCTGCCGGCACTGCGTCATTCAGCCGCCGATGACGCCCTGGGCGCTATCCTCCGGGATTTCTACTTTGTAGAAACTGTCTACGTATCAATTGCCGTACCATCCGTTGCCAAGAAGGGGAAGATACTCGAAATCAGCGGGACCAGGGAGAACGTCAGCATGGCAACCTACGTCGCTGACTTTCTGAAACAGTCGATAAAACTGCAGGCCGGAGCGAAGGGGATAAGAGGAAAACGAGCAAATAGTGACTATGCACATGGATTTCTCAAAGCCGTGAACGATAGACTCGCCGGCCAGCGAAACACCATGGCCAGCAGAAGCCTGGAAACGACTGCACTGACAAAGGCCGGCAACGCTGAACTGCACGCCTACTTTCGCAAACGATATCCCAGGTTAAGAACACGGTATCGTGGCGGTAGACACATTGACAAGGAAGCATACAGCGCCGGCACCCATGACGGCCAAAAGCTGGTGATCCACAAACCAATCACATCCGGCCCGAAAGGGACTGGAAGAATGCCCGGCTTTCTGGCAGGTTAAGCGCCGCACTTCAACGATCATCAAAAACGCTGTGAAGCGTCCATCTTGGACGCGAGGAGTTTCAGAGACCTACGGACACACCACATGAACGTATCCGGCGAACTGACATGATTACATCCACATTCAGCCACATTAGAGGACTTTCGCGCCGCTCGGAGGAAAAACTGTGGGCGAAGGGCATTCTGGCATGGAGCCACCTCGACTCCTGTCCTTCACTGGTGTTTTCGGCAAACAAGATGAAGCTCATTCGAGATCATCTGGTCGAATCCAAACTGGCGCTCGAACGGTCGGATGCCGGCTACTTCCTGGACCGCTTGCCTCCTGCCCACTTACCACGGGTATACCCGCACCTCGCCGGCCGCATCGCCTACCTCGATATTGAAACCACAGGGCTCGATGCATGGTCTGAAATCACCACAATCGCCGTATACGACGGCATTGCCGTAAAGACATTCGTCCGTGGAACCAATCTGGACACTTTCCCGGAAGCAATAGGGGCCTATTCCATGGTCGTGACGTATAACGGCGCTCGCTTCGACCTCCCGTTCATACGAAGACAGTTCGGGATAGCCATGGACATGCCACACCTTGATGTCATGCGTCCTTTGCGGGCTCATGGATACAAAGGCGGACTGAAACTCTGCGAGCGACTGGTAGGGATCAGACGGCAAATACCTGAGGATATTGACGGATTTGAGGCCGTTCGGTTGTGGTTTGCTTACCGGCGCGGGAACCCAACCGCACTGGCCAAACTTCTCGCCTACAACTCCCAGGACGCAATCAGCCTCGAAACCTTGCTGATAGAGACCTACAACCTGTCCATGAAAGGCCATCCTCTGTTTCAAACAGTCCCGCTCCCCCAGCAACCCAAGCTGCAATGGCCGAGGGATTAGCCTGAGATCTTACCGTGCAGCGAATCTCGTCCTCGCGGCGGTGAATTCTGATTTGGCCGCGGCGAGATCTTTCGCGAAGGCAGGATTTCCGAGCATGGTCCGGGCCAGGGCCTGGCCAAGCACTCTGCCGGCGACAATGTCACTTGGATAGTGAACCCCGGCGATGACGCGGTCCCAACCTATTTCCCACCCTTTCCGCATGAGGTCGGCTCTCTTGTCCGGTGCAAGTTCAGACAGAACCAGGGCAAGCAGCATACCGCGCGTGGCATGACCGCTCGGGTAGCTGGGTTCCTCCTGCCCCTCAATCACAACCTTGATTCGTTTGTGGACAAACATCGGCCGCTGGCGGTTGAAGAATGACTTTGAGGTCTCTGTGAAATACTTCGAGTCCTTCTCGGTGTCTTTAAGCAGCTTCTCGGTCAGCGGAAGATTCTCAGGCGCAAACCATGTCCCCATTACGCCCTGAAAACACTGCATCCCGGTCTTTGCGTCGGCCTTCACACGGGAGACCTGTTGCGGAGTCCGCGTATCCTGTAGTCGCAGGATCAAATCCAGCTCCGCCTGCGTTTCCTCGGAATCAGCAGCCGGCGGTGGCGGCAGAAGCGCCGTAGTATTGACTGAAGTCTGGGATATGTAATGTAACGGCTCGGCCGCCTTCAACGGCATGAACAATAAGGCAGAAAACACCATCGCCAGCTGAAGAATCTTTCGTACGTTCATCCGTCATACCTCCTTTGTCACGTTCACTTGTCAAGTTGCAGCAATTCCACCTTGCGAAACTCAACCGGGTGGCTCTCCGACTGCAGCGAAATATACCCTTCTGACAGCAGTAGATTGCTTTCCTTGATGAGTTTCTGGGCATCAGCATCTTTGGGGTCGAGTTGCGGCTTCTCGTATTCCATCACAGTTTCACCATTCACCCTGTGGGTAATCCTGGAACTGCCGTGAACCTCGACCTCAACAGAAACCCACTGGTCGCCATGATAAGTCTTTGACCGCGAGGTCACACAGTGCTGGGTGACAAGGTTACCATCCATCTCGACATTTGTGCCCGGACTGCAAAGGTTGGCGGTAGATCGCGCTCCCTTGCCGCTGCCGCCCAGCAATTGAACCTCGATCGAGACCGGAAAGTTCTGGTCCTTACCCATGCTCTCTGGCGACTGGCAATGGATCATGATTCCGCTGTTGCGGTAGGCCCAGCCCGCACCGCCCGGACACTGCTCGCCAGTAAAACGGTATTCAACCCTGACAATGTAGTTGGAAAACCTCTGGTTGTAGAAGATATGCCCGAACTTGTCGTCGAACTTCTGGTACTTATCGAAACTCACCTTCATGACCCCGCCTTCTACGCGGAATGTATCACCCCAGTTGTCATTCAGGGCATAACCCCTGATCTTTGGACTCCATCCATCAAGGTTCTTGCCGTTGAACAGCTGAATCCACTTTCCGTCTCCGGGCTTATCAGCGCCAAACGCACACAGGGCACAGAGCATTACAGTGCAAACCACAATGTTATTCTTCATTTCTGCCACTCCACGGTGTTATGTCTGACGGAAGCATAACAGGGCCCGCCCGATTCATCAAAGATTATACCATACTTGCGAATATCCCGCAGACTTGTGTAGTCTGGCGAAATATGAACCAGGACTACAAGGGTCGCGCTGGCGACTACGAACTGATTGAACTCGTCGGCGACGGTGCCCAGGGGCAGGTCTTCCGAGCACGCTGCGCAGTCTCTAATAACCAGAACGTTCAGCTCGACCAGATCGTTGCAGTCAAGGTTCTATCATGCCTGGACTCGAATGAGGCATCACGCACCCGTATCGAGAAGACAACCGACATCCTGCGCAGGCTCTCCCATGGCAACGTAGTCCGGTATCTCGACGCGTTCCAGTGGAACAGGGAATGGGATGAGACGCGATGCCTGGTCACCGCATTCCTGGATGGAGAAACCCTTCAACGGAAGCTGCAGGCTGCCCCTGACGGCCTGTCGTGGGATTCCGTAACGAGCATATTTGCACAGTGCCTTGACGGCCTGATCTATACCAGGGAACAGGGAATCGTCCACCGCGACCTGAAACCCTCAAATATCTTCATTCTCAGCGACGGCACGGTGAAGCTGATCGATTTCGACATCGCCCGGAGGGAAGGAGCTGCCACAACAACCACGAAGGGTTGGCTCGGCTCATTTGACTACATGGCGCCTGACTTCGCAAGGCTTGATGACTTCCGCGGCGACGAACAATCTGACATCTTCAGTCTGGGCGTGTGCTTCTACCAGGCACTGACCGGCAAATTGCCGTTCCAGAAACTCAGCGCCACAGCCGACATGGACTATCTTCACCGGTGGAAGAGCGAGAAAGATCCGGATCCATCCTTCCAGCATCCTGTCTTCCGGATACTTGAGAAGACCGCCCGTGACTTCGCCAGACGCAGTATTCACCCAGACCGTTCACAGCGGCACCAGACATTTGCCATGATGCGGGAACAACTCGGCCGGATCCGCCGACGAACCATTACAGGCAGAGACACGTATGAATTGGAGTCAATCCTCGGGCGCGGCGGTTTCGGTGAAGTCTATCGTGCAAGGCGCGTCAGCGACAACCGGCCGGTCGCTATAAAGTGGCTGTTCGCCGAACTGCATTCCCGCCGGTTCATAAAGGAGGCACAACTTCTCCATCGCCTGCAACATCCGAACACGGTCGAATATGTTGATTTCGTTGAACTTGAGGACGTCGGCGGCAGACAGCACTACTTCCTGGTCATGGAGTTCCTTGAGGGAATGCCAGGCTGGACCCTACGCGGCCGGATCCGTAATTCCAAGGCGGGCCTGGACACAATTGAAGCACTGGAGCTTTTCTCCAACTATCTTGGATTCCTCCAGCACCTCCATGAACACAAGATCATACACCGCGATATCAAGCCAGCGAACCTCTACGCTCCATGCGGCAACCCCGCCGGCGCACGGGTGTTCGACCTCGGAATAGCAAGGGATATCAGCGGCACGGCAACTGCCGGCTATGTGCCCGGCACCCTTGACTACATGCCGCCCGAACTCGCCACGGGGGACGGTGGCCGCGGATCGCCGCAGTCTGACATATACTCCACCGGTCTGTCGCTCTACGAAGCCCTGACCGGCAGACCGGCATACAAGCGTCTGCCGGCGGGCGATAAGGAGGCGTTCAAGCAGTTTCTGCGGCGCACATCACAGTCGACAGGCGAGACGGTTGATTTCGGCATTCATCCCTTCGGTGAGTATCCAGCGCTTGCAGCGATTGTTTCGAAAGCCATTTCGGTCAGACCGAAGGGCCGCTATGCCAGCGCCGCGGATATGAAGAAGGCCATTGATGAAGCGCGTGGCGCGATAAGTGCATCGCGGGAAAGAACAACGGCCGGGCACAGCGTTGAACAACGCGATACCATGACGACTCTGCCGTTGCCACCCGGTCCCGGAGATGCTTCAAAGCCTGATGCGAGCATCCGATCTTATGGTCTCAGCCCCGCGAACTTGCGCAAAGCCATTGCCTTCGGCTCGATGTCTGCCGCAGCCGGCATTGTTCTCGGTCTCGGCCTTCTCTGGTTTCTGCGGGAAAAGCCGCGGGCTTCGGCTGTCGCAAAGCCAACCACCACGGCAGCAATCGCGCCAACCTCGAATGCTGATGTGGTCATTACTGTTCCGCAGCATCAGGCAAAACCTGAGCCCGCTCGTCCGGCCCAATTGACGCGGGTTATTCCCCCGGCCAAGCCACCGGTTGCAAAGATCGAGACCCGGACGCAGGAAGCAGCCAAGACGGCGCCAACAGTGATAGCGGGCCCGCCAGTGAAACCGGCACAGGAAGAAGCGATAGTATCTTTGAATACGTCACAACCCGTCAAGTACCGCGAAACAGGAAGGGTTTCCGCTGTAGAGCCGGATCGTGATAAACCCAAAGAGACCACGCCCACACCCGCAAAGACAACCCCACGCATCAGGCTGGACCTGACCGTGGCGACCACTGATCCACCAACCTCTGTGACATACCGGCCATCAGGCGACAACGGGTGGCAGCAGGTGGACACCACCAGACCGCCGGGATTCCTGGATCCTGGGAACTACTCCTTCCTCTTTGCCCGCCAGGATTACGAAAGCGTTGAAACATCCGTAGCGGTCAATGATGCTGCCGATGCAATCGCAATTGCAGGTCCGCTGCAGTGGAAAGAGGAGGCGCAACTGACTGCCTTGCGGCGCGTCGAGAAGGCGTGGTCTTCCGATCAAAGAGACTTTTCTACACTTGATACCGTCTTCACCGGGCCGCCACCTGTGTTTGAATGGCCGGCACATGAAACAAGGTATCGCGCGGTGCGCGACCAATGGGTTCAAGCCGGCAAGATACGAAACGAACGCGCGACAGAAGCAGCCGAACGGTCAGTTGCCGACTATCTCGCATGGCTGTACAAGGTCCATGACCCAACCCTGGGAACCTACAGGAGATACCGGGAACCAATGCCAGCGTTATCCTTCGCCGCTCTGAAACTGATGAATGCCGGCGACATTCCTGAAGACGAGTTGCGCGCACAATACCAAAGGCTCGCGGCATGGGCGGCAGCTGAATCAACCCTCAGAAATCAGGATGGGCAGAAGACTCTGGCGATCTCACTCCGGCAATGCGCCTCGGAACTGAAGCTTTCCTCTCCGCAACAGTCCGGTCGATGCCTGCTGGAAGCAGCAATGCTGGATGCAAAGCCGGGAGAATTCGGAGCTTCCTTTGAAAAAGCCACACAGCCCGTGGATGTCCTCGTCTGGCGAGCGCACGCAAGGTACACTCCCAGGACATCCTCACTTCACGTCCTGCGGGACCTGGCGCAATTCGCCGACAACAAAGGCATCACGACCTTCCAGGATGTGCGGCTGACCCTCTATTCTGCTTACTACACCTGGCACAACGCGATTGCCGGTGAGCGCCAATACGCGGCGGAGGTGAGTAGTTCACTCGGGCGCGTTCTGGGAGTGATGGACCGGCAAATGAGCAGACAAACCATCGATTTCCTGGCCGCTGATATCACAAGGAGGAGCCTGCCGGCCGAACCGCCAAGCTCTTCCCTCTACATGATGGAAGCACTGTCATTCATTCCCGGACTGGCGCAGGGCTCAGAAATCAAGCAACAGGCGCAGTCATGGATCAACGAGCACCGGAATGAACAGACCTTCATGGAAAAGGAATCGAAGATCAGTTCATCACTGCAACTTCTGAGAAGTCTTCTCAAGGTTTCGGAATAGATTGATTCGATTCCCTGCTGCCGGCCTCCGGCTATGCCTTTGTGGCGAGTGTCCGCGCGGTCAGCTTGTCGAGGACTTTTTCGACTCCGGCTTCAGTAATGGTCAGGATTTCGCCGACTGAACCACCGAGGTTCAATCCAAGGTGCTGAGGGTCGGCGCCGGACTGAAATACTGCGTCAAACACATCTTTCACCGCAATACTGTCCGGTGATTTGAGAAGGACGTAACAGCCCGGCTGCTCTGACAGTTCCGCCAGCATGCCAGCGGAATCAAGTTCGCGGAGCACTTCGTTCAGGAGGCGGACCGGCACCGCCTTCTCCCTCGCGTATACAGAGCTGTCAAACACCGGCGTATTGAGAAGCATGGCCCTGGAAGTCTCACGGATCACAGAAAGCGCAAGCATGAATCGAGACTTCGCGCTTGCAGTGTTTGCGTTCATCTCCATCCTGTAGGTGGTACAGTTCTGAAGGGCAAAGGCAACTTCAGCGCCAAGCAGGACGATCTCCCAACTGACGTAGACCCAGAACAGGATAATTGGCACAACTGCGAAACTGCCGTAGATCTTGCTGGAATTTGCAACCCCTATCTGAATCGCGATACAAATCTTCATCCAGACGATAAAGAGGATGGCTGTCACAAATCCACCACCCAGCCCTGCCCTGACCAGCACCTTGGTGTGCGGTACAAACATGATGAGAAAGGCAAATGCCAGCGTCGTCATAGTAACGACGAGAATTGCCTCCAGCCGGCCTGATCCGACAATCCCCATCATCTGTTCAGCCACCTGCGGGTCAACGAACTTAAGGACAACCTTTGCCACCGGAAGGGACGACGCGGCTACAGCCAGAACAGGAACAATGATCAGCACGCTCAAGTAATCGAGAAACCTGCGGTGAATCGGACGCCCTGATGTAACCCCCCAGACTTTGTTAAACGACGCCTCCACACTACCGAGAACCTGTATGACCGACCAGAGCAAGATGGCAAGACCCACACCTCCCAGCGTCGCAAAACTGACGTTGCGAACAGAATCAAAGACCTGAGCGATCATCCCATCTATTCTTTGGGAAAAATCATCAACAGAGACCGGGCTGGCGGCAATAGCCGCGTTCCCAACCGCACCTGAACCCTGTCCGGTTGATATTGCAGCCGAGCCGACAACATTCGTCACGGCTTGAATTCCAAGTTTCTCACGCACAAACGCCTTGATCTGATCCTCAGCCTGGTCCCCCGCGCCAAAACCCCTCGCAAGTGCAAGCGACACGGCCAGGACCGGCACGATCGACATGAGAGTACTGAACGTCAGAGCGGACGCATGAAGCGGGCACTGGTCGTCTATGAAGCCCTTAACCACAAGATACAGGACACGAACCACCTTCACTCCAAACCGGCGGATCTTTGAGAGAGAGCTGAGTTCAATGTCCCACACGCCATCTGAGACAAAATTCGAGATGCGACGAAATATGCTGCCAGGGCTCTGAATCTTATGGATCATTTGCGTCCTGCCTTCCATAACTGCCACGCCACCACTGTTTTAGCATCCTTGATCTCATTTCTGGAAATCATGCCTTCGAGCTCCTTCTCTGTCACATTTACCACTTGGAGGTGCTCATCATCATCCGGCTCCTGCTGTCCGCCCGCATCCTCCAACTCGGCACAAAACAAGTGCAGCACTTCGGATGAGTAGCCGATGGCAGGCCAGATAACACCCAGTTTCACTATTGAGGCAACTTTGTATCCCGTCTCTTCCTTCACCTCGCGAACAGCACAGTCTTCAGGGCGTTCACCCTTTTCAAGGCAACCGGCGACGATTTCGAGCACTTCCGACTCCACCGGTTTTCGGAACTGCCTGACCAGCACAAATCCTGCACCCCGCCGCGCCAGCACAGCCGCCGCACCTGGATGCAGAATCACCTCCCTGGTGCTGCGGACCTTGTTCTCAAGCTCAACGTCCAGAACATTGAGAGTCAGCAGCCGTCCCGTGAATACCGTCCTGGATTTGAGTGTTCTTTCGTGCATTACCGGCTGGCCGCCTTCTTTTTGGCAGCTGACTCCGCTTCCCCTGATGCAGAAAGGCGCGTCCCGTACATCTCATCGTAGTACTTCATGTACTGTCCACTGCGGACCCGCTGAAGCCATGACAGATTACCGAGATACCACTTGATCGTTTCATCCATGGCTGTCTCGAAAGTTCGCGACGGCTTCCATCCGAGCCTGTCGTGAATCTTCGAACAATCAATCGCATACCGCCTGTCATGACCCGGCCGGTCACTTACGTATTTTATCAGACTTTCCGGTTTCTTCAGGATCCTCAGCATAGTCCTCACGATCTCCAGATTAGGCACATCGTGATTCCCGCCAATGTTATACACCTCGCCGGCCTTCCCCCTCGTAAGAACCGTGTCCACCGCTGAGCAGTGGTCCATGACGTAAATCCAGTCGCGCACATGCATTCCATCGCCATAGACAGGCAGCGGCTTGTTCTCCAGTGCATTCGCAATCATCAGCGGAATCAGCTTCTCCGGAAACTGGTACGGTCCGAAATTGTTGGAGCATCGCGTAATGACAACATCCATGCCGTGAGACTTGTGCGCAGCCCTTACGAGGAAATCCGCAGCCGCTTTTGTCGCAGCATACGGATTGTTAGGCTGGACCGGCGTCGATTCCGAAAACCGGCCCTCTGGACCGAGACTCCCGTACACCTCATCCGTCGAAACCTGCAGGAACCGCCCCACCCCGTTCTTCCTGGACGCATCAAGCAATAATTGAACGCCGCGGATATTGGTCTGAATGAAAGGCCCAACATCTTGCAGACTGCGGTCAACGTGCGTCTCAGCGGCGAAATTCAGGACGGCGTCAAAACTGCCTGAAGCAAAGGCATTTGCAACGTCGTCGGCTGAGCTGATGTCTCCCTTGATGAACCTGAAATTAGGTTTGTCGGCAAATTCAGTCAGATTCTCCATGTTGCCGGCATATGTCAAAGCGTCCAGAACTGTCACATGCATGTCAGGATGCAGCGCAAGAACATGCCGCACGTAGTTGCTTCCAATGAATCCCGCCGCGCCTGTCACTAAAATTCTCATAGACATCTCACTTGTTGAATTGTGTTGTGTTCTTCTTCAGCGTTTCAAGATACTCCGCCAAACCATCTGTCCAGGATGGCATGACCTTCCCTGTCCATTCCTTATATCGAGTCATATCCAATGCAGAAAAAGCGGGCCGCCTCGCGGGCGCACCATACGAGACGGCGCTCACTGGCAATATCTCGCCATGCAATCCGGAATGCTTCGCGATGGCATTCGCAAAGTCAAACCATGTGCACGATCCAGATGCAGTGACGTGCACTGTTCCATCCCTGCCGGCATTCATTACATTCAGTATTCCATCCGCGAGATGCGGCACATAGGTCGGGGAAGAAACCTGGTCATTGATAACCTTCAGTGGACCGTTTCCCTCTCGCAGTCGCTTCAAGATAGCCCGGACAAAACTGTTGCCATTGAGGCCAAAGAGTGATTCCGTACGGACTATGATGCTGCGGCACTTTTCAGCCCGGACAGCAATCTCGCCTGCGAGCTTACTCTCGCCATATGCATTCAATGGATTCGGCTTATCATCTTCTTTGTACGGCCGTCCGGCTGTGCCATCAAACACATAGTCGGTGCTTAGATGCACAAGCCGTATCTTCAGGGCCGAACAAAGCCGCGCGGCATGGCGCGCGCCATCGGCATTCACGGCGAACGCGGTTTTGCGGTCATTCTCAGCCTTATCAACCTGCGTGTAACCGGCACAGTTTACAATCCATTCAACACCACCGGGAATGGCAGCTGGAAGCGTCTCGTACCGGGTAATATCCACTTCCGGCAGATCCAGGCCGGCAACAGAAAACCCTGCACGCCCGCAAACAGACATCAGCTCAGTCCCGAGCAAACCCTTGGCGCCAAGTATCACGACTGAATGCATTGCGGGTTTATACAATGATCAAGCCGGTCCTGTCGACTGCGTTCTGGGGCCATCAGCCCCGAGGAGTCCATGTGCATTACTGCGCTGAAAATGTTTCCATTCGAATGCTTTTTGACTATGTTGCTCCCGTGGTTGCGGTACCGCAACCCGAAGGGTTCGATCTTATGACGACAACGTATTCAACTGATGTTCCATTGATGGCTTCGCTGCCTTTCCTTCTCATGCTCGCAGCCATAGCCCTTTTTCCGCTGTGTGCCGAGGCCTTCTGGAGCAAGAACAGAAACAAGCTCATTGTCGCGCTGGTGCTGAGCGTTCCCACCGCCGTGTACCTGTTGCAGGCTGGAATGGGCGGCTCTGTTTATGACTCCCTTCTGTTCGACTACATCCCGTTCATCATCCTGCTTGGAGCACTCTTTGTAATCACCGGCGGCATATTCGTTGATGGAAACACCGGCGGCACCCCTGCAGCCAATGCTGTGCTCCTGGCCATCGGTGCACTGCTCGCGTCATTCCTTGGAACAACAGGTGCTGCCATGCTGCTTATCCGGTTCCTTTTGCATTCGACAAGAAGCCGTGAATTCAGGTCGCACACAATCCTGTTTTTTATCGCTGTTGTCGCCAACTGCGGCGGAATGTTGACTCCGCTGGGCGACCCGCCGCTGTTCATGATGTATCTCAGAGGCGCACCATTCACATGGTTTTTGCGGCTTTTCCCGGTTTGGCTTTGCGTAAACACAATACTCCTGGGCATCTACTACCTGATTGATTCATACTACTGGCGGAAAGAAAAGAAGAAGCAACAGGGGCTTCGCTTTACAGTGACCGTTCAGGGCGCTCTGAATTTCTTATGGCTGTTTGGTGTCGTGATGGCGGTGGCGCTCATTAATCCGGAAACCATGCCTGTCCTTCAGTCCAACCACTACCTCATGTTCGCACGCGAGGGCTTGATCATATTGATGGCACTCTTCTCCATTGTGTTTACACGCCATATCACGAGAGTCTCAAACAGCTTCTCATGGGGCCCCATGGTCGAAGTGGCATTTCTCTTCTTCGGAATCTTCGTCACAATGGTTCCGTGCCTGCTTTTCCTCAAACAGCACGCACAATCACTCGGTGTTACCAATCCGGCCGCCTTCTACTACGCTTCCGGCGCGCTGAGCAGCTTCCTCGACAACACCCCGACGGCAGTCACTTTCTACTCCCTGGCCCTGGGCGTCGGACAACAGGCAACGAGCATGGTTGCCGGAATCCCCGAACAGACAATGGCGGCCATTTGCTGCGGTTCCGTGCTTTTTGGTGCAATGACCTACATCGGGAACGGCCCTAATTTCATGGTAAAGACAATCGCAGAACACTCCAACGTAAAGATCCCACACTTCATCGGCTATATCTGGAAATTCGCACTGCCGGTCCTTCTGCCAGTCTATGTACTCGTGCAATTACTATTTATATGATGAGAGAGGATAAGAGGGACAGGGTGACAGAGATACAGAGTTGCAGGCACAACTTTTGACTTCTTCCTTACTGGGTTTTCGGCTAAACACTAGACAGGAAGGACGCAGTTGGAAAGAAAAGCAGCCGCAGATGGACGCAGATAGGGAGAGGTTCTTTTCGGAGGGCCACGTCGTGACCGGCGTAGTCACGCTACTGCGGGACGAAGCGGGTTTTACGTGGCCGTGTGAAAGAAAAGGCGGGAAGAAAGACAGCGGTAGACCTGCCTGAGTGCATCCGCGGTTTTGTCTGAATTGTTCCGACTAAGACACAAGGACCGCAATATTGCGGTAAACCCCAACTGGGAGCGACCATGAGAAAAGACTTTCTTCCGTTTTCGAAGCCATCCATCACTGAAGATGATATCGCCGCCATCGGTGATGTGCTCCGCTCCGGCTGGATAACTACCGGTCCAAAGGCCGCTGAGTTCGAGGATAAATTCACGCAATACACGGGTTGCAGGGGATCCGTTGCCCTCACCTCGGCAACAGGCGGCATGCACATCCTGCTCAAGGCGCTGAACATTGGACCCGGCGACGAGGTCATCACACCCTCGATGACCTGGGTCTCGACTCCAAATCTGATTGTCCTGGCCGGCGCCACGCCGGTTTTCGTTGATATCGATAAGGACACCCTGATGACGACACGCGACATGATTGCCGCGCGCATCACCAGCCGCACAAAGCTGATTATCCCGGTTCATTTCGCCGGGGCCGCGGCGGATATCGGGCCGATCCGCAAACTGGCCGCAGACAAGGGCATACCAATGGTGGAAGACGCAGCCCACGCCGCCGGCACAGAGTATCGCGGCGAACGTGTCGGGAAACAGGGCACATCGATATTCTCGTTTCACCCCATCAAGAACATGACAACCGGCGAGGGTGGAATGTTCTGCGCCAATGACGACAAACTGCTGGAACGTATACGCCGCCTCAAGTTTCACGGTCTCGGAGTCGATGCGTTTGACCGTCAGACTCAGGGCCGTTCCCCCCAGGCAGAGGCGCTCGAACCGGGTTTCAAGTATAACCTCACCGACATCGCGGCAGTGCTGGGTTTGCGCCAGCTCGCGCGGCTTGACGAGTTCAACCGCAAACGCGCCGAACTTGCCATGCTGTATCGCGAAGAACTCAAATCAATCGAAGAAATCCGGCCGCTCGCCGATCCGCTCTACCCGATCAAGCACGCATGGCACTTGTTCATCGTACGCCTGACAGCGGACAAAACAGGGTTGAACCGCGATGTATTCATGCGCGACCTGAAGCAACTCAACATTGGAACCGGCCTTCATTTCCGCGCATCGCATCTTCAGAAGTTCTACCGCGAATCAATGAACATGCGGCCGGGAACGCTCCCGAATACCGAATGGAATTCAGATCGTATCTGCTCGCTGCCACTCTTCCCCGATATGACAGACGACGACATCAAAGACGTCGTGGATGCCATCAAGTGCGTCCTCCGGAAGTACTGACAAAACAAGTCGGATTTTGTCCCTTGATCATTCGGGCATGGTTGTGGCACACTGCGAGTATGAGCGCCAATTTAGTATCCATTGTTATACCTGTTTACAACGAAGCACAGACTTTCAATGAGCTCCTCAACCGTTGTCTTGCCGCATGCGACAGCATGAAGCGGCCCTACGAAATCGTGTTGATCAACGATGGCAGCATCGACAACACCGAAGCCCTTGTTACCGAGGCTGTTAGCCGGAATCCAGGCAAAGTCGTAGGAGTACTTCTGAATCGCAACTACGGCCAACACTCCGCCATCATGGCCGGTCTGGCTGAAGCGCGTGGCGAAATCATTGTTACGCTGGACGCCGACCTGCAGAATCCGCCTGAAGAAATCCCGCGACTGGTCGCAACGATGGAAGAAGGCTATGACGTGGTCGGAACTGTGCGACAGGATAGGCAGGACCCGCTTTTCAGGAGAGTCGCCTCGCGCCTCGTCAACAGAGCGGCGCGCCAGGCCACCGGGGTAAACATGCACGATTACGGCTGCATGCTCAGGGCCTACCGCCGGTCAATCGTGCAGGCGATGCTGCAATGCCATGAGCGCAGCACATTCATCCCGATTCTATCGAACAGCTTCGCCTCGAAGACCACCGAAATTGAGGTGCGGCACGAGAAGAGAACACAAGGCGAATCGAAGTACAGCATATGGAAGTTGATCAGCCTGCAATTCGACCTGATGACCAGCATGACTACGTTCCCGCTGAGACTCCTGAGCGTGATTGGCGGCATTATCTCAGCTTTCGGGATCGGCCTCGGTGCATTCATCCTCGTCAGGCGTCTCATGCCCGGCGGCGCGGAATGGGCAGCGCAGGGAGTGTTCACGCTGTTTGCCATCCTTTTCATTTTTGTCGGAGCGCAGTTCGTCGGCATGGGCTTGCTCGGCGAGTACATCGGCCGAATCTATCACGATGTCAGGGCGCGGCCGCGTTACTTTGTTCAGAAGGTCCTTGGAAGATAAGTAGAGAACATCGCGGAGTCGCGTCTTACAACAGGCTCCAGATCATATACCGGGAGAAACCATGAGAGCAGTAGTTTTGGCGTATCACAATGTCGGCTGCGCGGGTATTGAAGCCCTGTTGCGAAACGGGTTTGAAATTGCCGCGGTGTTCACCCACAAGGACAGTCCGAACGAGAACATATGGTTCAATTCGGTGGCAGAACTGGCCGCGTCGCGTGGCATCCCGGTCTTTGCGCCCGAGGATATCAATCACCCCATGTGGGTCCGCCGTATCCGCGACCTCGGACCGCACATCATCTTTTCGTTCTACTACCGGAACATGGTCAAACCGGCCATCCTGGACATTCCCAAGGCCGGCTGCCTCAATCTCCACGGCTCACTCCTGCCTGCCTACCGCGGCCGCTGCCCGACAAACTGGGTTCTTGTGAACGGAGAGAAGGAGACCGGCGTTACGCTGCACTACATGACAGCCAAGCCCGACGAGGGCGATATTGTGGCACAGAAGAAGGTTCCAATTGCCGATGAAGACACTGCCAGGACTCTTTTCGACAAGACAGTAAACGCTGCAACCGAAATGCTGGATGAAGTGCTGCCAAAAATCAGAAAAGAAATCGCGCCTGCCATACGGCAGGATCATACCAAGGCCACATACTACGGCGGACGCAAGCCTGATGACGGACACATAGACTGGTCTGGAAGCGCAACAAAAGTGCGAAACCTCGTGCGGGCCGTCACGCGGCCATATCCAGGTGCCTTTAGCTACATAGGTGACAAGAAAACGATATTCTGGTCGGTTTCGGAAGTAGCCTCCGGGAAGACAAAGGCGAAAATGGCGCCAGGCAAAGTCATATCCGCCAATCCACTGATCATCGCATGCGGCAAGAATGCCATTCGCGTCGACTTCGCCCAGACAGACGGCGGGATTTATACGACCGGCGCACAGCTCGCGCGCGAGCTCAATCTTGTCGAGGGCACCACCCTTGGACCACGCTCCTCAGTACTGGCCGCGATGACAAGAAAGAAGAGCGTGCTGATTCTCGGAGTCAACGGCTTTATCGGCAACGCGCTTGGAGAACGGCTGCTGGACTGCGGCAAATACGAGGTCCACGGCATGGATCTGAAATCCGATCATGTCGCGCGCCTCCTGAAGAAACCGGGATTCTTTTTCAACGAAGGCGATATTTCAATTCACCGCGAATGGATCGAATACCACATAAGGCGATGCGATATCGTCCTGCCGCTGGTTGCCATAGCGACACCAATCGAATACACGCGTAATCCATTGCGGGTATTCGAACTCGATTTCGAGGAAAACCTGCGCGTTGTCCGATACTGTGCGAAGTACGGCAAACGAGTCGTTTTCCCGTCCACATCCGAAGTCTACGGGATGTGCGATGACAAGGAATTCAATGAAGACACTTCCCGCCTGATTCTGGGCCCTATCCGCATGCAGCGCTGGATATACTCCTGCAGCAAGCAGTTGCTGGACCGGGTAATCTGGGCCTATGGCCAGCAAAGAGGCCTCAAGTTCACGTTGTTCCGGCCGTTCAACTGGATCGGACCGAGACTTGACTCGCTGACTTCGGCACGGATCGGAAGTTCACGCGCAATAACCCAGCTTATTCTCAACCTCGTGGAAGGAACGCCCATCCAGCTGATCGACGGCGGCAGCCAGAAACGCTGTTTTACCGATGTATCCGACGGCATCGAATGCCTGTTCCGGATCATTGAAAACAAGGGCGGAGCATGCGACGGTCAGATCGTCAACATCGGAAATCCCGAGAACGAGGCGAGCATTCGCGAACTGGCCGAAATGCTTGTTGCGAAGTTCGAGAAACATCCGCTGCGCTCCAAGTTCCCGCCATTCGCCGGGTACCGCGAGATTGAAAGCGGCTCCTACTACGGTTCCGGATACCAGGACGTCCAACATCGCAAGCCAAGCATCCGCAATGCAAAGAGACTGATCGAGTGGACGCCCAAGATCGGCCTTGATAAGTCAGTGGCACTGACTCTTGACTTCTTCCTGCGCCAGGCCGTGGAGTCGGGCGAGTTCAGCAGCTAAACGCGGCTCCCTGGAGCCTTACCCGGGAATGCTCGAATTGAGAATCGGCCTCAGAATTGACGTTGACACCTTCCGGGGTACCAGGTACGGCGTACCCGGTCTCTGCGAGATCCTGGCGAACCATTCCATCACGGGGTCCTTCTTCTTTTCTGTCGGCCCGGACAATATGGGGCGTCACCTCTGGCGGATGATCAAGCCGGCATTCCTGGTAAAGATGCTTAGAACAAAGGCTGCCAGCCTCTATGGCTGGGACATCCTGCTGCGGGGCACATTCTGGCCTGGACCAATCATCGGGAAACGACTCGCCGCACAGATCCGCGCCGCGGCCAAGGCCGGGCATGAAATAGGATACCATGCGTGGGATCATCACGCATGGCAGATACAGATCGACAGCATGGATGCCACATCCATCCGCAGCCACATCAGACAAGGCGTCGATCTTCTCTCTGAAATCACGGGCCGCGCTCCTACCTGCTCCGCCGCGCCGGCATGGAAATGCACGGACGTCGCACTTGCCGTGAAGAGCGAGTTTCCCTTCGTATACAACAGCGATTGCCGTGGCAATTGCGTATTCCGCCCGATTCTGGCGAGCGGAGCGCCCGGACAACCACAGGTGCCGGTCACTCTCCCTACCTACGATGAGTCAGTTGGCCGTAACGGTATTGACCCGTCCAACTACAATGACTATATGCTTTCCCTGCTGAATCCGGACGGATTGAATGTCCTCACCATTCACGCCGAAGCAGAGGGCTGTTCCTGCCGGGATATGTTCAATACATTCATAAGAAGGGCGAAGGCTAAAGGCGCTGAATTCGTTCCGCTTGGTCAGTTGGTCGCAGATCCAGCTTCTCTGCCAACGGCCCCGCTCATTCAAGGACGACTGCAGGGTAGAGAAGGTTGGATTTCGTGCCAGGGCCCCACAGGGAGAACCGCAAAACAGTGAAAACAACCGGAATGGCGCTCATAATCTGTTTCCTCCTGGTCTACGTCACCTTTCTCGGCACACGGCCGCTGGTCATCCCGGACGAAACAAGATACCTTGAAATTCCCCGCGAAATGCTCTCGACGGGCGACTGGGTTGTTCCCCGCCTGGCCGGCGTACGCTATTTCGAGAAGCCGGTCCTGGGTTATTGGGTCCATGCCGTTTCAATGTCTCTGTTCGGCCAGAACAGATTTGCCGGCCGTCTGCCTTCGGCCGCTGCCGCCGGACTATCCGCCCTTCTCGTCTTCGTTCTCCTTCGGAAGTTCACCTCAAATCCGAGGACTGCGCTGCTGGGCGCCGGCATACTTTTGACATGCATCGAGTTCTTCGCGTTGGGCGTGTTCATTGTACTGGACGGCCTTTTCTCCCTCTTTGTCACTGGAACCATGGTATTCTACTACCTAGCCTGCATGGAGAAAGAGCGCGGCAGGAAGATCGGGTTCCTGATAATGTGCGGCCTTTTCTGCGGACTCGGATTCCTCACGAAAGGTTTCCTCGCCCTCGCACTCCCGGCTGTAACAATAGTCCCTTTCCTGATCTGGGAAAAGAGGGGCAAGGACATTCTGACCTCGCCATGGATTCCAGCGCTCACAGCATTGGCCGTATCATTGCCCTGGTGCATCAGGATCGCGGTCAGGGAACCAGACTTCTGGCGTTACTTCATCTGGGTCGAACACCTCGGCCGCTTCGCAAGCGCAGGTGGTGCCCAGCACCCGGAGCCGTTCTGGTTCTTCATTCCGATATTGATCGGTGGCGCCATGCCATGGACAGTTCTTCTGCCTGCAGCCATCTGCGGCGCAGGAAAGAGCGCACTCAAGGAATCCTTGATCAGGTTCGCGATATGCTGGTTCGTGTTTCCTCTTCTCCTATTCTCCGCTTCTGAAGGCAAACTCGGCACCTATATCCTGCCTTGCTTCCCTGCTCTTGCTGTAATCATGGCCGTAGGACTGGAACGTTACATCGAGGCTGGTCACCGGAAGCTGTTTTCAATTGCCGCTCTGCTTACTGCTGCGGTCATCGCAATCCTGGCGCTGGTCCTCGTCGCCTTGCAGCTTTTCGACTTTGGCTTCAAACTCTACGAACCCGACGAGACTGAACAGTGGATACTTGCCGCCATCGCTCTTGCAGCCTGGTCGGGCCTGGTGGCGCTATCCGTGCGAACCGCGGAGCCTTGGAAACGGATTGTGCTTTTCATGGCTGCTCCCATGCTCTTTCTTGTCTCGTCGCACTTTGCCTTTTCGCGTGAAATGGAAAACGAGAAAGCACCGGAACCATTCTTGAAGAAACATTGCGCATCAGTATCAAGGGATAGCGTTATCGTTTCAGACGACTACGTTGGACCTGCGGTCTGCTGGTTCTTCAAACGGTCCGACATCCTTCTTATCGGCGCAAGTGGCGAACTGACGTACGGCCTCAAACAGCCCGATGCCGGCAATCGCATTCTGTCAGCCCGGCAGTTCAAGAAGCAAATTGCGTCGATCGGACCGGGAAAGGACCTTGTTCTTATCGTTGACCAGGACCGCTACAAGGATCTCAAGCGTTTTCTGCCAACGCCGACCGTCAGGGTGATGGATGCCGGATTCGTGTTTGCGAGATTCAGGCAATAACATGTCCATCCGGATACCAACGCAATTCGAACACAAGGTTTATGATTGCGTCCGAACCATTCCTCCTGGCCGCATCACAACATACGGGGATTTGGCCCGGCACATCGGCTGCGGATCGGCGCAGGCGGTCGGTCAAGCCTTGAGAAGAAACCCGTTCGCGCCTGCGGTTCCATGCCATCGCGTCATAGCAAGTGATCTTTCACCTGGCGGATTTGCGGGGCAAAGGCAAGGCACAGAGTTGAAGAGAAAGCTGAGACTTCTTGCGCACGAGGGAGTTGCTTTCGTGAGGGTTGCAGGAAAGTTGAGGCTCGCGGACATGCAGACAGTCTACGCTTTCCAGACAGCTCCGGCAGTCAAGACTTTGGGAAGATGATACCGGCCGCACACCAGGCACACATGCTGAAACCGGGCACATGGCGCAAGCGCGCTTCCTGAACTGCAACCACTGTCCAAAACTCTACTCGCTCTTCTGCCGCTTGAACTTCCGGCACTTCACGCCCGCTTTGGCAAAGATCGCCCGCGCCTGCCTCGTAAACTGATAGTCGTCCTCGTAAATCACTTCCACTATCCCTGAATTAATCACCATCTTCGCACAAATGAGGCAGGGACTGGCCATGCAATAAAGCGTTGCGCCCGCAACCGCTATCCCGTGACAAGCGGCCTGAACGATGGCGTTTTCTTCGGCATGCGAACAGATGCATTCCCCCAGATCAGCACCTGACGGCGCATTCCCGGCGCACCTGGGACAGCCGCCATCGCAGCAGTTTGTCACACCACGCGGTGTCCCGTTGTATCCAGTCGAAATAATCCTGGTGTCCTTTACTATGACCGCGGCAACCTGCCTGCGTATGCAATTGCTGCGACTGGCAACCACCCGTGCAATATTCATGAAATAGGTATGCCAGTCAGGGCGTTTGAATTCTTTGGTTTTCATGGTCCGATTTTATGCCTTAAGATCGCCAACTTCAATTCAAAAAGAACAGGGCAGCGAGTCGCGATGCAGGCAGGCAAAACAATCAGGAAGAAAAGGCAACCCTCAGATAAACAGGATAGACGCATCAACAACTCTCGCCAGCGTTCATCCGCGTGTCTCTGCGGTTGTATCTCAATCTATTCAGCTGATTGCTCCATCAGAAACTGCCTGCCATTCACCCTCCGAACCGACAGCTCCCGCGAAAACACCGCGCAGAAATGCGTCTTCATTCGTTCTCTCACGTCAAACATAGGCGGACAAGCCGACAAAAGGATCCTCTGGAGAGATGTCACACGCTCACCCTTGAGCCCGCACGGGACAATCGCTTCAAATCCTGCCAGGTCGATATTGACGTTGAAGCTCAAGCCGTGTGATGTCACCCATCGTTTCAGTTTCACACCGATGGCCGCGATCTTTCCATCATCGGTCCAAGCCCCGTTCATGCCATTACGCCGATAAGCCTTCACGCCGAAATCAGCGGCCGTGCGTATCGCTGCTTCCTCCAGGCCAAAGGTATACGTGTGAACATCAGCCTCCTTGCCTTCCAGACGCAAAATAGGGTACATCACGATCTGGCCAGCCGCGTGGTGGGTAATGTCGCCGCCACGTGGCGATTGAAACACGGGAATTCCCGACGAACGCAACTCGTCAGGCGTCTTGAGCAGGTTCTTCATCTCAGTCCGACGACCGCAGGTTATCACTGGCGTGTGTTCAAGGAACAGAACCGTGTCAGGTATGCTGTCTCCGAGGCGTTTCGCCACCAGACTGTCCTGCACCGCTAGCATCGCATCATAAGGAACCAAACCATCAAGATAGAACGCTTGTGCTTTCATTGACTGAAATATCCGATATCCCACACTCAAATCCAATATCGAAGGTGGAAATATTCGGCATTAGATATGCACTGTACAGCCGGAATGATCGCTTTATCGCAACCATAGGGCAGTTGAAACTGGAGCGGCAATAAAGGTGTCAAACGGAAATCAAGACGTGACAGAACGAAGGAACGATCTTCGATTCGTGAGTTTATGAGTTCCAAATTCAATGCCGCGAAGGTTCCGGCACGTTTGAGCCACCGACCGCCGGTGGTGGGGTCGCTATTCGTCTGAATCCGATAATCCTTTCCGGTATTGCAAACAATCCAACTATGGCACATGATGGACACCGATCGAAATTAACACGGACTGTCAAAATGAATTCATTCTTGAACTTTCAGCTGCTCCCCTCGATTCAATCCACCCTGGCCGAGAATGAACTCACTGAGCCCACTGAAATTCAGACCCGCACCGTACCTGTTTTGATCGATGGACGTGGAGTGGTGGGCGTTGCCGAGACCGGAAGCGGCAAGACGCTGGCGTACGTCCTGCCCGTGCTGCACTTGTTGAAATCCATGGAAAACGACGGGCATCCGGTGAACTCCGACGCACGGCCGCGCGCATTGATCATCGTGCCAACACGTGAACTCGGCGATCAGGTCGTCAGGGTCTTCAAGCCTTTCACTCATACCACTCGCCTCAGGGTACGCACAGTGCTGGGCGGCATGCCAAGGGCAATCATGAGGCGCAACCTCGCCGGGCATTTTGAAATTCTCGTTGCAACCCCGGGGCGCGCCCTGCAAATGCTTGACCAGAAACTGCTGAAACTGGACGACGTTCGCATTCTGGTGTTTGATGAGGCGGACCAGATGCTGGACCAGGGCTTTCTGGCCGAAGCCAATCGTATAGTTCACGCCTGCCCGCCTGAGCGACAGATGGTATTGTTCGCAGCCACCGTATCACCGCAAGTTCAAAAGCTGATCAACACCCTCTTCTCAACTGCCGAGGTGATAAGGAGCAAGGGCAGTCACCGCCTCGTGCCTACCCTGACAACGAACAATCGTTCTCTGCCTGATGGCAAGCGCTTTCCTCTCCTCGTAGAAATACTGCGCAATAGGGTGGACGGCGGCACTCTTATCTTCACGAACACCCGGGAACAATGCGACAAACTGGCCGAAGAGCTGCAGAACAACGGCCATCAATGCGCCATCTGCCGTGGAGACATGGACAAATCAGAGCGGCGCGCCAATATGAAGGCGTTCCGTGAAGGTGAAATCGAACTCCTGATCGCTACCGATCTGGCGTCACGCGGCCTCGATCTTGAGCGAGTCGACAGGGTGATCAACTATCATCTGCCGCGGGAGAGCGATAATTATCTTCACCGCGCCGGGCGAACTGCGCGCGCCGGGCGCAAGGGTCTGGTTATCAACTTTGTTACCGAGCGTGATCAACCTTTGATGCGGCGGCTGGAAAGTATTCAAGCCATTCGCGGACCAACACCGAAGAAGAAGTGACACCTGATGTGAATCAATGATCGTGTTGACCCCCGCGCCTCACCGCAAATGAAATCGTGCTGCCCGACGCCGGTCACCCACGATGAGCTTCTTCGAAGTCTATCATTGGCTTTGGCGATGGACTTCATCGTGTCCGTTTCTTCTCGCTGTAGATTTCGCGCACGCGGTCCACGACAATGGCCACCAGGATGAGCATACCCAGGAAGGAATTCGCGTAGTACGGATTGGCCTTGACCTCCACAAGACCGTGCTTGATCAGCATGAAGATCGCCGCGCCCATGAATATGCCAAGCGCCGAAATGATCCCGCCGTTCAGGCCTGTGCCGCCGATGATCGCCACCGCGAAGGAGATGATCAACCAGTCATCGCCCGTTTCCGGCGCGGCAGAGCCCAGTTTCGAGGCCCACAGTACCGCCGCAAGCGAGGCGAATGCCCCGGAAAGGATGTGCGCCGCAACCACCATGCCATCGGTATTGATCCCGGACAACCGCGCCGCTGCCGCATTGCCGCCTGTGGCCAGCATCCGGCGGCCCAGCACCGTATTACGGTACATATAGCCAACGGCAATAAGAAACAGGATTGTGATGATGAACACGAACGGCACACCGAACACGCTCTTCTGCCCGATGAAACTGAAGGACTCCGGTACTTTGTATGGCGAACCGCCTGAAATGCCCGACCGCAGGCCCATGTAGATAAACATCATCGACAGCGTTATAATGAACGAGTCTATCTTCAACCGCGTGATCAGGAGACCGTTGATGCCACCGGCGATGATGCCAACACCGATCGCAACAGGCACGGCCAGCCACGGAGACAGGCCAAGGTTGTCCAGGCAGATGCCCAGCACGACCGTCGTAATGCTGCCTATCGCGCCTATCGCCAGACTCATCTGGCCGATGACAAGACAGAACGCCTGCGACAGCGCAATCAAGACATAGAAGGAGACCTGCCTCGACACCACGAACATAGTGTAGCCGCTGAGAAAACTGTTTGACTGCCAGGCAAGAATTGAAAAGAGGACAACCGCGGATATGATCAAACCGATCGTGCGGCCGCTCAGCAGCTCGCGTCGGTCTCCATTTTTGACAGCAGGGCTTGTTTCCATTTCTTGTGCCTCCATTAATGCAGGAACTGCCCGATCTTCCCGCTGACTTCCCCGTAGGTCCTGTTAGATGAGTCCACGTCCGGAATCTCGCCGACGATCCGATGGTCTTTGAACACGAGAATGCGGCTGGCCACCCTGATGATTTCCGGCATGTCGGAGGAAATCAGGATGACTGCCTTTCGTTGTTTCTTCGCGAGATCCCAGATCAACTGGTGAATCTGCTCTTTCGCCCCGATGTCAACACCGACGGTAGGTTCATCGACTATCAGAATATCGCAATCGGCCGCCAGCCACTTCGAAATGCAGATCTTCTGCTGATTGCCGCCGCTAAGGTCCCCCGTTGTCTGGTTGGGGCCGGTGGTGCGGATGTTCATGGCCTCCATCATCCCGCGCGTGATGGACACCTCTTTCGTGCGGCTGATAAGACGTGTCCATGTGTTCCTGATCAGCGGCCAGACCGTAATCGTGACGTTGGTACAGACTGGCGACTGAAGAAGCAGTCCCTCTTCCTTGCGGTTCTCCGTGACGTAGCCAATGCGGTGGCGATAGAGAGCACCGCCGACACTGTTGATCCTGGCGGGTATCCCACGGATGAAGAGCGCGCCGCTGTCCAGTTTGTCCTCTCCGATTATGATCCGCGCCAGTTCAGTTCGCCCGGCGCCGACCAATCCGTAGAAACCAAGGATTTCGCCTTCGTAGAGGGAGAAACTGACATCATTGGCCCTGCCCTTTCGAACAGCGTGATCGACGCGCAACACCTCGTGGCCACGGTCAACATCAAGCTTCCCCAGATGTTCCTGCGTGACATCGCGGCCGATCATCATCCTGATCAGTTCGGGCGTATTGAGCTCCGCTATCTGTTTTGTGCCGACGTGTCTTCCGTCGCGGAGCACACTGACCTTGTCGCAAATTGCAAATACTTCCTCGAACTTGTGCGACACAAAGATAATCGTGACCCCCTTCGATTTCAACTCGCGGAGGATGCGGAACAGGTTTCCGGCCTCGTGCCCCGTAAGCGAACTTGTGGGCTCATCAAGCAGCAGCACACGCGCATTTGCAGCAAGCGCCTTGGCAATCTGAACAAGTTGCTTCTGCGCGGCGCTCAGTTCCCTGGTAACAGTGTTCGGCGAAAGCGTCATACCGACCATGTCCAGGTACCGCTTCGCAACACTATTGACGGCTTTCCATTTGATGATCCCCGTCCCGCCGACGGTGATCATCTTGTCGAGCATAATATTCTCCGCAATCGTGCTATCGGGGATCACCTGGATTTCCTGATTGACGATGTCGATGCCTTTCGCGAGGCTATCGTGATAGTTCCGAAAATTGAGCCGCTCGTTGTCGAAGAAAATCTCGCCTTCGTCCGGCTGGTAGATACCAGTGATGATCTTGATCAGAGTACTCTTGCCTGCCCCGTTCTCGCCAACCAGCGCATGAATCTCTCCCGGCTCAAAACGCAATGATATGTTCTCCAGCGCCCTGACACCTGGAAACGATTTACTGATGGATTTCAGTTCGAGCATAAAGAGTAAGGCACCACCTATTAATAACCCTTACAACACGACTCATCCGGACACGGCAGCAGAGTGCCGGCTACAGCGGAAAGCTCCATTCCTGCAGCCCCCCCGCCATGGGCCGCCACAGCCATTTGGGCGACGGCGGCTCTGTCGGAGCGTGTGTTAGTTAAACGCCGTGGCATTCCCACCTGACATGAAAATGCTATTAATTACCGGCTCCTGCGCCCGCGGATTTTGCCGGAAACCATCACATCTTCTCCTGGTTATCTGAGGGCACTTTCGCGTTACTTACCTTCCGGCGGGATGAAGTACTTTGTCTTCAGGTCAGCGGCGATGCCATCGGTGATCTTCCTGACTTCCTTCGGGTACGTATCCACATTCTCTTTGGTGACGATCACAATGCCTGCATTGACGAACTGGTACTCCTGTTTCGGCTTCCACCCGTTCAGTATCATGTTGAGGATTGAACATGAGATATAGCCGTGTCCCGGCGGGTTCTGTGCGACCGTCGCGTCGATATATCCGTCACGGATCGCCTGCAGCACCGTCGCACCGGTATCAATGCCGATCATGCGGATCTTCTTGTGTTTGGGATCTTTATGCCATTCGGCCAGGACCGCCGCGGCGGCGATTGTCGGGTTGTAGCCTGTCGTGATGATGCCGTCGATCTCGTCTGCCCGCGCGGCCAGGGCGCTCTGTATCTTCGTGGTCGCCTCGCTGACCTGGATCATGTCGGAGATGCTCTGGACAATCTCAACGCCAGGATGTTTGGCGACAACTTCCTTGATGCCATCGTCGCGCTTCCTTGTGTTGATGTCGGTTACAGCCTCCAGAACATTGAGGATCCTTCCCTTCCCGCCCATCAGTTCGATCAGCTTCTCGCATGCCGTCATCGCCGCGCCCTTGATGTCGGTTGCGACAGTAAACGGCACTGGTGTCGGCATGTTGGGTTCCGCCCCGAACGCGACGACGATCTGGTTTTGGGCTCGCAACTGTTTGAACAATCCGTTAGCACCTGCGGCATCGCCGGGATAGATGCTGAACGCCTTATGACCCTTGGTGGACAAAGCTTCGACATTGATGTTCTCGTTATCCTGGGTCCATTCCTGGCCGACGCACTTGTTGACCTTTACTCCGGTCTCGCTCTCGAAACGTTCAACACCACTGCGGACTTCCGTTGTGTACGGATGCGGCATCATCCCGTACCAGGCTATGGACTCCAAGTTCGAGGTGGTACCGCCCCGTTTGCAGGATGTCATCAATGCCAGCCCTGAAACCACGAGACCGATCATGTGTATTCTTCTCATTACGAATCTCCCTGTTTGTGATTCAGCCGACTGAGCCCGCTCTTTACCCGCCCGACAAATCCCGGAGTTCAAAAACAAAAGCCTCCGCTTGTGGGCGCATTCTGCATCAGACAGGGGATTTCTGTCAACATCTGGTCATTCCAGGTTTTCCCGGACGGGCAAATGTCTGGCGAAACGGGTGCGATTGGTCTCACGTCTCCACTGACTGCGTTCGCACCATGGCTGGCGAAACGAAGCACGCATCAAGTGCTTGACTTGCCGGGAATTTGTGCGTAAGTACGATTGTCCTTCTAACGAGTACCGTTCTTATCTGATATTTAGGCGAAAGGAGAATGGGACCATGGCCGAAGACACGAAGCAGGCAATATCCACCGATTCGTTAATGACTGAGAACAGGACCTTCCCGCCCTCAAAAGAAGTCATCAAGCGTGCGTACATAGACGCGAAGAAGTACGAGGAGATGTACACCCGCTCAATCAAGGATCCTGACGGGTTCTGGCTGGAGCAGACCAAGTCCCTCGAATGGTTCAAGGCTCCAACAGCCGGCCGCAAGTATAAGTGGGACACAGACAAGAAGACCATCCAGCACACCTGGTTCGAAGACGGCGAGTTGAATATTACAGTCAATTGCCTGGACCGCCATCTCAAGACAACGACCGGGAAGAAGACCGCCATCATCTGGCAGGGCGAACCGGAGAATGACGTCAGGAAGATCTCCTATGAAGAACTGCACCGGGACGTCTGTAAGTTCGCCAATGTTCTCAAGTCTGCCGGGGTTAAGAAGGGCGACCGTGTCTGCATCTACCTGCCGATGATTCCGGAACTGCAGGTTGCGATGCTGGGCTGTGCCCGTATCGGCGCGATTCATTCGATAGTCTTCGGCGGATTCAGCTCCGAGTCGCTGGCCGACCGCATCAATGACTCTACATGCAAGGTGCTCGTCACTTCCAACACCTCGCTCCGCGCCGGTAAATTCATCCCGCTCAAGGGGATGTCCGATGCGGCGCTGAAACGAACCCCTTCCATCAAAACCGTGGTGGTAGTCAAGCGCAACGACGAGCCCTGCAATATGCAGGCCGGTCGCGACATCTGGTACCACGATGCGATGGCAAAGGCTGCAGCGGAGTGCCAACCCGAGAAGATGAATGCCGAGGATCCGCTGTTCATACTCTACACCTCCGGTTCGACTGGAAAGCCGAAGGGCGTTGTCCACACGACCGCTGGATACCTCCTGCACGCTTCGCTTTCGCATAAGTACATTTTCGACGTGCACGACGACGATATATACTTCTGCACGGCTGATATCGGCTGGGTGACAGGCCATAGCTACATCGTCTATGGCCCCCTATCCAACGGCGCAACCAGTATAATGTTTGAAGGCGTCCCGACCTACCCCGATGCGGGTCGCTTCTGGAACGTTGTTGATAAATTCAAAGCTACAGTCTTCTACACAGCTCCAACAGCAATACGCGCCCTGATACGACTCGGCGACGACTGGCCAAAGAAACACAGTCTCGCCAGCCTGCGGGTTCTTGGTTCAGTTGGAGAACCGATCAATCCTGAAGCCTGGATCTGGTACTACGAGACAATCGGGAAGAGCAAATGCCCGATAGTGGACACGTGGTGGCAGACAGAAACCGGCGGCATCCTGATTACACCGCTGCCCGGTGCGCATGTTCTGAAACCGGGAAGCGCGTCCCGTCCGTTCTTCGGAGTCGAGCCAATAGTGCTTCGAGACGACGGCACTGAGTGCGATAGGAATGAAGGTGGAAAGCTTTGTATAAAGAAGCCCTGGCCCGGAATGATGCGCACTATGTATGGCGACCACCAGCGGTTCATCAACACGTACTTCACGACGTACAGAAACCTATATTTCACCGGGGACGGCTGCCGCGTGGACAAGGACGGCGACTACTGGCTGATGGGACGCGTTGACGACGTTGTCAACGTCTCCGGGCACCGCATCGGCACCGCCGAGGTGGAGAGCGCGCTCGTCAGTCACCCGAAGGTGGCCGAGGCGGCGGTAGCGCCTATGCCGCATGACATCAAGGGCCAGGCTTTGTACGCATTTGTCACACTGGTGGACGGTGTCGTTCCAAGCGATGAACTCAAGAAAGAGCTTTGCGCGCATGTTCGCAAAGAGATCGGCGCCATAGCGATGCCCGACAAACTTCAGTTTGCTCCCGCTCTGCCGAAGACGCGGTCCGGCAAAATCATGCGCCGCATCCTGCGCAAGATAGCAGAAAACGCCATCGATCAGATCGGCGATACGAGCACACTTGCAGACCCGCACGTCGTTGAGGATCTCGTCAAGAACAAGCAATAGACACAGGCTAACAATGGAAAAGGCACACAGGCACAACGCCCGATAAGCGCAATGCCGTGTGCCTTTTTTTGCGAAGCGAGGAAAGGAGCGTGCAACGATGAACGAAACTGCGGCATCTGCGAACCGCGGCTGGCGCGTGGCTTTTTCAGGCATTGGCATTAACCTGGCGCTTGGCATTCTCTACACATGGAGCATGTTCAAGGGAGCGATCGAGACAACGTTCGGATGGAAGGCTGCTCAACTCAACGATCCGTATGCGCTGTGCTGTCTGGTCTTTGCGTTTGCCATGATTTTGGCCGGGCGTTGTCAGGATAAATTCGGACCACGCCTCACTGCATCCATCGGTGGCCTGCTCGTGGGAACAGGATTCGTGCTGATCTCAACCACAGCCAACTACGCCGTCTGGTTGCTTGGCTTCGGTGTACTGGCAGGCATCGGCATCGGTTTCGGCTATTCTTCCGCCACGCCACCTGCACTGAAGTGGTTTCCTCCAGCGCGAACCGGTCTCATCGCCGGCCTGGTGGTGGCTGGTTTCGGTCTGGCACCAGTCTATCTGGCCCCCGCATCGCAGTATTTACTGGGGCATTTCGGTGTCCGTAAATCCATGCTCATTCTCGGCATAGCGTTCACGGTCATCGTTTGCGGCCTCGCACAGATGCTTCGTAATCCACCGGCCGGCTACTCGCCAGTGACTGCCGGCACCGGCGCGAGCAAACCGGTGGCCGCCGGAATGACGCCCGGGATGATTCTTCGCACTCCGGGCTTCTACATCCTCTGGGTGATCTACTTCATAGGCGCCGGTGCCGGACTGATGGTAATCGGCAGCATCAGCGGCATGGCCAAGAAGAGCATGGGTGAATCGGCCTTTGTCGCCGTAGCGGTGATGGCGATCGGCAACGCAGCCGGCCGCATAGTGGCTGGCATACTGTCTGACAAGATTGGCCGACGCTGGACACTGATGATCGTCCTCCTTTTCCAGGCGATATTGATGCTGGCGGCCATACCAATCACCGGAACAAGCGGACTGGCCCCGGTCCTGATAGTGCTTCTGGCTTCCTTGATCGGCTTCAACTACGGTGCAAACCTGTCGCTATTCCCGTCGTTTACCAAAGATCTCTGGGGTTTGAAGACATTCGGGATGAACTACGGTATCCTGTTCACAGCGTGGGGCGTTGGCGGCCTGATACTGCCGCGGTTACAGCAGATGCTCACGGTCAGGAGCGGCGGCAGTTACAGAACGTCGTTCATTACCGCCTGCGCCCTTCTGGTTGCAGGTGCGGCGTTGACGTTCCTCATAAGGCCGCCGACGCCTCGTGAAAAAGTTGCATAGAGTCTGGTGGACGCCAGGCCGTCGGACATGCTACGGTTTATGACATTGATTGGGTTGGCCGGTATCTGGAAGAGTTATTGATGGTCTTCCTGTTCGGGACGCCTGATGATCATTGCACAGCGAAAGTCGGTCTTTCTTCACTCGCCGGAGCTGGAGAAGTTCAGCTACCCGGAGCAGTCGCCATTCAAGACAAACCGTGCCGCACTGACGCGGAATACAGTCTTCTCCATGGGCCTGCTGAGCGGCGACGGGCGATCGGAACAGCCGCCTGTTTCGGCCACGCGCCTGGAATTGGAGCAGTTTCACAAACCCTGCTACCTCGACGCTATTGTGGCGGCCGAAAAGGGGCATCTTACGCACCAGGCCTTTGCCATGGGCCTCGGCACACCGGATTGTCCCGTCTTCCGCGGAATGTATGAATATGTGTGCCTGGCAAGCGGCGCGTCAATAACCGGCGCAAGGCTGATTCTATCCGGCAAGGCTGACATCGCTTTTAATCCCTCGGGGGGCTACCACCACGCCTTTCCGGACCGCGCCGCAGGATTCTGCTATATCAATGACATCGTGCTTGCCGCTTTGACCCTTACAAAAGCAGGCAGAAGGGTGGCTTTCGTGGACTTGGATGTACACCACTCGGACGGTGTTCAGGCTGCCTTCTACGACCGTAGCGACGTGATGACCATTTCGATGCATGAAGACGGGCGCAATCTCTTCCCGGGCACGGGTTTTGAGGATGAAACTGGAAATGGGCCGGGCAAGGGCTATTGCGTCAACGTTCCCCTGCCCGTAGGAACATATGATGCGGCGTACAAGCTGGCCTTTGACGAAGCTGTCATGCCGCTGCTCAAGGCTTACAATCCGGATGTAATCATGCTGGAACTTGGCATGGACACACTCGCCGGAGACCCGCTGGCTCATCTGCATCTGACAAATAACGTCTATGCCGACATCGTTTCTGACGTAATGGCATTGAACAGACCGATCCTGGCCACCGGTGGCGGCGGATACAATGTCGACAATACCGTCCGGGCATGGTCTTTGATCTGGAGCGTGCTGTGCGGCGAGCAAACCGAGGATCTCAGCATTGGCATGGGCGGCGTGATGCTGCAGAGCACGGAATGGGCGGGCGGGCTCAGGGATCGCGTATTGTTGACTGACGCCGGTCGCCGTGGCATGATCGAGCATGAGATACGTCAGACAATTGGCAAACTTCACTCCTCCGTGTTCCCAATTCATGGCCTCTGATCATTTGCAGACCATTGACGCGCCATGAACTTAATCCCATGAATACCATACCAGTCATAGAGACGGAGAATATCAAGAAAGTTTATGGCGATTTGACCGCGGTTGACGGCATTTCATTTCGCGTGACCAAAGGCGAAATGTTCGGGTTGCTCGGTCCAAACGGCGCCGGCAAGACTTCGACAATCCGGATGCTCTACGGGTTCTCGCCAATGACTGCCGGCTCTATCCGGGTATTCGGCTTGGATATCAGTAAGGACTGGCGGACCATACGTGCCCGCATCGGGGTCTGCCACCAGGAAAACAACATTGATCCTGATCTCACGGTTCGTGGCAATCTATCAGTATTTGCAAAGTATTTCGGCATGCCACGCAAGGTCGCGGACGAAAGGATTGCAGAAATCCTCAAGTTCATCGGGCTCGATCATCGCGCGGACTCACAGGTCACGGAGCTTTCGGGCGGTATGATGCGGCGACTCATTCTCGCCCGCTCACTTCTCAACAACCCTGAACTGATATTCCTCGATGAACCCACTACCGGTCTGGATCCACAATCTCGGCACCTCGTATGGGAACGTCTGGCCGAATTAAAGAAGAAGGGAGTGACGGTTCTTCTCACAACGCACTACATGGAGGAGGCTGCCAAGCTGTGCGACCGGCTCATCATCGTTGATCATGGTAAGATCCTTGCGGAAGGGAAACCAAAGGATCTCGTGGAAAAACACGTCGGCCGGAACGTCATAGAAGGCAGTCCGGTTTGTGACGGGCTGCGGGAAATGGTCAAAGCGCGCGGACTCGAATACGAGGACCTCGGCAGCCGGATAATCATATACTGCAGGGATGACGCGCCATTGTTCCAGGAAATCAACCACAAGTTCTGCAAGGACAACTGCATCCTCCGCACAGCTACTCTCGAGGATGTATTCCTTCGACTGACAGGGAGGGATTTGCGGGAATGAAACAACACCCTGTATCTATTACTTCCAGGTTTCTTGCTGTCTGGTACCGGAACTGGGTAGTCTATCTTCGCACCTGGAAAGTGAGTTTTCTACCGCCGTTCCTTGAGCCCATTCTCTACATAGCCGCATTCGGCGTAGGATTCAAGCTGCTCATTCCCAGCGTCAAGTACAACGGCCTTGATCTATCCTACGTCGCTTTCATCGCCCCCGCCCTCGTCGCCGTAAGCATCATGAACAGCTCGTTCTTTGAGACAACCTATTCAGCCTTTGTGCGGATGTACTACCTGAAGACATTCGACGCCACCATGTCGGCGCCGGTGTCCGTGGATGAGGTCACTACCGGTGAGATTGTATGGGGTGCGACGCGGTCGGTGATAGCGGCCACGATAATGCTGGCTGTGCTCGGTGTCCTTGACCTGGTTCGCTGGCCTTACGTTCTCCTCATACTCCCGCTCGCCGCACTGGGCGGCCTTGGATTCGGCGCTGTAGGCATGGTTTTCACCGGCATTGTTCCAAATATAGACTTGTTCACCCTGCCGACCTTCCTCTTCATTACTCCGATGTTCCTGTTCAGCGGGACTTTTTTCCCGCTGGATACACTTCCAACCTGGGCCCGCGGCGTCGCTATGGCCCTTCCCCTGACCCACTTGTCGAACCTTTCACGGGAAATATGCCTCGGATTTCCCGGCGGAATGAGTATACTTTGGTCCGTTGTCTACTTGGTGGTTTTTGCGGCCATTTTCTTCGTGACCGCCGTGTTGGTGATGCGTCGGCGCTTGGTGAAGTAGCGTAAAATGCATGCTCAAATTGGACACTGCCCTTCAACGCGGGCCAATTCCACAGTGTTGGCCCTGTTGATTTCAGCCCATGCTCATATCGCAATGGCGGCAACTCCAGCCAATGGTCCTGTTGTCCTGGACGGTTGCGGCACCTTGGCCCAGGGTGGCTCATACTCGAATCTGGCGGCTGCTTTCCAAGCCGGTGCCGTTGGGACAGCCAGAGGTGAGACCTTTTATCACTCGGCGGGGTTCATTCACATCTTTCAACTGAACGCCGGCACCGTCTTGAATCAGCATGGCATTTTGAACGAACTGGATCCGGATAATGACGGCGACGGACTGTATGATGAAGACGAATTGACAGGAGCAGCGTTCAGTCCATTGACACCAACAGATCCCAATAATCCAGACTCGGATGCCGATGGCCTGAGCGATTCAGCCGAAGCAAAAGCTGGCACGGATCCCTCCGACAGGACGATACGACTCATCATCACAAGCATTTCACGCCCCGACTTGACACAGACGGAGCTCCGATGGTCCGGGCGGGCTGGCAGAACCTATGAGGTATTGAGGAATGACGGGGCTTTGGGCGACGGCCAGTTTGGAGTCAAGGGCACCGCGACTGATCCTGGACCGGGCTCTGGATCGTGGCAAGTAGTAACGAACCAGTGGACAGACACCGCCGCATCAAGCAATGTTCTGTTCTACACTATACGTATTTTACCATGAGTCTTCTTGATGGTGGGAGAAGAATGCAAAGCATGAGATTGCGGAAGCACATAATGGTTGTATGCGGGCTGCTCGCAGCCGGAACCATATTTGCTGTCGGGGAGGCACCGCAACTGATCAACTTCCAGGGACGGCTTGTGAGCGGAGGCACTCTCTATAATGGCTACGCCAGCCTGGTTCTGGAGATCTACACCAATGCAGACGGCGGCCCATGCCTGTATTCAGACTCAAACAATGTGATGGTCGTGGATGGTGTCTACTCAACATTCCTGGGAGACAACACGAGCATGGGAAACCTCACCAACTCACTGGCAAACGGTTCAGCTTGGGTCCAGGTTGTGGTAAACGGTGTGCCACTCTCACCTCGATACAGAATCACATCATCCGCCTACGCCATGCAGGCTAACCATGCCATCGTAACTGATAACGCACTCGCCCTGGGCGGACTTACGCCATCACAGTTTGCCACCGGCATGCCGTTGTACGGCGAGTCTGATCCCCTCTGGATCGCTGCCAGCAATAACTACTACACGCAACCGCAGGCTGACTCCAAGTTTGCGACGGGCACCCCGCTTTACGTTGAAACAGATCCGCTGTTCGCCACAAGCATTGCCGCGCAGGTGAGCATCACCGACACTTCAAGCTGGACCACCGCCTACGGCTGGGGTGACCACGCAGGCGCAGGCTACCTGAAGAGTTTCGCCGAAATTGATCCCCTCTGGACCGCTGCAAGCAATAACTACTACACGCAACCGCAGGCTGACTCCAGGTTTGCGACGGGCACCCCGCTCTACGTTGAAACAGATCCGCTGTTCTCCACAAGCATTGCCTCGCAGGTGAG
>Ga0247841_10001170_pt1 | contig 61482 bp, 57 predicted proteins | sample LaCruzMarch2015__2_FD_192410 | JGI IMG/M metagenome (GOLD analysis project Ga0247841, IMG submission 192410) | Freshwater microbial communities from meromictic Lake La Cruz, Castile-La Mancha, Spain - LaCruzMarch2015_18m | ecosystem: Environmental > Aquatic > Freshwater > Lake | place: Spain...
GGGACTTCATCAGGTTGCTCTTGCCCATGCCGGTGGTGGCGAAGATGCCTACGTGATGGGGGAAGGCCCGGGACTCGATACCCACCCGAAAGTCCATCACCCTGTCGCCGGAACGGAGCTTGCCCACCTCCACGTCCCCCATCATCGGCTTGAGGAAATCGTAATCCCTCTGGTCGGTGCGGCGCACGCTGGAGAAGTGCCGGGGTATGGACTTGGCCTTCCTGTACACGCCGTCCTTCAGGCAGCCTAACGGTGTGCAGACCCCGACCTTGTACAGGTTGTCCTTCACCTGTTCGTAGTCGAAGCCCTGTTTCCGTCCTTCTCGAAGCGCCACTCCGGCCTCGGTCTCCATCCAGTCGTCCTCCTCAGCGTCAGCGCCGAAGAGCACGTCCATGGTGCGGACCAGGAACTTGACCCCTTCCTCCTCGACCACCAGCATCTCCCCCACCTGAAGGTCCTCCGCTTCCGCGGTGCGGAACCTCAGCTCCATGACCCGGTTGCCGAAGACCCTGCCCATCTCTGTCATAATGAGCGGGCCATGGTCGCCGTAGGTATAGAAATTTCTGCCGGGACGGTGAAAATGCCCATATCTAAGAAAGTCATTAGAGCAGTCGTGCGACCAGAGGTCGTTGAGCTGATCGGCCAATCCTCCCTTCCCCGCCCAGAGGTACTGGTGGTGGGGATCGGAGGCGCCGGACGGCACATGGCCTCGCAGATGCCAGGGAACAAGTTGGCGATAGGACAGGAAGGCGACGCCATCGTTCCCGGCCTGAAGCAGGTCATATTGCGCAGGAGCGAGGTCACCGTAGCCCGGACCAGCTCCTCGGCGGCGCTGCACGCCTCCGACCTGCCCTGGAAGACCAGGCTGGCCGAGGCCATAGGTCGGCCGGACGTGATCTTCTTGTTCAGCGGACTGGGCGGGGAGACCGGGAGCTGCATCTCCCCCCTCATAGCCGAGATGGCGCATTTCGGTACTACGACCTTCGCCAGCGTCTGCCTGCCCTTCTCGGTCGAAGGTTCGGGGAGGCGATCGTTGGCCAAGGACGGATTGGCGCGTCTGCGCAGCGCGGCCCACATGGTGGCGGTCTACGCCAACGATCCGCTGATAAAATTGGCGCCCAACTTGCCGCTGGGGAAGGCCTTCGGGGTCATGGACCAGATCATGCTCTCCCTGCCGGTGGAGATGTGCCAGTGCCTTACGGCCGAGGCCATCCCCCAGCTGAAGCAGGGATTGGGCGGCAAGGAGCTGAGGGCCGGCATCGGTTACGGCGCGGGCTTTGAAAAGGAACGCCTGGCCGTGGAGGACGCCGTGTCGTCGCCCTGGTTCCCCTCGGGTGAGTTCGCCCCGGAGACCGCTTTCCTGCTGGTCTCTCAGGGTGAGGATGACGTCGAGAGCGTGAAAAGCTGCGTGGAGTACGCCCGGGAAGCCTTGCCGGTGAAACGTCTCCTATACACTGCCCGCGTCGATCCCTCATTGGGCCGAAGGCTCAAGGCCTCCGTCCTGTTGGCCTACAAGTTCTGATCGTCCGAGATCTCTTCGGGTGCGCCGGCCAGCTTGACCAGGGCGTAGGCCTCCACGAAGTGCAGCTTTCCTGGCACCACCACGGCGTGCAGCGGCGGTCCCATGTCCTCCTTGAGCATCTTGTCGGGATAGCCAGCGACCACCTTCTCCGTGCGGGAGCCGACCCGGGCGGCGGCGCAGATGATCTGCTTGTCGGTGACCATCCCCTTTTTCTGGGCCTTCTCCGCCGCCAGCAACCATTCCACCGCCTGATTGGCGGTCATGTAGCGTCCTTCCTCTTCCTTTATGTCAAGAAGTACCAAGGTGTGCAGTCCCCGGGACCAGTTCTCGCAGATGTTGTCGTACGGGGAGAGGGGGGTGAACCCCGGCTCCGGGAAGGGAATGGTGACGGTGCGGCCGAACTTGTACGGCTGCAGGCCCAGGGCGGAGGCGCAGGCCGTGAATATGGACATGCCGTACAACAGGGTGGTGGGAACGCCCTCCTCTATGGCCCTTATTCTAAGGTCCACGTGAGTGGTGGCGGCCATGGTGTCCCCGGCGGTCACGAAGGCCACCTTGGCCTTCTTCGCCGCTTCCACCACGATCTCCTCCTCTTCCACCTCTCGGCGGCAAAGGCGCACGATCTTCTTGCCGATGGCCTTCTCCAGATCGTCCGGCGTGGAGTCGATGAGCTTGGAGGTGTAGAACTCCCCGAACACCTGATCGCACTCCTTCAGGACACGCAACGCTCTAGCGCTAAGGTCCTCCACTCCGCCGAGCCCTAAACCAACAAATATCAATTCTCCCATGGCAACACCGTGCGTTCCCTTTGTGTCAGGGTCCGAAAGGGGGAAGGAGAGTCCCTCCGTAAAAAGCTTTTAGAGGACGGTCTCCTGGACCAATCCCTGTACGTGGAGAAGGACGCTGAGCATCTGTTCCTGCCCGTTCTGTCTGCGCCAGATGGCCTGACGGTGGAGGAGCGTGAGTTCAAGGAGCGGGAAAGGGAGGAGCGGGACTACAAGGCCCTGGCCAACGTTCCCGAGGAGCTCAAGCCGCTGCTGCCCACGGCCTTCGACACTTTGGGCGATATCGCCATCATCCGCCTGCCCGAGGAGCTGTTGCCCTTTGCCCAAGAGGTCGGCCAAGCCCTAATGTCCGCCTTCCCCCGCCTGCGCGCGGTCTTCATGGACCACGGGGTGGCCGGTGAGCTGCGCGTGCGCGACCTGGAGGTCATCGCTGGCGAGGACCGCAGCGAGACGGTGCACGTGGAGTACGGCCTCAGGTTCAAGGTGGATCCCCGCAAGGCCTACTTCAACGCGCGGCTGGCCAACGAACGGAAGCGCATCGCCTCCCTGGTCACTGACGGCGAGGTCGTCGTGGACATGTTCTCCGGCGTCGGGCCGTTCGCCATAATGATCGCCAAGATCGCCCGACCGGCACTGGTGTACGCCATCGATCTGAACCCGGAGGCGGTGGAGATGATGCAGGAGAACGTGGAGCTGAACAAGGTCGACCGCGTGGTGCCGATAGAAGGCGATGCCCGGCAACTGATATTCGACATCCCCTGCGCCGACCGGCTGATAATGAACTTACCACATTCCGCCATTGACTTCTTCGCTGACGCCCTGACCAGGCTGAACCTGGGTGGGGTCATGCACCTGTACCACATCTGCGAGCGCGACGCGTTTCCGGCGGTCCTGGACACTTTGGTGGCGCAGGCTCGGGGCATGGGCGTGGAACTGCAGGTGCTGCGGAGCGAGGAGCTGAAGACCTACTCACCCTCGGCATCCGTCTTCTCCGCCGACCTAATGCTGTTCGGCTGGCTCTGACGACGCGGCCGAATGGCCCGATCCACAGGCTCCGAAGGCTCGCATCGAGGCGCGAGGTCGACGACCGGCGATGAAAGGCCTATGACGTTCCATTGATCGCCACGTTTCCGGGGAAGGTGGTCAACGGCGCTTCCTATCACATTCCTGGCACACCCCGCGCATCATCAGGGACCACTGATTGACGCTGAACCCGGTCATTTTGGCAAGGTCCCTCGATTCCAGGGCGAACGGGATGCAATAGATGCGATGGCACAGTTCGCACTCGAAATGAGCATTGGTGTCCGGGTGCTTGGTGAAGGTCATGGCCGAGCCCATGGGCACCTCGGCGATCATGGCATGCGCCTTCAGCTTGTTCATGTTCCTATAGACCGTTCCCAGGCTGATGTTCGGATAGACCTTCCGCGCCTCCATGTACACCTCGTCAGCGGTGAGGTGGGTGTTGCTGCCATAGATGATGTCGACCATCGCCTTCAACTGCTTCGTCCATCGGATGATGCTCGCAGCCACATCCTGGGAATCCACCGGCGTCATTATTAATCATTTCCCGTACCTCGATGTCAATGCTAGAAGGATGTCGACCCTCAGCACCCATTCCTGATGCGTTGTCCCCTGGGCCGCTATCTATTCGCTCATGCCCTCCAGGATGTCCTCGCTGTCCAAATAGATGGCCTGCAGCCTCTCGACCACATCGTCGCTGGCATCCCACATCCCTCTCTGCGCCGCCTCCAGCAATCGTCCCGCCATCTGCCGCAGCGCGTAGGGGTTCACCCTCTCTATCCAATCTCGGGTCTCCTGATCGAACATGAACCGCTCGGCGATGGCCTCGTACATCCATGGTTCGATTATCTCCATGGTGGCATCCCATCCGAACGAGAAGTCCACGAACTGCGAGAGCTCCTGGGCCCCGCGATAGCCATGCTCCTTAAGCCCCTCCAGCCATTTGGGGTTGAGGGCTCGGCTGCGGAAGACGAACTTGGTTTCCTCCGCCACGGAACGGGTCCGGGGGCGGTCAGGGTCGGAACTGTCACCCATGAGGGAGATGTGATCGCCATCGCCATACGTGCTGGCCGCTGCGTTCATCCCTCCAAGGTAGATGTAATCATCATCGGTCTCCAGCAGATCGAGCTCCCGCGATTCGTGGTTCTTGACCGTGACGCTCAACCTTCCCAGGCGGCGCTGGAAAAGGTCGGGGCTCCTCTGGCCCCGGAGGCCCCTCCCGTAAGCGTGGCATCCCCAGGATACGTAAGATCGCGCCAGTTCCTCCTTCTCCTTCCAGGCGGAGGTCTCGATCAGCTCGCTGACCCCGCCGCCATAACCGCCTGGTGGGCAACCGAAGATGCGCATGGTGGCTTGTGAGCGCGCCTCATCCTCCGGTATGCCAGCGGCGATGTCCTTGACCATCTCCTCTCGCATATGGCGGATAAGGTAGTTCTCCTCTTCCGTCTCGTCCAGGGAGGCGATGGTGTGCACGCCGTCATCGATGAGTTCGACCAGGTTAGGGAACACGTCGCGGAACAGGCCGGTTATGCGCAACGTCACGTCCATCCTGGGGCGCCCGAGCTCTTTCAAAGGTATCGTCTCCAGACCGATGACGCCTCCTCCGTGCCCGGAGCGCAGAGGCCTCAATCCCATCAGCCAAAGGATGTAGGCGATGTCGTCTCCCCCGGTCTTCATGGTGTCCGAGGCGAAGACCACGATCCCTACGCTCTCCGGGAAGGCCCCTTTCTCCTTGACATGTCTTTCGATCATCTGGTTGGCCATCTCGACGCCCAGTGCCCAGGACGCCTGGGTCGGGATGGAAGAGGGGTCGATGGAGTAGAAGTTCCTCCCGGTCGGAAGGAGGTGGGCGTTCCCGCGGGACACGCATCCGGAAGGTCCTGGCGGCACATAGCCTCCGGACAGTCCATGCAGGAGCAGCCCCATCTCATCGGACGTACGCCGTAGGTTCGGGACCAGGGTCCCGCAGATGAACTCGACCACCTTCCTTATGTTTTCGTCCCCCGGGTATAGTTCCCGTGCGATGCCCAGGGCCTTCTCCCGGTCGTATCCTTCGGCCCCCATCCTGCTCACCAGGTCCATGCCACGCGCGGCGATCTCCTCCAGAAGGGCACCCTTTACCATGCCCTTCTCCTCGCTAATCTCCCAGGGACGGTCCTGCAGGTCCTTCATGTCCGCCCCCAGATGCTCCGCTATCACCCCCCTCAATGCAGGAACGCTCCCGTTGCATAGTCTGGTGAGCGAGCAGACGGTCTCATCCAGCTTATCGTTCGAGGGAGGGCGACCTAGGACGTGAAGTCCATCCTTGATAAGGTTGTCCTTCAGCTGCGATATGTAATCGTAGATGGACGGCAATCTTTCTTTCAGTTCATCCAGGGTTATGGACGCAGGTAGCCCCAGGTCGTCCCCGAGCGATAGGGCTCGCATCTTTGCCGCGATGCCATCCACCATCCCCGAGGCCTTTTCCCTCTGCCCGGCGTTGGTGGCTTGGAAATACCCCTGCAGATCGCTGTCCAGATCGGCGAGGTCGCCGTAGCTCCCTCCTCGTGCCAGGGTCGGGATCAGGTGGTCGATGATGACCGCTTCGCTCCGACGCTTGGCCTGCATCCCCTCCCCGGGATTGCCGATCACGTAGGGATACAGGTGAGGAATGGCGTCGAGCACGGCATCGGGAGGGCAGGCGGACGAGAGGCCCACCCCCTTGCCCGGAAGCCATTCCAAGGTCCCGTGCGTTCCCATATGGATGATGGCGTGGGCGCCGAACACCTCCTTCAGCCAACGATAGTAGGCCAGATAGTTATGCGGTACCGTGACCTCGGTGCTGTGATACAGCTCCGAAGCCTTCTCCAGCAACCCCCGCGGAGGCTGAAGCCCGATGAAGATGTTGCCATCCATCACTCCCGGGACCAGAAGTTTCCCGTCCGCGACGAAGAGCGTTCCCGGTGGTCGTCCCCAATCACGGCAGATGGCCTCCTGGGTCTGGAACGGCAGTTTAGAGATCCATCCTTCGTAGACCGAGGTTTCCACCTTCCCGACCGCCCTCCCGGCCATCTCGTCCGGGGAAAGCCAGTCCAGGTCGTTCGATATGCCGGCCAGCAGCTCCTTCACCACATCATCTCCGCCGCTCGGGAGATGGTCGACTATATATCCCTGGGCGGCCAAGGTTTTCAGTAGGCAGGCTACGCTCTCGGGGGCGTCCAGACCGAAGGCGCCTCCCACCTGGTCGTTCCGGGGCGGGTTCTGATGCAGGAGGATGGCGAGCTTCCTCTCACCGGGGGACAGGGCCTTCAACTTACCCCAGGCCAAGGCCAAAGACGCAACCTTCTCCACCCGGTCCATGATGGGGACGGCCACTCTGGTCTGGTCCGCGCGAGGCTGCATGGAGCCGATGGGCACACTGATGATCTGTCCGTCGTACTCGGGCCACACCACGTTGGAGGCCAGCTCCATGGAGGTAAGCCCACCGGTGTTGGTCTCCCAGGCCTCGGCCGTCTGCATGGTGGTCATGGCCTGGATGACCGGTACGTCAAATTCCTCGAAGAAGTTGTCCACGTCCCTCCTCATGCCGTTGCCCGGATTGCCCAAGGTCAGCTGGGAGAAACCAGTGGTGATTATCAGGGACCTTACCCGAGGTCCATCCGGGCCGATCAGATATCTCCGGACGGTCTCGGCGGCGCCGATGGACCCGGAGACGCTGTTCGGACTGGAGGTGAAGAAAATAGGTAGCGCGTTCGCCCCCATCCCTTCCAGGCTCTCGACCAGGGCATCGATAACCAACAGGTCCCCGTTCAACCACTGGGATTGCGGGAAGAGTATGCCCACGGTCGGCTTAGCCGGGTCCAGCCCATTGAGGAACTCTTCCGTAACCATCGGACCGGGACGGCCCGGGCGATAGTAGCCCTCGGTCGGGGGCCGCTCCGGCTCCGGTATCTCAGTTGTGATACCCCCTATCTTTCTGAGCGCCCATAGGACCATCCCCCTCTCGTTGCCCTCCCCCGCCAGCTCGACATAGGCCTGCATCAGACGGCGGTCCTCTTCTGGGAACGGGAAATACTTACTCAGTTCCTCCATCTCTTCCGGGATGTTGCTCTGGACGAAGACGGGCGTTCTCGAGCTATCGAAGGTCTGGATCAATCGGTCGAACTTCTTGAAATAGGTCATGCCAGCATGTAAACGTACGATCACCAGGTCGGCTCCCGCTGCCTCTTTTATGAATTGCTGGAACACCCTCTCGCTGGAATCGAGCGACTCCGAACTTCCGCTGACCAGCGAGAGTTCGGGATAGTGCTTACCAAGCTCGCCCATGACCTGGGGGAGCATTGCGCCCCCCATCATCCCCGAGGTTATGTCCACGATCTTCATACGATCTCCCTCAGGTCTCCGCTGAAGCGCGTATGGTGCGGGCCAGTTGGGCCGAGCTCATTTCCTCCAATCGGAGATAAGAACCTCCCAAGGCCCTGGCCAGTCTTTCTCCCCGGTCGATCCGCGGCATTCCCGTTCCGGTGTCCACCACCACCGTCCTTACCGTGGTCCGGGATATCTCCCGGGCGATGTCCAAGGCCTCGTTGAACGGGTCTCCGCCGGCCAAGGGGACGTTGGCACGGCCATCGCTGATGACCACTAGCGACCGCTCCTGCCTTTTTCCCAAGGGCCTGCAGGAACAGAGCAGATCGTTGGCCTTGATGAGCCCCAGGGCCAGGGGCGTCCTTCCGCCTGTAGGTATCTCCCGCAGCTTCTTGTAGGCCGCGTGCACGCTCCTTGTCGGTTGAAGGAGCACGTCGGCCGTGTTACGATGGAAGATGACCAGTCCCACCGAGTCTCTCTTACGATAAGCATCGGTCAGTATGGTCAGGACGGTGCCCTTGACCGTGGCCATCCTCTCCTTGACCCCCATCGACCCGCTGGCGTCCACTAGGAAGATGATGGTGGAACCGCTCTTGCTCATTCGCACCTTCTCCCTCAGGTCCGATGGTAAGATGGAAACGGCCAATTCTCCTCTCTCCCTGCTCCCCTGGAACGGCGCCGCCGCCCTGAGGGTGGCGTCAAGCGCCAGGTCCTGAGGCCTCCCGGTCGGCATTCTGGAAGCGATGTACCGGCCGCGGCGCCGGTCCGATATGACCCGTCCTCTCTTACCCTCCTGGCTATGGATGGGTCGCGCGGTGGTCCGGCCTGGAACGAAGATGTCCGCCAGGTCCGGGCCGGTCCCAATGGGGATCACCCTGTCCGGCGCCGAAGGCCCGGTGACCTCCATCCCCCCGCTCTCTCCGGCCGTGGTCTGGGTCTGCTCCCGGTCCACAGGTCTGGAGGCCGGGCTGTCCTCCGCGACCGGCTCTTCCTCCCCCTGGTCCCGATCGATGCGACGGCGATGTGCCAGGCACAAGGTGGCGGCCATTTTGACATCATCGAGGATGACCTCCTCCCTCCCTTCCAGCGCGGCCAGGGCCTTGGCGGTCCTGGCCACCGCAATGCCTCCCCTGCTTCCTTCTATCCCAAGGTCCCTGGCCAGTTGGGCGATGGTCTCGATGTGGCCCGGTGCCAGGGTGACATATTTTAGCAGGTCCCGCGCCTCGGAAATCCGTTGGCGGAGTCTATCCTCCTCGCTGCTGAACCGGTCAATGGACACGGAACGTTCCAACGAGAACTCCAGGACTCGCCTCAATATCTCTTTCCTGATCTCGGCGTCGTTCGTCTCTGTCACATCCAATACCATATCGAAACGGTCCATAAGGTGGGAGGAAAGCTCCCCCTCGTCCGGGTCCATGGTGCCGATCAGGAGGAACGACCGCGCTTCCCTGGGGTTGCCTTCTGGCCCATCTCCAACGTCACATGATTGGGTCATCAGGTGGACCATCTTCTCCGGGAGCAGGTTGATCTCGTCCGCGTAGAGGATGTGCCCTTGGGCCCGCCGCAGCAGACCGGGAAGGTATCTGACCTCTCCCTGGGTCAAGGCGCCTTCCAGGTCCAGTGATCCGGTCATCTGCTCCTCCGTGACGTTGAGCGGCAGATTGACGATATCGACACCTGGGACCAGTCCGGCCATGCCGCGGACCAAGGTGGTCTTGGCGGTTCCCGGTCCCCCTCTGATGAGCACCCCGGTCACATCCGGCGATACCAATGCGGCCAGGAGCCCCTTCTTGACCCGTTCGTTCCCGACCACGCCTGAAAATGGGAATGTCGGGGCCATCATGAAGGGAACCTCGCGCACATCCAGGCGTTCAGTTCCTTCTGGTTCAGATCGCTCTCCTCGAATGGTGTCCTTCGCATGCGGTGAGGCAGGACCATACCGGCGACCCTCTGGACGTCCTCTTTCCCGACCTTGTCCCTTCCCCGCATGGCCGCCGAGGCCATGGCGGCCTTGACCAGCGTCAGGTCTGCCCGGTGACCGTCCACGCCAAGATGGACGCAGGTTTGCACCGCCATCTCTAGCACATCGTCGGAAGGGATGGAGCGCCCCATGATGTTCTGGGCGGAGATGATGTCATCTCTAATCCGGTCTTCCTCGGAGAAAAAAGCCTCCCTGAACCGGTCCGGGTCCCTCTCGAAGGAGATGCGCCTCTCCACTATCTCCTTCCTCTTGCCGATGTCCATGTCCCCGCTTACATCCACGGTCAATCCGAAACGGTCCAAAAGCTGGGGCCTCAGCTCTCCTTCTTCGGGGTTCATCGTCCCCACCATGATGAACCTGGAGGGATGGGCGAATGACACTCCCTCCCTTTCTACATAGTTGATGCCCATGGCAGCGGCGTCGAGCAGCAGGTCGACGATGTGGTCGTCCAGCAAATTGACCTCATCGACATAGAGGATGTTGCCGTTGGCGGCGGCGAGCAGACCCGGTTCGAACCTCTTCTTCCCGGTCTTGATAGCATGTTCGATATCCAACGTGCCGGCCACCCGGTCCTCCGTGGCGTTCAACGGCAGCTCCACCACTCTCATTGGGACATGTTCTACCACCAGCTGCTCGCCGGACGCCATCCTCTCTTGGCAATACGAGCAATATCGATCAGGATCGCCCCAGGCGCATCTGAACGGACACCCCGATACCACCATCCTGCGGGGAAGTATCTCCGCCAGGGAGCGGACCGCGGTAGATTTCGCGGTCCCCTTCTCTCCTCTGATCAGGACCCCGCCGATCATCGGATACACCACGTTCAGAAGCAAGGCCTCCTTCATCTCTTCCTGTCCTACGATCGCAGCGAACGGGTAGGTCGATCTGCACCTTTCCATGGTCCAATCCCCCAACTAAATTTCCAATATGCTTGGATGGATGTGAGTTACTATCTAATTAGTAATCATTACTAATTGGAAATTGTTCTATCCCATATTAGTAATTATTACTATATCGTCGGGGGTTGGATGGATGCATCGCATCTAACCGCAGGGAGGATAGGACATCTCCGAGCGGTCCGATGGGACCATCGTCGAGTCGCTTGTCCAGCCCCCGTATCGAATGCCGAAAATATCCCGATGATCGGACCCGTCCCTCCCTGCCCGGTCCTATTTATTATTTTGAGAGCTGAGCGTGATGCCCTGCTGCCCCTGATAGTGACCGCTGCGCTTGGCGTAGGTACGCTCCACCGGGGAATGCATGGTCTCCAGCACCATCTGCACCATGCGGCTGCCGATAGGCAGTTCCACCGGACCGGAGGAGGCGTTGAGGCCGGAGAAGGTCAGGGTGCCATGAAAGCCAGCATCGATCTTTCCCAGCCCCATCAATAATCCCTTGCGCAGCCAGGACGTCCTGGTCCACAGCTGCGCGGCCAGATGGTCCGGGAGCTCCACCCTTTCCACGGTGGAGACGAAGAACAATCTCCCCGGCGGTATGATGAAGGTGCCGGAGGTGACGCTCTCCCCCGCTTCCAGGCGGGCTTCCGCCACCCTCAGGTCGTAACCGTTGGGAGTGAGTCCGTCCGCAGCATAGTTGGTGATGACCAGGGTGCCGTCGCGCAGCATCCTCTCAATTTCGTGGTCCGGGACCAGGCACATGAGTGGTATAACGTCTCCCCACATCATTAGTTTTTGGAAAATCGTCAAGAAATGTATTAACTATCGCACCATATGACTTGGTGATGAGCGGTCCGAAAGTGGACAAGGGTGCACTATTATCTGGGACGAGGCCGCGCCCCCTTTCTTCCATACGGCCGGGGGAGAAGGTAGCCCTGTTCTACCGCCATTCCAGTGAGATGTACGAGGTCATGGCCGAACTGGTCCGCGGGGCTTTGGAACGGCACGAGATGGCCGTTATCGAGAGCCGCGCCCCGCTCGAGCAGGCGGGGAACGAGCTCAAAGCACTGGGGGTCGAACTGAGCAAGCATCCCGAGATCATGGTCCTGCCCTGGTCCGATGAACGGATAAGGGAACTTACGCCAGCGTTCATTTCGGACGTCTTGCGGCAGTTCTCCGCCCTGGCTCGAACCCAAGGTTTTTCAGGAGCCACTCTGATCCAGGACGTCCCGGAAGGTCTGGTCGTTCAGGTCCCATTGGCCGAGACCTGGCGCGATCTGGACCGGGAGCGGCGGAAACTGAGGATCACCGTGGCCAGCCTATACGACGTCACGTCCCTTCCCCCAAACATACTGGTCAGTTCCCTGACGTCCTATCCCACCATAATCCTACAGGGAAATCTCTGCCACAATTTCTATTACCTCCCCCAGGATAAGAACGGCGCCAACGATCCATCCAAGGACCTGCAGCAGCGCCTGAACCAGATCCGAACGGAGAGCGTCCACCGGGTGATGGAGGACGACGAGCGCTCACGGCTGAGGGACATCAACGAGCAGATGCACGAGGAGATGGCCCACCGCCGGATGAGCGAGTTCGCCCTGTTGCAGGCGGAGAACAACACGCGGATCATGCTGGATGCCATGGCGGACCTGGTGTTCATGGTCGATCGGGGCCTGAAGGTGACCCAGGGGAATCAAGCCCTCGTCTCCTATCTGGAGGAGAGGGGGATGGACACGGCCTTTGAGGGGAGGTCCATTTTCGAACTCTTTCCCGGGCTGCCTTCTGAGATAAAGAACCTGTACGACGAGGTGTTCGCCATCGGTCAACCGACCCTGACCGAGGAGGCGTTCGATGTGAACGGCCACCGGTTCGAGACCGAGGTCCGCCGAGTACCAGTGTTCAGCGGCGACGTCGTGGACCGCATCGTGGTGATACTGCGTCAAAAACCCATGTCGGAGTTGATGCGGCCGGGGATGTGGGAGTTCGCCGAGCTCCTCAAGGCCGAGGTCCTGGAACCTCATGGACCGCTCCGGGGGACCAAGGAGAAGTGCCCGCACATGGTGCTGATCACGGACACGGGCGGTCGATTGTTCGATTTCAATCAGGCCGCCTGCGATGGCCTGGGATACACCCGGGAGGAATTGGAGGCCCTGGGCAGCACGGCGCCCATATTCGCGCCGACGAACCGCGATGTCCGACTTCACCGCCGCTACAACTTCAACGGTCGCATGTCCATGCCCGCCACCTTGGGGCGGAAGGACGGGAGCCGCCTGGAAGCCATTTGCTACTTCGCCCACGTCGGCCAGGGGGACGGCCACAAGGTTATTACCGTCCTCATGCCTAACCGCTGATGGAGGCCATCGTCCTCGATCTCGGACCTAAGCGATCAGTGATGATATGTTGTACGTCATTACAGAAACGACCGCAAGCGCCGGTATGGACCTTCTGTCCGCCATCAGCGTCTCTTTAGGATTCCTATGCGCCTTGCTGCTGCTCTCCATGAGGGTCTTTCCTCGGAGATGGGCTCAGATGTACGCCGAAGCCAGCCGGGAGGGCGGTCGTCCAAGGTGGGTCTGGCTCACCATCATCGGATCGCTTCTCGGGATCGTTGTGGTATGGTACCTGCACTTCACGGACGGAGGAGGTTATTCTCTGGCCATGGCCCTTTTGGGAACCTTCCTTTTGGCGAGGGCGGCCCAGTCTCTCTTGTCAAGGAAGAGATTGCGCCAGAACGTCCCGGTCTTCCTGGGAGGCAAGGTGAAGATGACGTTCCTGCCATATACCCTCGTCAGTATCGCCCTGGTGATATTCGGGCTATTGTAGGCTGAATCTGGTAGGAGAGCATCCATCCATCAGCAACATTATTACCGACAACATCAGTTTCGAAATCGATGAGGATAGCTGTCTACGGAAAGGGTGGTATCGGAAAGTCCACCGTCTGCGCCAATCTCTCGGTCTCCTTGGCAGCTGAAGGCCATAAGGTCCTGCAAATAGGGTGCGACCCGAAGCACGATTCCACCAGGCTAGTGCTGCGTTCCGCCCAGACCACGGTTCTAGACCAACTGCGCTCCAATCCCGGGGTTCCAGACCTGGGCGACATGATAATGACCGGTTTCGCCGGTGTGGACTGCGTGGAGGCGGGGGGGCCCGAGCCCGGCGTAGGCTGCGCCGGAAGGGGAATATTGGCGATGTTCGAGGCGCTGAAGGCAGCCGGTCTATCGCTTGACGATTATGACATTGTCTTCTATGATGTGCTTGGGGACGTGGTCTGCGGAGGTTTCGCCGTCCCTCTGCGCCGGGAGCATGCAGACGCCGTCATGATGGTGACCTCCGGCGAGTTCATGTCCATATATGCCGCCAACAACATTTTACGCGGGGTACGGTCCTTCGACCAGGACAGGCCACGCGTGTTGGGGGTCGTGCTCAACGGAAGGGGGATGGAAGGGGAAGAGGAACGCGTGGAACACTTCGCCAAGGCCGTCGGGCTGCCCATCATCGCCTACATACCCCGCTCCGATATTATACTTCAGGCGGAGTCGGAAGGCAGGACGGTACCGGAGCAAGCCCCAGGATCGGAGCTTGCCGAAAAGTTCCGCCAGCTCGCCTTATTTATCACCTCATCGCCGACGCTGCACACAGCCAACCCCCTGACGGACAACGAGCTGGAACTGGAGGTGCTGGGTAGGAGCACGGACCGCCGCCGACCTGAAGCGCGTAGAGAACATCATGCCACCGCCATCAAACCCATCGAGCTGCCGTTCACCTCTCAGTCGGTCAATTCCCGCAGCATCCTTTTCGGCTGCGCCATGGCCGGAGCGGCCTCCTCCACGGTGCAGATCAAGGACGCCATGACCCTGGTGCATGGTCCAAGGTCCTGCGGCTACATCGTCAGGCAGAACCTGCAAGCAGCGGGACGCCGGGCTTTCGAATCACGGGGGAGGAAGGTGCAAGGCCTTCTCTTCCCAGGTCTGGCCATCAGCGATATGAGCGAGGGGCAGATGGTGTTCGGTGGTTCGGTCGAGCTGGAGAAGAAGGCCCGTGAGATGCTGGACAGCGGTCCAAAGGCGCTTTTCCTGCTCACTACCTGCGCATCAGCCATCATCGGAGAGGACCTGGCGGGGATGGTCTGTTCGTTGTCCCGTGATTATCCCAACGTTCCGATAATCCCCGTCCCCACCGATGGAAACATGACCGGGGATTACATGCAGGGCATCATCAACGCCTGCGCGGCCGCACAAGGGCTGATCGATAAGGGTGAAAGGCCAGTGGAAGGCAAGGTCAACATCGTGGGGGAGAAGTCCATCGCCTCCAACTCCAGCGATAACATGCTAACGATCAGCTCCATGCTGGCGCGGCTGGGACAGCAGGTCCATTGTCGCTTCCTGTTCGATACCGAAGTGGAAAAGGTACGAACGTTCCTGCAGGGCGATATAACATTGCCAGCGTTCGATGACCATTTCTGCTGGGTGCTGCGGGAGATGTTGGGCAAGGGCCTGGGGGCGAGGTTCCTCGATCAAGCCTTCCCTTACGGTCTGGCGGAGACCAAGGACTGGCTGGATGAGCTGGGGCGCACGCTTGGGCGCTTGGACGAGGCGAAAGACCTGTACTTGGACCTTGAGGCCGAATATTGGAAGTGGGCGGAGCATCTGCAGCCATACCTGCAGGGGCGCAAGCTCATGATGTTCACCCTGAATCAGGAGGCGGACTGGGTCGTAGAGACGGCCAAGGACCTGGGCATGGAGGTGATGCTCTATGCATCGATGAACGAACTGGACTATGTCCGTCCGTTCCGTCCGAGGCGGGAGCTGCGGGGGGTGGAGCGCACGTTCGGCTATTCTCCCAAGGACCGGGAAAGGGACATAAAGGACCTGGGACCAGACCTGGTCCTGAGCACCTACGCCCCGCAGGACATGCCTACAAGCTGTCACTACGAGATACTCCCTCTATGCCCGGACGTCGGACATCTGACCGGCATGTCCAAGGCCGGAAGATGGGCCGCTCTGATGAAGGCTCCCCTCCGCGAGGGTTGGAGGGACGCCCTATGATCCCCCCCGATGCCTTCACCGGTGCGATACTGGCCGCCGAAGGCCTGAGGGACGGCGCCGTTCTTCTGAACGGGCCGACCGGCTGCAAGTTCCACCACGGGGCTTTATGCGAAGCGCTTCATCCCCGCGCGGGATCGCTGGACCCGCTACGCTCCGCGGACCGTTTCTACTTCGGGCAGCAGCGCGTACCCTGCACCTACCTGGAAGGGGATGATTACGTTGACGGAACGGCGGAGAAGCTGGACACCGCCCTACCCGTCGTCCTGTCCAAGGACTATTCCATGGTCACCATCATCAACTCCCCCGGAGCCGCTCTCATAGGCGATGACCTGGAAAGGATAATCGGTCGGTCCCGTCCCGGCATACCAGTTGCGGTCGTGGAATCATGCGCCTTCAGCCATGGGTTGGGCGAAGGGTTCCAGGACTGTCTCGTGAACATGATAGATGCCGTCCCGTTGGCGCCGTCGGAACGCCTTTCCGACGTCAACCTGGTGGGAGTGTCGATAATGGACCATGGCTGGAGCCGGGGCACCAAGGAACTCAAGGCTCTGCTCGCCCTATGCGGCGTCCATGTGGGGGCTGTCCTCTGCGCTGGATGCACCGTCAAGGAACTGTCCGCCTCCAAATCATCCACCTTGAACGCGGTCATGGACCCGGAAATGGGCGGGAAGGTGGCCGATCATATGCGAAGAGCCGCAGGGGTGGTGCGTCTGTCACCGGGACAGCCTATAGGCTTTCAGGGCACGGCCCGCTGGGTCAGCGCGATATGCGATGCATTGAACAAGGACCCGTCGCCAGCGTTGACCGTCATCCGTCAAGAGGAATCGCGCTGCGCCTTCCAGTTGGCCAGGCACAGCTCCCTCACCGGGCTGCCCAAGGGCGCGACGTTCAGCCTGCACGCCCGAACGTCCGTGGCCATCGGGTTGCTGGAGTTCCTGCACGGTTATCTGGGAATGGTCCCGGTATGCGTGGACTGCGTAGGCCAGGACGACAAGGAAGTCAGGTCATACCTGTCCAAGCACGGGCTCTCGGAAGCCTCGGGCACGGTCATGTTCGAGCAGCCTTGCCACATGATCTTCGGCGACGGGAACGACGTTTCGATGGCCAGGTCCGCGATCGGCATCCCGGGCATGGAGATCGCCCCTCCATACAACAACGTGGTCAGGATGAGGGACAGCTCCCTATGGGGCGTGGAAGGGGCGGTGGACCTGTTGGATGGTATAGTGAGCAACCTTGGTGACCGATGGTAGCTCAGAACACGTCCAGCGAACCGCTCTTCAACGCCAGCTTCTCGAAGAAATTGAATAGGAGATAGGCCAGCACATAGAACGCCGATCCTATGAGCAGCATGGCCATTATCGGTACGGACACATCTCCAAGAGAGGCGCCCGCGGCCACCTCCCTCACCGCGTTCACGCCATATGTCAAGGGAAGGGCATAGGATGCCGGCTGCAGCCAGTCCGGCAGATACGAAACGGGGAAGTTGACGCCGCAGAGCAGCAGTCCCAGGTAGAGCACGATGGAGCCGAGCACCATGGACGAGCGTAGGTACACGCCCACGCTTCCCACCATCATGCCGAAGCCTACCATGCTGAAGCATGTGACCAGCAGGACCACCGTCAACGTCAGGGGCTCTGCGGCCGACAGGTCCACGCCAAATAATAGCGCGGAGAAGAGCAGTGACATAACGACGGTGAACAAACCGATGACCGACTGATATGCGCCCTTTCCCAGGAAAACATAGAACACGCGCGTGGGTGTGGACATAATGCCGGACATTGTGCCCATGTGCTTCTCAGCCCCTGCGGCCATGCAGACGCCGTACACGGAGGCGTAGGTCAGCGAGGCCACGGCGTTGCCTAGCGCCACGTAGGCCGGGGTCGCTCCAGGGTCGTTGGCGAAGTCGCTCACCAGCACGAAGAACCACATCTGGAAGAGGGTGGTGGACAGTATCTGCAGCAGCCACAGCCCCGGTCCGATGACCGCGAACTGCGAGCGCATGGACACCAAGGCGGATGCTTTCACTCCGAGGTAATTGCGTAGCATGTCAGTACCTCACCAGAGTGCCGCTGACCTTGGCCTTATGTTCAAGATAGGAGAACAGTTGCAGGGACAACAGCAGGAACGCGATGGTCGATATCAATAGAACGGTCAGAGCGCCCCAGTACCCCAGACCCAGGGAGTCGTACCCGGTGAAGCAAGCGATCTTCAGCGCCTCCGCACCCCAGGTGGCCGGTATGACGTACGAAAACGGTCTGGTCCATTCGGGCAGGATCGCCAGGGAATAGACCGCCCCCGACAGGACGTACACGGGGAACTCCAACATCTGGAACAGCGCGCTGGAGGCTCGGGTGACGACGTAGAACGCTCCGAAGACCATGCCCAGGACCGACAGCGATATGAGGGTCAGGAACAGAGCGATTACGAAGCCTGCGGGGTCCCGCAGGGTCACGTCGATGCCGAAGGCCAACTGTGCCACCAGGAACACCGCTAGGGCGTTGAGCAACCCTATGAAGGAGTTCCAGATACAGCGTCCCAATACCACCGAGGACAAGGACGACGGCGTGACCATGATCGCTTCCAGCGTTCCGTTCATGCGGTCGTATCCGATGGACCAGCTGCTGCTTTGAATGGTGTTCCCCCACATTCCCAAAACACCTCCTCCCAATACGGCGTAGAGCAGGAGGTCGCCGCCGGTGTGGCTGAATAGATAGAGCGTGACGGTCGTGAAGATGAAAGGGGCGATGATGCTAGGGATCACCCATTGGGGGTCGACGAAGAAATGGATCGACTGCTGTTTAAGAGCCGCCTTCACGGCCCGCAGCTCGATCATTTGCTGCTCACCATCTTCAGATAGGCATCCTCCAGCGTGGGCTGGTCCACACGGATGCTGATTATCTTACGTCCCTCCAGCAAAGAGGCCACCGTGGGAATGAGGGATGAGGCGTCCTCCACGACCATGCGCGCCATCATCCTTCCCTCCAAAACCTCCAAGGATATCGCGGAGACGCCGGGGAGAGCCTTCATCTGTTCCTTCTGCATCTCGCTGATCTCGATGGCCTCCACCTCGATCACGGTATCGTTGCGCACGGCCTCCTTCATTGAATAGGGTGACCCGATCCCTTTGATCCGGCCGTTCGAGATTATGGCCAAGCGATCGCAGAGCTGGTCGGCCTCGAACATGTAATGGGTGGTGAGCATTATGGTCATACCGCCCTCGGACAGCTTGTGAATGAGCGCCCTGGTCTCCCGAGCGATCTCCGGGTCCAGGCCCAGGGTCGGTTCGTCGAGGAACAGGACCTCAGGGTCATTCACAAGTCCTCTGGCGAGATGCAGTCGTTGCTTCATGCCTCGGGAGTAGTTCTCAACGCGAACGTCCGCCGCGTCGGTAAGGCCCACCAGGTCCAGCAGTTCCAGCGAGCGTTTCCTCTTCAATTCCCTCGGCACCTGATACATGTCCGAAAAGAAGTCCAGGTTCTGTCTGCCCGTAAGCCTGAAATAGAGCCCGCGTTCGCCGCCGGAGACCAGGTTGATCCGCGACCTCAGCTTAAGTGAGTCCTTCGTGACGTCGATGCCCAGCACATTGGCCACGCCAGATGTGGGTATTAGTAGAGTGGAGAGCATCTTGATGGTGGTGGTCTTGCCAGCTCCGTTCGGCCCCAGCAGGCCGAAGATCTCCCCGCGGTGGATGTCGAAGCTGACATGGTCCACGGCCAGCTTCTCCTTGCCACCGTCTCCGAACAGGCGAGCCGCCGATGGATACACCTTGACCAGGTCCTTGACGGAGATGACAATCTCATTGGCGTTCATTATGCGAAGATGGATGATATATCCAATATAATGAGCTTATGATGGGCCGATCAGCTTTCGCAGCACGGTCTGCAGGATCCCGCCGTTGCGATAGTAATCGACCTCTACCAAGGTATCCAGTCGGGCCACCGCCTGGAATTGGAACGTCCGTTCGCCCTTCTTCGCCGTGACGATGGCAATGGTCCGGGGCTTGAGCTCGGCGAGGTCCACATCGTACTCCTCCGTGCCATCCAGCCCCAGCAATGCCGCGTTCTGTCCCGGTAGGAACTGCAGGGGAAGCAAGCCCATGCCCACCAGGTTGCTGCGGTGAATGCGTTCGAACGATTCGGCTATGACCGCGCGGACGCCTAGAAGGTGAGGACCTTTGGCCGCCCAATCCCTGGAACTGCCGGTACCGTACTCCTTGCCAGCCAGCACGATGAGCGGTACCCCCCGGCGAGAATACTCCTCCGATGCTGAGTGGATGTCGACTATCGATCCCTCGGGCAGGATGGCGGTGAAGCCTCCTTCCTTTCCCTGGGCCAGCTTGTTCTTCAGGCGAAGGTTGGCGAAAGTGCCGCGCACCATCACGTCGTGGTTGCCGCGGCGGGACCCGTAGGAGTTGAAGTCTTTCTCCTGCACGCCCAGCGAGAGCAGGTGGCACCCGGCCACGCTCCCCGTCGGGAACTCTCCGGCCGGGGAGATGTGATCGGTAGTGATGCTATCTCCCAGGACGGCCAGTGCCCGAGCGCCGCATATAGGCTCTGGAGCCCTGACATCCTTCACCATTCCATCAAAGAACGGTACCTTCCGTATATAGGTCGAACGAGGGTCCCATTGGAAGGTCTCGCCCTTGGACGCCGGGACGCTATCCCAGAGACCGCTCCCCTGAAAGACGGTGGAATAGGCCTTCTTGTACATGGCCGGGGTGACCTTCTTCAGGGCAGCCTTCAGCTCCTTGGCCGAGGGCCAGATGTCCTTCAGGTACACCGGATGGCCGTTGGGGTCGATGCCCAGCGGTTCCTCGTCCATGTCCAGGTCCACCCGGCCGGCGATCGCGAAAGCTACGACCAGAGGCGGGGAGGCCAGATAGTTGGCCTTGACGTAGGGTGAGATGCGTCCCTCGAAGTTGCGGTTTCCCGAGAGCACCGCGGCCACGGTGAGATCGTGGTCCACGATGTCCTTGGATAGCTCCTCCCGGACCGGTCCGCTGTTCCCTATGCAGGTAAGACATCCGTACCCCACCACATGAAAGCCCAATGCCTCCAGATAAGGGAGCAGGCCGGCCTTCTGCAGATACGTGTTCACCGCCCGGCTGCCCGGCGCCAGCGACGTCTTGACGTTGGGGTTGGGACGCAGACCGCGCTCCACGGCCTTCTTGGCCAGAAGTCCCGCGGCCATCATGACCGACGGGTTCGATGTGTTGGTGCAGGAGGTGATGGAGGCGATCAGCACATCCCCGTCCTTCATGTGCTTCCCGACCTTTCGACCGCCCTGCTTGATCATCATCTCCTCGAAGTTGACCCTCATCTGCGACAGGTCGATGCGGTCCTGAGGGCGCTTCGGTCCGGCCAGGGACGGCCGGACCTTAGAGAGGTCCAGTTCCAGGCGGTCGCTGTAGACCGGGACCTGGTCCTCGTAGAACAGCCCCTGCTCTCGGCTGTACTTCTCCACCAGCTCGCAGAGCTGCTCGCGCCCGGTCTGCTTCAGATATGAAACCGTCACCTCGTCCACTGGGAAGAAGCCCATGGTGGCGCCGTACTCCGGGGCCATGTTGGCCAATGTTGCCCGGTCGGGAAGCGACAGGTGCTTGATGCCGGGACCGTAGAACTCCACGAACTTGCCCACGACCCCTTTATTGCGCAGCATTTCCACCGCCGTAAGCACCATGTCGGTGGCGGTGACCCCGGCCTTCAGCTTTCCCTTGAGCTCGAACCCTACAACCTGCGGCAATGGCATATAGTAAGGCTGGCCGAGCATGACCGCCTCGGCCTCGATGCCGCCCACGCCCCATCCCAGGACTCCCAGACCGTTGACCTGCGTAGTATGTGAGTCCGTGCCGAACACGGAATCGGGGAAGGCCAGGCCGTCCCGCACGGCGATCACGGTGGCCAAGCATTCGAGGTTGACCTGGTGGATGATGCCATTTCCAGGAGGGACCACGCGGAAGTTGGTGAAGGACCCCTGCGCCCACTTCAGCAGCGAATATCGCTCTAAGTTGCGCGCCATCTCCACCTTTTCGTTGTCCTCTTGGGCGTAGCACGTGCCATGGTAGTCGGTCTGCACCGAGTGGTCGATGGTCAGGTCCACGGGGACCAAGGGATTGATCTTGGCGGGATCGCCACCCAACGCCTTGACCGCGTTGCGCATGGCCGCCAGGTCCACCACGCAGGGTACCCCGGTGAAATCCTGCAGGATCACCCGGGCGGGTATGAAAGGAATGTCAACGTTATCGTCCCCGGCCGGCGTCCAGGACATCAGCTTGCGAACGTCGTCCGCGGTCACCAGCACCCCGTCCTCTTGCCGAAGCAGCGACTCCAGCAGGACCTTTATGGAGAAGGGGAACCGTTCCGTTCCCGGCCCCAGCTTCTTCAGCGAGTGATAACTAAGGGTCCCGTCCTTCAGTTCGAGCACGCTTCTCGTGTGGAATGAGTCGGCTGATGCAACCATTTTACTCAGATGGCAGTAAGCAGTACCTTCTTTAAAAGGTTGCAGGGGAACCATCAATCCCGGTCCCCTTTAGGGTGGTGAAATAGAGGCGCCCTGTCCCGGTCCGGTCCCACCCGGCCAGTTAAGGTGCAGGATCGGGCAACGAGGCCTCGACCATTATCTCATCGACCGTTCTTATCACGCTTCCCGGCTGCTCCCGACCTGGCCGTCATCCTTCCTAGGAACCACACGATCGCAAGACAGACCATCGTATACAGGATTAAGGAAAGCAGCTGTATCCAGCATCCGTCCCATCCGAACCCGTTGAGCATGACCAGGCGGGCGCCGTCGATGGCATAGGTCAATGGGTACATGTAGGATATCGGTAACAGGTAGGAAGGAACGGAGGAAATGGGAAGTACGATCCCACCCAATAGAATGGCCGGGTAAAGCAGCAGCGGGAAGATCGCCATGGTAAGGCCAGCCCTTCCCTTCAGTAAGGCGCCCAGCAACAGGCCCAGGCTGGAGCTGGCCATCGCCAAGAGCGAGAATATGGTGAAAACGGCCCACAGGCTCCCCTCCATCCGCAAACCAAACAGGAATGACACGACCAGGACGGTAGCTGACATGGCCAAACCGTTTATGAGGGACGACATCGTCTTTGCAGCTATGACCGCTCCCTGGCTCCCAAGCTCCTCGTCCCCGTCGTCATTGGAACCGTTCAATACCGGCATTAGCGAAAGGATGAATATCAGCAAGCCAGCTATTGCTGCTGCCATGAAGTCCCGCATGTCCGTTCCATCACCATAGACCACCACTGGCACTACGTTGACCGGAAAGGACAGGTCATAGGAGAAGGCCACGACCAACTGGGCGCTCCGTTGCACTTCGGCCTGGACCGAGGCGGCCGCCATCGGATTGGAACTATCAATGTAGAGGATAAGAGCGGAAGGCGTAGCGCTCGTCGCGTTTTGCGAGGAGGCGATCCAGGTGGCGATGCCCACCGAGAAATTGCTGCCGAAGACAATGACCGCCTCGACATTTCCGGCCTCCAGATCGTCCATGGAACGCTGGAACGCATCTTCGTCGGAGGAACTCCAACTGTTCACTATCCGCACCGTCGAGCCCGTCTCCATCCTGGCGATGATCGCGTTCGCGACTGATGGGCCGGGCGCGGCATCGTCCAAGTTCAGCACATCCACGGCTATGTCCTGCGTGGGGCCGGTCTCGAAGGCCAGGCCGAACAACGACATGACCATCGTCGTGATGACTATCAGCAGGACCATCCGCCCGAAGTACTTCCTATCGAATTCACTGTGAAACGCTCTCCATCCTCTTCCAGACCGCATTTTTCGTCCTCTCCATCCCGTTGGATCAAGATGAGATGCCCTCGTTGAAGGGCGCCATCCATGCAGCGTCAGGAAACGATGGGATGATGTACTTGTTGTAACTATCATAGTTACAATGCTGGAAAGATCGGTCTCCGAACTGACCAGGTTGGGCCTGACCGAATATGAGGCGCGAGCCTACATAGGGTTGGTCGGCCTCGGAGAGGGCACCGCGAGACAGGTGCATGAGGCCAGCGGAGTGCCCAGGCCACGCGTGTATGATATCCTGGAATCTCTGGAAGGGCGCGGTTTCGTAGAGGTCTGGCAAGGCAAGCCGAAATATTATAGAGCGGTCCAGCCCGACCGCTTCATGCGCATCCTGCGCGAGGACCTCGAGGAATCAATCCGCACGGTCTCCGATGAAGTGCGCGACCTCAGTTTGGAGGCGAGGAACAGGACCTTTCCCGTATGGCATATCAAGGGCAGGCTGAGCATCCATGACCAGGTCCGGACCATGCTGCGCGAGACGGGCTCGGAACTGATAGTCCTATGCACGAAGACCTCCATTTTCCGTTCGCTCATAAAGGACCTCAAGGAGCTGGACCAGAAGGTGGAACTCCTGTGCATGGTACCGGAGGGGGCGAGGTCCTTCGCGCAGGTCCTTCCCGGGGCAAGGATAGTGGAGCCCCGGCTCGGTAAGGGTCCTTTGGACGAGACCTATCTGAAGCTCTTCACCGGCAAGCTCCAGGCCAGCGACGAGATGTACAGGGCCGAGCTGTTGATACTTGTGGACGGAAAGCGTTCCCTCCTCCTCTATGAGGTCAACGGCGAAGGGACCGCCATAGTGTTCGAGCTTCCGATCATCACCATGCTCCAGCACGGTGCCTTAATGCGGCTCATCGATGATGCTGAGAAGGGATGATCCTCTGTTTTACCTGCAGATCATCAAAATCATATTATGCCTTGAAACGACTGGAGAGGTTGGATGATTAATCCAACTGAACCAGTTAAGGACGACTCCGAAAGCAATTATGTTTCCTATGCCAGCGTCCTGCGCTCGCAGATGGCCAGAGGGCTGATCGGAAGGAACAGGGATTGCGAGAATTTCCCCTGTCACCATCCGGACCAGAACTGCACCTTCTGTTTCTGCCCGCTCTATCCTTGCCATGACCCTCTGCTGGGCGAGTACGTCATTTCCCGGCGGACAGGCGCCAAGGTATGGTCTTGCATGAACTGCCACTGGAGCCACCGCGATGATGTGGCCGCCTCTCTCTTCGAGATCATGCCCGACATCGGGCCGAACGGCCTGGACCGTAGAGAACGGATGGACTTGAAATCCCGATTGGAAAGAAAGCACCGCTGCTGGGCCAAGGCCATAATGGTCCTGGGAGCCACCTCCGGGGCTGGTAAGTCCCTTCTGGTGACCGCCCTCTGCCGAGCCTTCCGCGATCGCGGGTTGACCGTGGCGCCTTTCAAATCGCAGAACATGTCATTGAACTCCATGGTGACGGACCGGGGCGAGGAGATCGCCAGGATCCAGGAATTGCAGGCCCGGGCCGCCGGCACCCGGCCGCGCGGCGAGCTCAACCCTATCCTGCTGAAGCCCAAGGGGGGCGTGACCTCCCAGATTGTGGTGGAAGGACACCCTTACCGGGACACCACCGTGCAGGAATACTATTCCCACTTCGTTCCGGATGAGGCCCCGGCCATAATCGCCCGGAACCTGGATCGGTTGATGAGGTCCAACGACGTGGTGGTCATAGAAGGCGCCGGGTCTCCGGCGGAGATAAATCTTCGGGGAAGGGACGTGGCCAACATGTTCGTGGCCAAACTGGTCCATGCCGATTGCCTGCTGGTGGTGAACATAGATTGGGGCGGGGCCTTCGCCTACGCCGTGGGCACCCTGAACCTTCTGGACGAGGAAGAGCGGCGGCTGTTCAAAGGGGTCATTATCAACAATATGTGCCCCGGGGGCGGCTCTCTCGACCCATCCACGGAAATCGTCGAGCGGTTGACCGGGGTTCCGGTCATCGCGGTCATGCCCCATATCCCTTCTCTGTACCTTCCGGTGGAGGACTCCATGGACCTCGCGCTGAGGGACACGGGGGACGGAGGCACGGTGGTGGCCGTGGTCCGTTTGCCGATGATATCCAACTTCACCGACTTCGATGCGTTGGGTCTGGAGGAAGGCGTCCGCGTCGTCTATGCGCAGGAACCTTCCGAACTAGATGGTGCCAGTGCCATAATCATCCCCGGAACCAAGAACACGGTGCATGACCTGGAATGGCTCAGGTCCAGTGGGATGGCCAAGGCCATACTGGACCTGGCGGGAAAGGTTCCCATACTCGGTATATGCGGTGGCTACCAGATGCTCGGGCGCAAGATAGTCGACGCCCAAGGCCTGGAAGGAGATGCCTCCGCAAGCATCGAAGGGCTGGGTCTTCTAGAGGCAGTGACGCACTTCGATTCCTATGACAAGAGGACCGTTCAGGTCAGTGGAAGGCTGGCCGGGGCGGAAGGCGCCGTTAGGGGCTATGAGATCCACATGGGGCGGACGGAGACCGGCAGATCGCCACCACTCTTCATCTTGGACCCAGACGGCCGTCCGGAGGGGATGCATGACGAAGGCGGCATGGTCATGGGGACCTACCTCCACGGAGCCTTCGACCTGCCGTCGTTCCGGCGTTTATTCCTGTCCTCGGTGAGGGATCCTGCCATGAATGTCGCCGTGACCTTGGACCACGATGCCGCGGTGGACGCCTCCCTGCGGCGTCTGGCCGAAGAGGTCGAAAGATATCTCGATCTCGATGTCCTGCTCAGAGGTGAGCCCGATGGCGAGTAGGCTCATGATACAGGGCGTGACCTCCGGCGCCGGCAAGACCACGATGACCGCCGCCCTTTGCCGTCATCTATCCTTGAAAGGTTCGGATGTGGTGCCGTTCAAGGCCCAGAACGTCTCCTTGAACTCCTTCGTCACCTTGGACGGGAAGGAGGTGGCCATGTCCCAGGCCTACCAGGCCTGGGCCAGCGGCCTGGAGCCGACCTCTATCATGAACCCGGTGCTGGTGAAACCGAAAGGAAATGGCCGATGCCAGATCATGCTCGGTGGAATTCCCTGGCGGGACCTAGGCCGGGGAGAGACCACTCTCGAGATCATTGAAGAACTGAGATCTCAGATACTCGAGTCCTTCAACGACCTGTGCCTGAGCCGGGACGCGGTGGTAATGGAGGGTATGGGATCTCCGGTGGAGATGAACCTCAAGGACAAGGACGTGGCCAACATGTGGCTGGCCAAGGCCACCCGTTCACCGGTGGTGCTGATCGGGGACATCGAGAAGGGCGGGGTGTTCGCCGGCATATATGGCACGTACCTGCTCATGGACGAAGAGGAGCGGGACCTGCTCAAGGGCTTCATCATCAACCGCTTCCGCGGGGACGCCTCCATCCTGAGGTCAGGCATAGATGAGCTGGAAGCCCGCATGGACCTGCCCTGCCTGGGCGTTCTGCCCTATGTCCGTTTCAACGCTCCTCAGGAGGATTCACTGAGCTTGACGCGAAATATTGGCGTAAGCAGGGGAGAGGGCGATATGCGTCAGAGATGGATGGCGGAACTGGATGGGCTTTTAGAAAAATGGGAAGGGGCCTGGGACCTCTCCAGGATCGAAGGCCTGTTCAGTAGGGTTTGATTAGGCCTACATGTTGCGGTTGCCGCACTTCGGGCAGAACTGGGCACCTTGGTCCATGGACGCGCCGCACTGCTTGCAGAAGCTGCCGGGCGTTTGGTATGGTTGGGGAGGAGCGCTATGCAGGCGAGCCGAAGGTCTGCTGCTGCTCTTGATATTTGATCACAAAATATACTATGGCGGCAGGCCAGCACAATATCAGAAGGATGATGAATATCACCCAGCTTCCAGTGAATTTCTTTGCCACGATTAAACACCTATTTAGATAGCATGACCTTCGATAATATTTATCTGTTACTCATTATTTTCTTTTTCGATGGCTGAAGGACCCTTGGCACATTGAGGGAACGAACCATAGGACGGACAGCTATGACAGCGAGCCAACACCTTTCTTCCCTTGATGAGCTCGAAGCTCACGATCACCGCGGCGATGAACGGATAAAAATATATACGCAGGTCCGGCGGGCATATGATGGCCGCATAGATGATCGCCGCCAGACTGCACCCCAACAGCAAGTTGAACCCGATGACCATCCAATGTAATGCGGGAAAGAAGCGGAACAATTGGGCTGCGAACAGGACCAGGGCGAGCACGAACGCCTCGATGAAAGAAGGGCGCAGGAGCAGCAGGGCGACCATGAAGACCACCGTCGCCGGATATACCGTGAAACATCCTCGGCAGAGCTTTCGGTCGTTCACGTTCAGGAGGTGATCATCGAACTTGCCGCAGAGCGGATGGTGGGCCAACAATATCGGTTCGTTCCTTATCTCTTCCAAGAACTTGATCCCGTCGCCCCCTATCGAAAGACCAAAAGAATTGGTACCTTAAAATAGGCTCGTTCTCCTTCTTTCAGATCATCATTAATGAATAAATACTTGGATGATATATCCAACTCTTATTGGATTATACATCCAACTTACACTAATATGAAGGGATCGAATGAACAAGAAGATGTTGATAGCAATATTTCTGGTTGCGATCATCGTCATCGCTGGAACTGTGACCGTTCTCGTGATGAACAACGATGATGGGAACGAAGCGGGTCCAGTGACGATCGTGGACGCTCAAGGAAGGAACGTGACCACGGAAAAGGCTCCCGTAAGCATCGTGTCCTGCGCACCCTCGATAACCGAACTTGTATATTCGCTGGGGATGGGAGACCTACTGGTAGGGGTGACCGACTATTGCAACTATCCTTCTGACGTCACGACCAGGCGGACGAACGGCACATTGGCGAGCATCGGGGGCTACTGGTCTCCCACCGTGGAAGCCATCGTGGCCACCAACGCCTCCATAGTCCTCATGGACCAGGGGGTCGCCGCTCAGCTGGCATTGCTCGAACAGTTGGAGACGCTCGGAATGACCGTCGCCTTCATGTATCAGGGTTCGACCATTGACCAGGTCTTCCTGAACATCGGGATGATAGGAAAGATCTGCTGGGTGGAAGATGACGCAGAGGAGCTGATCGATGATATGAACGACGGGTTGGAAATGGTCGAGCAGACCATAGCCGAGTCCGACGAAATGGCGACCGCCGCCTTCTGTGTTTGGTTGGACCCGATATATGCGGCCGGTAATGAGACCTACGTGCACGAGATGATGGTCCTGGCCGGCGGCATCAACTGCTTTGAGGACCAGACCGCGTGGCCGGTCATCTCCATGGAGGGCATGATCGAGACGGACCCTGATTACATCATCATAACCGGAATGATGCTGGAGACCTCCGGGGAGGCGGTCCTGCAAAAGCTCAGGAACGACACGCTATGGTCCTCCTTGACCGCGGTCCAGAACAATCACGTGTACGTCTTCGTAAACCAGGCTGAGAACATATTCAACCGCCCCACCTCGCGCATGGTCGAGGGCGTGCAGATGCTGGCGATGATATTCCACGACGATATCTACAATATCACCGTGCCCAACATATTCTCTGATGACTACGCTGACTGGCTGGCGAACAACACCATAACTGACATGGCCATCGACGTCCAGGACTCCATGGGCCGGACCATCGATGCCTTGGCCGATGACACCACCATCGTGTCCCTGGAACCGTCGATAACCGAGCTCATTTACTCATTGGACCTGGACGACGATCTGGTAGGTGTTTCCAGCAACTGCAACTATCCAGCGAACGTGAGTGAGAGGGTGAGCGCCGGGACCTTGGCCACCATAGGCAAGTACAACAAGCCCAACATCGAGTCCATTGCCAATCTCACTCCTGGGCTGGTCCTGCTCGATGGAGGCGTCACAGGGCACGTGGCCCTGATGGACCAATTGGATGAGCTGAACATCATATACATCGTGCTTTACGAGGCCACGTCCGTAGGGAGCATATACAACAACATCGAGCTCCTCGGGAATGCCATGGGCATGCAGACGCTGGCCCAGGAGACCATAAATGGAATGGCCGAGACCATCGCCAATGTGGACAAGACGGTGGAGGCCGGCGACGGCGACATCGATGTCATGTTCAGCATATACTTCTCCATCGGAGGTTCCGTGTGGGTCGCGGGCAACAATACCTTCACCGATAGTTCGATAGAACTAGCCGGTGGGGTGAACGCGTTCGGTGATGTGAGCGACTACTACACTGTGAGCGCCGAGGCAGTCCTCGCGGCGAACCCCGACGTGATAATCATCACCGATTCCATGGCCGGTATCAACATCACAGCGATGTGGGCGTACTTGGAGAGCGATCCGATCTGGAGTCAGGTGGATGCGGTTCAGAACGGGAACGTCTATGTGATGACATTGGAGGCATCCAACATATTCAACAGGCCTTCGGTGCGCGTTGCCGATAGCGTTAATTTATTAGCTGTCACGCTTTACCCGGAGCTATTCGGTATTTCGTCGTTGCCAGAGGTCTTTGGCAATAACTATGCGGATTATCTCTGAGGTAGTGGCAATGGAGGGCAGCAAGGTCAACCGAGCGAAGTTCAAACTGGCTCTGATCCTCGGCCTGGGCTCGGTAGGCCTTGCCCTCCTTTTTATTTTGTCCCTTTCAACAGGCGTGATGGACATCTCTTTCATGGACGCCATGGAGGCCACATGGAACATCATCGTTAACGGCGTCAATGAGGACAACAAGTACGAGCTCGTCATCTATAACCTCAGAATGCCCAGGGCCATCGCGGTCATCGCCGTAGGTATCGGGCTTTCCGTGGCCGGAGCGGTGATGCAGGCACTGATACGCAATCCCCTGGTTGATCCATACATTACCGGCGTGTCATCCGGGGCGGCATTGGGGGCGACGATGGCCACGCTCGCCGGCATTTCTCTCTTCGGTTCCTCGGTATTTTCCTTGCCCCTTATGGCCTTCGTTGGAGCTAGCGCAGCGTTTTTCGTCACCATGGCCTTGGCCGAGGCGGCTGGGGGAAGGCCGATCAGTTATGTGCTTGGTGGAACGATCATCGGCATCGCGCTTTCCTCAGGCACGACCCTGCTGATGTACTTCAACTCTGACCAGCTTCACGGGGTTCTGTTCTGGCTCTTCGGTTCCTTCGCCTACATGAGCTGGACATCGTCGCTCATCGTGTTAACAGTGGTCTTGGCACTGACCCTGGTCATGCTGATATTCGCCAAAGAGTTCAACGTAATACTCCTTGGGGACGAACAGGCCAAGCAGCTTGGCATGAACGTAAGGGGGTTCAAGACCGCCATGTTCCTGCTGGTCTCCGCGCTGGCCTCGGTCTCCGTGGCCTTCACAGGTGTGATCGGCTTCGTGGGACTGATCGTTCCGCACTTGGCGCGCATGATAGTGGGCGGAGACCATCGCCTGCTCCTTCCCGCCTCCATGATGTTAGGTGCAATCATTCTATTAGTTGCGGACATTGTGTGTAAGACCGCAGCGGAACCGTCCGAGCTTCCGATCGGGGCTATCATCTCCGTCATCGGCGCACCGTTCTTCGGCTATCTGATGATCAAGATGGGGAAAGAATATGTCATGTGAGGACGAGCTGACCGTGAAAGTGGACAACGTCTCCTTCAGCTATGGCACCAAGCGGAACCCTTACTCCAGAACATTGAAAGGCATAACCATCAACGCCCACAAGGGGCAGCTCATCGGCATAATGGGCCCGAACGGTTGCGGGAAGACCACCTTCATGCGCTGCATCAACAAGGTCCTCAAGCCCCAGGAGGGGGCGATCTACATCGACGGGAAGGACGTGGACCGGCTCAAGATGATGGAGGTGGCCAAGCTGTGCGCCAACATACCTGCGGACGTCCCGGACGATTTCCACCTGTCGGTGGAGGAGTTCGTTGCACTTGGAAGATATCCCTACGTCACCGGCATCTGGTGGGAGGGAGAGAAGGACGAACGGCTGGTCCGTGAGGCCATGGCCGCCTACCATGTCACGCACCTGCGAGACCGGAAGCTGGGGGAGCTCAGCAGCGGCGAGAAGGCCCGGGTGCTATTGGCCAAAGGTGCCGTCCAGCAACCGAAAATATTGCTTGCCGACGAGCCGAGCGCCCATCTGGACCTCAAATTCAAATTGCAGGTCATGCAGGCGCTCAAGGACCTGTCCAGACAAGGAGTGACGGTGATAACCGCCTCCCACGACATCAACCTCATCGCCAAGTATGCCGACCTGGTCATAATCATCAGCGAAGGCGGCATCCTCAGCTACGGTCCGCCGTCCGAGATCATCAACGAGGAGGTCATCCGCGCCGTCTACGGCGTGGAGGTGCTGGTGGTCCGGGAGAAGGGCGAGATATTCGTGGTCCCGTTAAGACCGGTGGACCCGGAGAAGGGTGACAATGAAGATCCAGGAACTTGTGAAAAAGGAATTGTTGCCGATTAAACGGCCCGTGCACGGCGGCCAAGGCTGGCGCCTGGCCGGCGTGGAGGACTTCAGTCACAACCTGAACCCCTACGGACCCCCGGCCGAGCTGATGGGACTGGTGGCCGAGGCCGCCAAGCAGCTGGACCATTATCCGGACGACGTCTCCGCTGACTTCCGGGAAGCGGTAGCTTCCTTGCATGGCGTTTCGCCGGAGAACGTGATCGCCGGCGCCGGTTCCGCCGAGCTTATCCGTCTCTATCCCGAGGTCTTCCTTTCGCACAAGGCCAGGGTGATCATCCCCCGCCCTACCTTTTCAGAGTACTCCCACGCCTGCCGCATGCAAGGCGCCAACATCCTGGACGTGCCGCTGGTCGAGGGGGACGGCTTCTGTCTGGACCTGAACGCCACCCTGGAGAAGCTGCCTCTGGCCAAGGCCGTCTACGTCTGCAACCCCAACAACCCCACGGGGACGCTGGAGTCCCGGCGCAAGGTCATGGAGCTGGTGGACGCCTGCGAGAGCACCGGCAAGCTGGTGTTCCTGGACGAGACCCTGCTGGAACTGGTCGAGGGTCACGAGAGCATCTCCTGCATGAAGGAGGTGCAGAACCACCGCAACCTGTTCATAATCTCCTCCCTGACGAAATCGTTCGCCATCCCCGGTCTGAGGGTGGGATACGGCGTGGGCAGCGAGGAGATAATCAACATGATGGACCGCGCGCGCCTGTCCTGGAACCTGGGCGTCATCGAACAGTACGTGGGCGCCCGGCTGCTGCGGGAACATATGGACCACGTGCGGAAAGCGGCGGAAATGATGGATAGGGAGCGCGGGCGGATCAAGAAGGTCGTGGACGGGACCGGGCTTTTCACTCCCCTCACCGGGCAGTCCTTCTTCTTCTTCGCCCGGGTCAGCAATCCCCGCCTGAGCGGGGAGGACATCGTGGAATACCTGTTGCCGCGCAAGGTGCTGGTGCGGGACTGTTCGACGTTCGGACGGCCGTTCGACAAGTTCGTACGCTTCAGCGTCAAGACCCCGGAGAAGAACGACCGTCTCATACAGGCCACGGAAGAGACGTCGCAGGAGATCCGCAGCACGGCCTTCGGGGCGAGGATGCATGCTTGAACCGATACTGTACGCACTTCTGACCCTGCTCATCGCGCTCCTGATCGACACGTTCATCGGCGAGCCTCCCAACGCCCTGCACCCCGTGGTGTGGATGGGCAAGGTGATATCCTTCCTGGACAGGCACGCTGGACGAGGTCGGCCGCGGAGGGAGAGGCTGGCGGGTGTGTTTCTCGCTCTGATCACCATACTCCTATTCGCCTTCCTGTCCCTGCTGCTAATGACCACCGTCCGCCACTTCTTGGGACTGTTGGCCTGGGCCATCGTCGGTGGCATCCTGCTCAAGACCATGTTCGCCATCGGGGCCATGAGGAAGCACACCGAGCCAGTGCGCCAGGCGCTGCAAACCGGGGACCTGGAGCTCGGTCGGCAGAAAGCTTCCATGATGGTCAGCCGGGACGTGAGCCAGCTGGACCAGCCGCACGTCATCTCCTGCGCCGCCGAGAGCGCGGCGGAGAACACCGTGGACAGCATATTCTCGCCTCTCTTCTACTTCGGGTTGCTGGGATTACCGGTGGCCGTGGCCTACCGGGCCTCCAACACCTTGGACGCCATGGTGGGCTACCTGAACGACAAGTACCGCTATGTGGGATGGTTCTCGGCCAAGCTGGACGACGGCACGAACTGGCTGATGGCCCGCGCCTCCGTGCCGTTCATACTGCTGTCCCTGGCGCTACTGGGCAAGGACTGGAAGGCCGGATGGGCGTCCTCGAAGAAGTACCACGACCAGACCCTCTCCCCTAACAAGGGCTGGCACATGTCGGCCTTCGCCGGCGGCCTGGGCATACGCTTCGAGAAGATCGGCTGGTACGTCATGGGCGACGGTCCGCTGCCGTCCGATCCCGAGGTCCTGCGGGACACCATAAAGGTCATGACCTTGGCCTCATATCTCTTCATATTCGCGGTGGTGATACCCCTGTATCTACTGGTGGGGGTTCACCTGCAGATGCTGGCCGAGGACCTGCTCTGGAACATCATAGGTGGTTGAACAAATGCAGCTCAGTGACGTAAGGATCGAGAAAGGGACCGTGGACGGGCACAAGTACGTGGCCATACGGCTTCCCGAACGCATGAGGACGCTGTCGTCCACCATACTGAACGGGGGGCTGGGCAGCACGGACTCCGTCCTCATGCTGCAGGTCTCCCTGCACTACCACCATGCCGACCCAGTGAAGGATATGCGCAACATGGTCAAGAAGCTCGACCTGCCAACGGACACCGTCTGTTTCATGACCGCGGCCGAGCTGGACAAGGCCTTCTGCGCCCGGGAGGTGGAGCATAACGGTTCCCGGGCCCTGGCCCTGCTCAGCGCGGGCATATCCAACGCCATCCGGGCCGGGGAATCGTCCCGGGAGGGAACGGTCCCGCACCGCCAGGTAGGGACGATCAACATCATGGTCATCACCGATAGGTCATTGGACGACTGCGGTCTCGTGAACGCCGTCATGACCGTGACCGAGGCCAAGGCCGCGGCCCTGCAGGACCACCATATACCGGGCACCGGGACCACCAGCGACGCGGTGCTGGTGGCCTGCCCGCTGGACGGGGAAAAGTGCCTGTGGTCCGGGAGCAGCTCCGAGCACGGTATCGCCATGTCTATGGCCGTGCGGGTAGGATTGGGCGAGTCCATCGCCCGCTGGAAGGGGGCCAATGGGGACTCGGTGCATTTCCTGCGGCACCTGGCCATACGCGGGATCACTTACGACGACATGTGGGCGGCGGTGAAGGAGATGAATGCCCTGGACCCCGCCTGGGACGAGGAGATGGTGCGTAAGCGGTTCGAGACCAAGCTGGAAGCCCTGGCCAAGGACATAAACGTGAACGCGCTGCTCACCGCGGCCATAACCCTGGAGGAGAAGGGCCGCTTCGGACAATTGTACGGACTTAGCGAGAGCAAATACCAGGAAGACCCGGTGCACCTGCTGGCCGACGAGCTTTTAGGGATAGCGCTCGCGGAATACATCGGCGGCACCAAGTGCGTCTTCGAGTATACCAGGTACGACAAGAAGAAACCGGGCCTACTGTCGGTATTGGGCCCGTTCATGGACGACATCGTGGCCTCGCTCATAGGTTCCACCATGTCCGTCATCTACTCTGAACTACTGGAGGGAGAAGGACGACTGTCGTAGGCGCATTGAGGTCGGCCCTCACCCTCTTCACCATCATCCCGGCCCGGAGCGACGGGAAGGACGTGGAGGACCTCTCCCGGAGCTTCTACCTCATCCTGTTCGTAGGTGCGCTCTACGGGCTGCTGGTGGGCGGGATAATGTACCTTACCACCGATTGGATCTCCCGGTTGCTGGCGGCGGCCATGGCCTTCGCCGCCCTGCACCTGCTCAACCGCTTCCTGCATCTGGACGGGCTGAGCGATCTGGGCGACGGGCTGGTCTGTGGCGGGGACGCCGAGCGCAAGCTGGCGGCCATGAAGGACTCCAAGACCGGGGCCGGCGGGGTCGGTTACGTGATGATATTCAGTCTGCTGAGCTTCGCCGCCCTGAGCTCCACGTGGGGCGTGGGGCTGCTGCTGTTACCCCTGGTGGCCGAGATCATGAACAAGAACGCCGTGGTGCTGTGCGCCTACGGCGGCAAGGCCCGGGAGGGATTGGGGAACATGTTCGTCTCCAACACCGGGGAGAAGCAGGCCGTCATCTCCCTCCTTCTGTCCTTGGCATTGTCATTCGGTCTCATGCTGCTGTTCTGCAATTTCCTGGGCAACTACTGGAGCTGGGAAAAGATGCTCACGCTGTCCGTAGCGGCCATGTTCTTCAGTTCCCTGCTGGGCCTGGTCATGAGCCGGGTGGCCGAGAAGAACTTCGGAGCGGTGAACGGGGACGTCCTGGGGGCCACGAACGAGATATGCCGCCCTCTAGTACTCATCGTCATGCTGCTGGTGATAGCATGAGCGTGGCCGCCCTGATAACCGCCGGAGGGAAGGGCACGCGCATCAAGGAGCTGAGCGTGGAAAAGCCCATGGTCAAGGTGATGGGTAGGCCCATGGTGGACATCGTCCTGGAGCAGCTTATGGCCGTGGACGAGATAGCCTCGGTGTACGTCTCGGTGAGCGACAACGTTCCTCAGACCCGGGCGCACCTGAAGAAGATGGGCGTCAGGACCTTGGAGACGTCCGGGACGGAATACTGCCAAGACCTCATCCAGGCCGCGGAAGGCATCGAGGAGGACCACATCCTCATCTGCCCGGCCGACCTGCCCCTGTTGGGAGCGGAGCTAATCAAGGAGGTGCTGGTCGATTACCTGTCCAGAAAGGAAGCCTCATTGACCGTGGGCATACCGCTGGAAAAGGCCATCGAGTTCGGCGTGGACGTCACCTTCTACGAGCATTGCGACGGTAGGCCGGTCATGCCTTGCGGGGTGAGCGTGGTGGACCGGGAGAAGATGCTGACCCGGGAGTTCCTTCCGGGCGGTTACTTCCTGGCCCAGACGCCGGACGTGGTCATGAACGTCAACACGGTCCAAGATCTGAAGAGGGCGGAGCACATGCTCCGGCACCGCCTCACTTGCCCATGATGTTCATGAGCCGGACGTAGTTTTCCTCGACCGCCGTCAACATCTGTCCGGCGCCGATCTGGCCCTTAGACGTCAGGAACGCGGCCACGGATATCCCTCCGGCGCCCACGCCCTCCTTGACCAATCCTTTCTCGAAGACGTTCAGCCCCTCATGCTTGGAAAGGCCGAAGTCCAGGTCGGCCGCCAGTATAGGAACGTGGCCGATCTGTTTGACGATGGCCCGCACGTCCGAGCTCTTGTCGTTCACGATCCATTTGGTGGTTCCAAGAGCGACGTTGCTCAGCGAGGCTGGGGACAGACCTTTGACGATGGCCATGACCGCGGTCATCTGCGTCCCCCCGGCCATGATGACCGGCACGCTGTCCGCCGCTCCAGCCATGACGCCGGCGGCCGCGGGCATCATAGGGTCGCCCACGGCCTGCATGGCCTTTAGCGGATCTTTTTTCATCTCTTCCTGGGAGAACGGTGAATTCGATAGGCTTTCCATGACGATCTGGGTCTTGAGGTCGTGGGGATTGTCGATCATGCTGCTGGAGACCTTGCCCTTCCCGTCGTAGCCCATGGCCATCAGGACGGCCAAGGCGGTGGTGGTGCCTCCGGCGATGCTCTCCCCGATGACCAGATAGTCGATGTTCTTGGCCATCTCCCTTCCCAGGACCACGGCCCTCTCGTAAACCTTGCGGGGGTCCTTGAGGGCCTTGCCGGTGCGTATGTCCTCGCCCGGGGTCCCGTCCAGTTCGAAGTAGGGGGTGTGGGGCCTGACGCGCACGCCGCCGTTGATGGCGAACAGGGGCATGGGGGACAGTTGGAGCGCGCTCATGGTGATGATGCCCGGCGTGGGTACGCCGGTGGGGGTCACCGGAACGCCGTCGATGCACTTGCATCGTCCGTAGTGCAATAGCTCCACGTCCGCCGCCGGTGTGAAGTCGGTAATCTCTGGCACAGCCCCGGCCGCAGAAATCCCGGGGATCTTGGCGGTCTCGGTGTTCCCTATCACCACGGCAAAGGTCGGACGCTTGCCCCAGACCCTTTCCACGAACTTCCTTCCCGCCTGCTCTTCGAACGCGTAGATGATGTCCGCCTTGTACATGGGTTATGCCTCAGGGATCATTGGTTGTATCATCCAGCTCAATGCCAAGAAAATATTTAACCTATTGCCATACTGGAATGATCAATCTTCCAGGATGCTATCCAGGAGCGTTCCCAGAGGAAAATGCTCTCCGCCGTTCTCGTGGAAGGAAGCCTTTCCCGCCCCTTTCCATTTTCCGCCGCGGACGGCAAAGGGTACCTTCATCCTCATGTGCTCCCCGGTGACCGAGGAGGCGCCATGGTCAATGAGCAACGCCACCTGACAGTCCTTGAAATATTTCTCGTAATGTCCCAGTTCCCGATCGATATCCTCTATCAGCTGCAGCTTGCTCTTGGGATTGCACTTGTGGCTGATGTCGTCCGTCTCCTCGATGTGCAGGAAGACATCTCCTTTATCGACCATCTGGCTGGCGACCTTGATCCCTTCTTTGAAACCAGACACGCGCCTCGTTTCCATGCCCAGGAACCTGCCCACGCCCAGAGCCGAAGGGCTTTTAGATATGACGAACAGGTCCGGGACCTTGGTTATCTCCCGGCGGACCTCCACGGCTACGCGGCCGCGTCCTCCTCCCCATGGAAGCAATGTGATGCCGCCAGTGTTCTGGTTGACGCCATCGGCGAACTCCTGGAACGGTCCGAGCTCCTGGCTCGTCAGAGTCGCCGCTCCCGGAGGTTTTGGAAGGTCCAGTATCTCCTCGCCTTTGACGGTGAGCACGCCCTTCCCTCCATGATAGGCGATGATCTTGGGGTCCATGGCCATTAGTTTGGATCGGTTCTTGATGATGGCCCGCTGCAGGAACATCTCCTCGTCGCAGGTTATGTTGTAATACCATTCCACATGCCCGTCCCTGATCTTGGCGGGGGTCATGCGGTAGGCTACGCGGTCCTCGCCGATGGGCAGCTCCAGCCCGTAGGCCTCGATGACTCCGCGGGGGATCTCGTACGGCCTGCCGGTCAAAAGCTCCAGGAGGAAGGTGTGGGTGTAGTCCTTGCCGTCAGTGGTGCCGACCTTGCCCTCCTTGGCCACACCGTCCATGAACACCTTATGGGCCGCCTCCAGCGGGGTGCGGTTGTTGAATATGGATATGCGCTCATCGGCCGCGCCGTCCAACAGGATGATAAGTTTCCTCATTGCTCAGGCCTTGACGCCCCCCAATGGCTTTGGCAATTTAATAGCTGTTGGTCATATCGTCCAACTGGGGCAGGTTGAAGTCCTGTCAAAGGCATCGCAGGTAGCATGGCCGGTCCGGACATCGAAAAAAGGTTGGAGCACAGAACGGGTTTGTCACCGGTGATCGGCCAGGGACCGATAGTCCTGGTTCTCGGCACCATACCCAGCGTTCTTTCCGACAGTAAGCAGGAATATTACGGAAATCCTCGGAATCACTTCTGGAAGGTCATTTACGGGGTATTCGACTCTGAACCGGACCAAGACTACAAGGCGAGGCTGGGATTCCTGAAAGGGAAGCACATCGCCCTCTGGGATGTTCTGAAGGAGTGTGACATCGATGGCAGCAAGGACCACACCATCATCGATCCGGTGCCGAACAATATCGAATCATTGCTGAGAAAGCACAACAGCATCAGCTATATTTTCATAAATGGCAAGAAGGCCCTGGAGCTTTACGACCAACTGGTCCAGGATTCATTACCCAGGAACATGAGGCATCCCATGGTCATAGCTTTGCCCTCGACATCAACGGCGAACCCCATATCATTGCCGATGAAGATCGAGGCCTGGAAGGCCGCCTTCGAAGCTCTCTGACCTTCAGATGCCGGTCCTGGCCAGGGCCACCGCGCACTGTCCTGTGGAAATGCAACCATCGCCATTGGGCGTCCGGTCGTGGCCGATGAACGCCAGTTCCCGTTCCTCCACCAGCTGCTTGGTCCAGGTGGAGATGTGACGGTTATAGCTCACACCACCGCTCAGGCCCACCTGCTTCACCCCTTCGTCCTCAGCCGTCTCCGCGGCGATCTCCACCAGCCCGCGCACCATGGCGTAGACCATGCTGCCGGCCCGGTCCGCCTTCGTTCCGGATGCCTCCATCATGCGGCGGAACATCTCCGGGGTGTCGATCACATCGCCCTGGCGAATCGTTGGCACCAAATCCAGACGCCTGGCGTTCCCCAACCACCTCTCCAACTTCATGGCCGGCTCGCCATCGTAGGTGCGGTACTGGCACACGCCCAGATAGCAGGAGATGGCGTCCAGCACCCTTCCGAATGAAGTGCTGGTGCCGGACCGGGACATCATCTTACGGAAGATCTCCGACTCCGTTTCAGGGAAGTAGTCCAGGCCGCCCCCGGTCATCTCGGCCAGGGCGAAGGCTAGCCGTCTCACGTCGACCACGGCCTTCTCCCCTCCTAGCAACGGTATCTCCTTCAGATGTCCAGCGCGCCGGTAGTCGCGGAGGCCGGAGAACAGCACCTCCCCGCCCCAGGCCACGCCGTCATCGCCATAGCCCGTGCCGTCGATGGTGATGGCCGTCATTTCCGATAACCTCGATTCCACCAGCAGAGCGGCGGCGTGGGCGTGATGATGCTGCACCTCCACCGCCTCCAGGCCGTCCTCCTCCGCCCAGGCCTTGGCCAGTCGCCTGGTGGAGTGACCAGGGTGCATGTCCATGCCGATGGCGTCCAGGTGCTCGGCGCCTTGAAGGCGGCGCAAGTATCTCAGGCTCTCCTCCAGGAACTCCAGGACTCCTGGCGAGGTGGCGTCGCCGATGTACTGCGTGGCGTACAGACGTCCGTCGAACGACAGGGCGCCAGCCAGTCCCTCCTGGGCGCCCACGCCAACGGCCACGCCCTTCAGCGGGAAATCGATGAACGAGGGGATGTGCCCCCGGGACTTGCGCAGATAGTACGTGCGGTCGCCGAACGAGCGCACCACCGAATCGTCGCAGCGGTTGACGATCTCCCGGTCATGCATCAGGTAGATGTCCGCGCCAAGGGTCAGGGCGTCCTTCTCCCGCAGCACCATAGGTTCACCAGGAACGTTGGCCGAGGTCATGACCAGGGCGTCCTCCTTCAGGTAATGGAACAGCAGGTGCTGCATGGAGGTGTAGGGTAAGAAAACGCCGACGTTTCCCAGGCCCGGGGCGACCAGCTCGGTGATGTCGTTGTCCACCTTGTCCACCAGCACGATGGGGCGATGGCTGGACGTCAGAAGCTCCCGGTCGTGCGCCGTAGGGCGGCCGTAACGTTCGAGCGCGTCCAGGTCGCGGACCATGATGGCGAAGGGCTTTTCCCTCCTCCGGTACCATTCTCGCATGTGCTGCAGCCGGTCCAGTGTGCAGCAGAGGTGCATCCCGCCCCAGCTCTTGGCCACGCCGATCCGGCCCTGGTGCAGGTTCTGGGCGAACTTTGCTATCGGATCGTCATGGTCCCGATTTCCGTTTCGGTCCAGCAGGTAATAGCGCGGGCCGCACACCGGGCAGGTTATGGTCTGGTGGTGGAAACGGCGATCGGCCGGGTCCCCGTATTCCCTCTGGCAATCCGGGCAAAGGGGAAAGGGACGCATGGACGTATTCACGCGGTCGTATGGCAGGTCCTCGATGACCGTGAAGCGCGCCCCGCAATCGGGGCAGTTGGTGAACGGGTAGAGGTGACGACGGTCGGAGGGGTCGAGCATCTCCTTCAGGCAGGTGGGGCATACCGCCGTGTCGTTGGGGATTCCCACGCCCCTAACGCCTTCTTGGCTGGGGACGATGACGAATCCCATCTCCTGCAAGCGCTTGTCGGGGAGACCCTCGGAAACATTAATATGGTCCAGGCGGGCCAGGGGTGGCAAGGCGGTCTTTAGCCGAGATATGAACTCCTGGGCGTCGCCGTCGATCTCGATGACCACGTTGGATCCGTTGTTCTGCACGTAGCCGTGAAGGCCCATGGAAGTGGCCAGGCGGTGGACCGTAGGGCGGAATCCGACCCCCTGGACCACTCCCCGCACGGTGACGCGCATGCCTCTTTCCATCATGCCTAAGATATTTATCCCTTGTTGAAGGCGGGGCGCACGAGGCATAAATATTCGAATTCCGTTCCTAAGGGGGATAGCATGAGCGAGGTACCAGAGGGACTCCGTTATACCAAGGACCATGAATGGACCAAGGTCGAGGGCGACGTGGCCACCGTGGGCATCACCGACCACGCCCAGGAGGAACTTACCGAGTTCGTTTACGTCCAATTGCCCAAGAAGGGCGCCCAGGTCAAGAAGGGAGATGTTCTGGCCATCGTGGAGAGCGTCAAGAACACCGCCGACGTCTACGCCCCGGTATCGGGCCAGGTGGTGGAGGCGAACGAGCCCCTGGACGACGACCCCTCTCTCATCAACAAGTCACCCTACGCCAAAGGCTGGATGGCCAAGATCAAGATGGCCGACCAGGGGGAGCTGTCCCAGCTGATGGACCCCGCCGCCTACCGCCAGCACATCGGCGAGTGATCAGTACTCCAGATAGATGTTCTGGGCCTGACATTCCACCCGCAGTCGCTGAACGAAGGCCTCCTCATCCTCCAGAAGGGGCTTCAAGGCCTTCATCACCTTCATGCAGTCCTTGTAATTCGTTCCGGTCATCTCGTGTATGATGATGTCGACCCTCTTTCGATTGTCCACATCGATGATCAGACCAGATTTTTGGAACACCTGCTCGAGATGCCGGAAATAGCAGGTCATGCAAATAGTATAAACATTATTAGAATAAAAATCTTTGATTTGGCGCGATGAACAATATCATATAATGAAAGCTAAGGTGGTTGATTATCATGGACAAACTGAAAGAGGGCGACTTGGCTCCGGATTTCGAGCTCCCAGACCAGGACGGCAATCTGGTCAGCTCCAAGGGCATACGCGGGAAGAAGGTACTAGCGCTCTACTTCTATCCCGCCGACTTCACCGCAATATGCACCATGGAATCGGTGGCCTTCCGCAACATGCACGAAGAGTTCAAGGCCGCGGGGGCCGAGGTGATCGGGGTCTCCTCCGACGACGTGAAGAAGCACAAGGAGTTCGCCTTGGAGCACGAGCTGACGTTCTCGCTGCTCAGCGATGCCAAGGGGGAGCTGCGGAAGGCCTTCGGAGCCTACGGCATCGGAGGCATACCGGCGCGCATCACCTACGTCATCGACCGCGATTGGCGCATACGCCTGGCCTTCAACTCCATGCTCCGCTCCAAGGAGCACGCGGAAGAGGCCATGAAGGTCATCAAAGGCCTGTGATCAAGCCCCGGCGGCTTCGAGCACCTTGCCGCAGCCGCACTTCTTCCTTTCCGCCGGGATCTTCGGCAGGGTGTTCATTAGCATGGTCCGCAGCTTGTCCATGTTCTCCCCCATGGTCCGGAGCACGGTGGCCGTGTCCACCGGGTGGTCGGCCCATACGTCGTAATCGGTGATCATGGCCAGGCTGGTGTAGCACATCTCCATCTCCCGGGCCAGGGCGCACTCCGGCGCCAAGGTCATGCCGATGACGTCGGCGAAGGCCCGATACATCTTGCTCTCGGCCTTGGTGGAGAAGCGCGGACCTTCGATGCACACGTAGGTGCCGCTTTGATGCACGGTTATCTTGGCCTTCTTGGCCTCCTTGAGGAACAGGGCGTTCATCTCCGGGCAGAAGGGATCAGCAACGCCAATGTGCACCGTGACCGGACCGTCGAAGAAGGTGTACTCCCGGCCCTTGGTGAGATCGATGAACTGGTCCACGATGACGATCTCCCCGGGTTTATATTCCTCCTGCAGGGAACCGACGGCGCAGGGCGAGATGATCCTCTCCACGCCCAGCTGCTTCATGGCGTAGATGTTGGCCCTGTAGTTTATCATGTGCGGCGGGATGACATGCCCGCGGCCATGGCGGGGCAGGAAGGCCACCGGCACTCCCTTCAGCTCGCCGATCTGTATCTCGTCGGAGGCCGTGCCGTACGGGGTGTGCGGCCTGACGGTCTCCTTCAGCTTGAACATGTCCGGGTCATAGACCCCGGTACCGCCGATGATCCCGATCCTCGCCTTGCTCGTCATCCTTCCAGATACGGAAATGAACGTAATTAAATTCAGCGCCTCTTGAACTGGCCATTCGGACGGAGGCGGTCTGGGTCATCCTTCCTATTTCCCGAACGAGAGACCAAATCTTATTTTAACATCTTACAAAATGTCTGGACAATGGTCGCTGGGGAAAAGGTTGAAGTTAATCCGATCTGGGCCTGCCGAGCTTTTCCGGCGTTCCCGGTGGCCCTGGTAGCGGTTGGAGACGGAAATGGGAACAAGAACATCATCACCGTGGTGCTAGTGCACATGTTCTCGTTCTACCCGCCGGTATTGGGTATCGGAGTATCCCCGGCCAGGCACAGCTATCAACTGCTCGAGGAGGCGGACGATTTCTCCATCAACATCCCGGGGAAGGAGCTGGTGGAGGAGGTCCTGTACTGCGGCCAGAAGTCCGGCCGGGAAGTGGACAAGTTCGAGGACTGCGGTTTTATCGAGGTCCCGTCCAAGAAGATCAGGTCGCCGGTCATCGCCGAGTGCGTGGTGAGCCTGGAATGCGTCAAGAGGCAGAGGATCGAGGCCGGGGACCACGTCTGGTACCTGGGCGAGGTGGTCCACGCCGAGATGACCAAGGACATGGACCGGGAGAACGCGCTCATGTACTGGTCGGGCGAGTTCCGCGTTCTGGGCGATGTCATCCGCCGCCGCTGAAGATCATAGGGCCGGGTTGGCCTTGGTGAAGGAACCGAAGATCCGGACGCAGGAGGCGCTCTCCCGCAACCGCTTCAACGCCTTACCTACCTTTTCGTCCTTGGCGTCGCCGTCCAGGTCCAGATAGAAGACGTATTCCCAGGTGCGTCCGCGCCAGGGGCGCGATTCCAGCTTGGTGATGTTGACATCGTGATCGGCGAAGGCCTTGAGGCAATCGAAAAGCGCCCCCGGCCGGTTCTGGGCGGTGAAGGCCAGGGCGGTCTTGTTGCCTATTCCGGTCGCCTCCTCCCGCGACAGCACGAAGAAGCGGGTGATGTTGTCCTTCACGCTCTGCACGTCCTCCAGCAGCACCTTCATGCCGTAGGTGGACGCGGCGCGGCGGCTGGCTATGGCCGCCTCCTCCCTCGAGCCGCGTTCCTTCACCATGCGCACCGAGCCGGCCGTATCGAACGCGGGCACCTTCTGCCATTCCGGATGTGACGTCAAAAGGTCTCGGCACTGGGCCAGGGCCTGAGGGTGACTGTAGACCAGGCGCACGTCCTCCAGCGATGCGTCCGGATGCCCGATGAGGCAGTGCCGGATGTGCACCATGACCTCGCCCACCACCTTCAGGTCGCTCTGGAACAGCAGGTCGTTGGCGGCGGTGACGCTGCCCTCTATGGAGTTCTCCACCGGCAGCATGCCCAGATCGGCTTTTCCGCTCTTCACGGCCTCGAACAGGTCCACGAACTCGGGGCATTCAAAAGTGCTGGCGCTATCGTCGAACGAGAACACCGCGTCCTCGCTGTATGCGCCTCTGACCCCTTGGAATGCGACTATCATCTCAGCACCCGAACAGTTCCTCGTGCACCGCTCTGGTGGCCTTCTCCAGGTCGGCCTCGTCCACCGTGAAGTGGTAGGCGACCAGCGAGGCTCCGGCCGATATCAGTCCCACGTTGACCCCTTCCTTGGCCACGGCCTTGAAGACCCGGGACGCCAAACCCTTGTGGTGTCCCAGCCCCTCGCCCACGATGCACATCAGGGCGAAGTTGGTGTGGGTCTCGATGCGGGTCGCGCCACCTTCGGCCAGCACCTTCTGGGCCTTGGTCACGTCCTTCTTGTCCACCAGGAGCGCGATGCAGGTCAGGGACGTCACCACGCTGTAGATGTTGACTTCAGCCTGGCGCAGCATGGAGGCCACGTCGGCCAGCACTCCTAGTTTATAACCTGTGCCTTCCCCGAACACCTTGACCAGGGAGAGGTTCTTCATGCAGGAGATGGACTTGATGCTCTTCTCCCCGTTCTCCGAACCCTTTATGGCCGTCCCCGGCGCCTCCGGCCGGAATACGTTCTTTACACGGATCTCGATGTTACCGGAACGGGCCGGCTCCATGGTCATAGGGTGGACGACCTTGGCGCCGAAGTAGGCCAGCTCGGCCGCCTCGTCGTAGGTCAGCTGCGGGATCGGACGGGCGGAGGGAACGATCTTGGGGTCCACGCTCATGAACCCGTCCACGTCCTTCCATATCTCCAGCACCGAAGCGCCCATGGCGTTGGCGATGGCCGCGGCGCTGTAATCGCTGCCGTTGCGCCCGAACACGGTGACGCTGCCTTCCGGTGCCCGCCCGAAGAAGCCGGTGACCACGGGGGTGGTGCCGTCATGGAGCAGCTTGACCAGCTTGGGACGGACCGTGGAGCGGGTAGCTTCCATGTTCACCGTGGCCGTGCCGTACTCGCCGTCGGTTATTATCCCCAGCTCGTCCGCGTCCACCGGTTTGGCCTTCATGTCCATCTCGTTCAGCAGGGCGGAGACGATGATGACCGACAGGCGCTCCCCGAAGCACTGCACGTAGTCGCGTATGCGGGGGTTGACCTCCTCTATGTAGCAGGAGCCGTAGAGCATGCGCTCCAGCTTGACCAGCTTGGCGATCAGTTCCTCCATGGCCCGGGCCCGGCACTTGTCCGAGGACAAGGCCTCGTTGACCAGGTCGGTATGCAGCTTGGTGATGGCCTTCATGAAGGCGTCCACGTCCTCTTCGTTCCGGGTGCGGGAAATGAACTGCACCAGCATCTCGGTGACGCCGGAAACGGCGCTGAGCACGATGACCTTCTTCTCCTTCTCCGAGACGATTATGTCGGCCACCTGGCGCATGGACTCGCCGGTCTTCAGCGAGGAACCGCCGAACTTCAGTACCTTCAGGTGCGGCACCTCCTCTTGACTATCATCCTGGGCGTTTCGACCAGGGCGCGGTCGGCCTCTTCCCTGGTAAGACCGGCCGCCAAAGCTATCTGCGTGGCCGTGGCCAGATCGATGAGGTCGTTCGGTGAGTGTGTGTCGCTGTTTACCACCATGTGCGCTCCGGCCTGCTGGGCCATGCGGGCCACGTGCCCGTTGGTCTTGCAGTGGGAACCGCGGGAGGTTATCTCCAGCACCACGCCGTTGTCCCGGGCGTGCTGCGCCTCCTCGAGGGTGATGAAGCCCGGATGCGCCAAAATGTCCACTTCAGGGTTCATGACCGCGGCCAGGTTCGTCCCCTTCTCCACCGGCTCGCTTATCGTCTCGCCGTGGATGACCACGATCTCCGCGCCTAGCCGGCGGGCCTGAGAGACGACCTCGTCGATGCGCCTGACCGGAACGTGGGTTATCTCCACGCCCACCAGCACCTTCATGCCCCATTCCGTGGCCAGGTCGGCGTCCCTCCTCCCCTCGGATATGATCCGTTCCAGATTGCTTAGCGAGGCGTGGTCGGTGAAGGCCAGCGTCTTCGTCCCCTTGACCAGGGCGCGGCGCGCCAGCTCGATAGGCAGCAGCTCTCCGTCGCTCATCAGGGTGTGGGTGTGCAGTTCGGCTCTCATTTTCTCCTCTCCGCCAGCTTACGATAGACGTCCTCCCACTTTATCTCCATTCCTTCCACCGCCACTAGTAAATGGTACACCAGGTCGGCGACCTCCCAGGCCTGCTCCTTCTCCTGGTGATTTTTCGCGGCCAGCAGCACTTCCGCCGCCTCCTCCACCACCTTCTTCAGGCGCTTGTCCTCGTCGGCCAGCAGCTTGTTGGTGTAGCTGCCCTCCACCGGGTGCGCCTTACGATCTCGAATTATCTGGATCAGCTCAGGGACCACGGCCATGGTGCCCTCGATATCGCCGTACACCACCTCGTCGAAGCAGGACATGCGCTCCAGGTGGCAGGCCACCCCGGTCTGCCTGACCCTGACCAGCAAAGTATCGTTGTCGCAGTCCAGCTGAATGGAGACGATGTCCTGCACGTGGCCGGAGCTCTCCCCTTTCATCCATTGAGCCTGCCTGGACCGGGAATAGAAATGGGTGCGCCCGGTCTTCAGCATCTGACGGTACGCTTCCTCGTTGGCGTAGGCCATCATCAGGACCTCGTTGGTCTCGTGGTCCTGTACGATGACCGGTATTAGTCCGTTGGCGTCGAACTTCGGGCTGCTCATCTAACCTCAACTCCATTCTCTCGGAGATACTGCTTCACGTTCCCCACCGTGCACTGGCCGTAGTGGAATATGGAGGCCGCCAGCGCCGCCTCCGCCTTGGTTCCCTTCAAGACCTCCAGTATGTGCTGCGGCGAACCGCAGCCACCAGAGGCGATTACCGGTATATCGACAGCTTCCGCCACCGCCCTGGTCATGGCGATATCGTAGCCGTCCTTGGTCCCGTCGGCGTCCATGCTGGTCAGGAGTATCTCCCCGGCCCCCAGGTCCTCGACCCGGCGCGCCCAGTCCACCATGTCCAGGTCGGCGTTCCGGCGACCGCCGTGCGTATAGACCGTCCAGGAACCCCCCTGGCGCTTGGCGTCTATGGCCACCACGACGCATTGCGAGCCGAAGTCCTTGGCGCATTCCGATATGATCTCCGGCCGCTGCACCGCCACGGTGTTGATGGACACCTTGTCCGCCCCGGCGTTCAGAGCTTTTCGCATGTCGTCCTTCTCCCGGATGCCCCCGCCGACCGTCAGCGGGACGAAGAGGCGCTTGGCCGTCTCTTCCACGATGCCCAGCAAAGTGCGCCGACCTTCGGCGCTGGCCGAGATGTCCAGGAAGACGATCTCGTCCGCCCCCTGCTTCTCGTACGCTTCGGCCAGCTCCGGCGGGTACCCCACGTCCTTGAGGTCCAGGAACTTGATGCCCTTGACCACCGCCCCGTCCTTGACGTCCAGGCAGGGGATTATCCGTTTGGTCAGGCTCATTTTTTGCTCACCCGGGGGCGGTCCTTGGTGCTTAGCTCCTTGGAACGCGGCTTCACCGCGGCCTGCAGCGCCTTGCCCAGGGCCTTGAAGGTGGCCTCGATCAGGTGGTGCTCGTCGAACCCCCGCAGTATCATCACGTGCAGGGTTATGTCCGAGGACATGGCGAAGCTGCGGAAGAAGTGTGTGTACAGGGGGTCGGGGCAGTCCAGGTCGGCGTACGGCCTCTCTATGATGTCCACCGCCACCTGCACCAAGGCGTCGTCCATGGGCATGAGGGCGGAAGCGGTCCGTTCGATGGGCGTTTCGCCTAAACTTTGCCTCAAAGCTTTACCGAGGACGATGGCCACGTCCTCCACCAGGTGGTGCACGTCGTCCCCCTTGGCCTTCACCGTCAGGTTGAAATTGGCGTAGCGTCCCAAGGTCTCGACCATGTGGCGGAGGAACTGGTCATCGCACTCCACCTTGGTCTCTCCCGTCCCGTCCAGGTCCAGCACGATGCGCACCTCGGTCTCCCGGGTCTCGCGCACCAACTCGGTTCTCCTTGCCATGCCATCAGCTCCGAAATGCCTTATTATTCAATCTTCCAGTATAAAGTGCTAATCCCACCACGGCTTCTTGGACGCCCATGCGCTCCAGCGCTTCGATGTCCCTCTGGTCGGTCACACCCCCGGAGACTATGGTGAGGTGCGGGCATCTGGACACGAAGGAGCTGACCGCTCCCTCGTCAATGCCCTTCTCCTGTCCCTCCACGTCCACGTTGGTGTAGAGGACGCCCGCCAGCGGCAGACCCTCTATCTTCTTGAAGACCGCGTCCAGGTCCAGTCCGGCGTCCATCTTCCAGCCGTGGGTCTGTATCCGACCGCCCTTCATGTCCATGGCCAGGACCATCCTCTGGGGGTGCTTGGCGGCCATCCTTCCCAGCCACTCCGGGTCCTGGAGCCCCTTGGTGCCTACGATGACCCGGTCCGCGCCGCAGTCCAGATAGTACTCGGCCACCTCCGTGGACCGTACCCCTCCGCCCACCTGGACGGGGACGCTGGCCGAGGCTATGGTTCGGCGTATGACCTGGGCGTTGTGCCCCTTTCCCAGAGCGGAGTCCAGGTCGATGATGTGCAGCCGCTTGGCGCCCTTGCCCTCCCAGTCCTGAGCCACCGCCACAGGGTCGGGCAGCACCACCTGCTCCGTGCCCGGCACGCCGCCCACCAGCTGCACCACCCGGTGGTCCAGTATGTCCACCGCCGGTATGACCATCATTGGCAGCCCTCCGCGAAGCGCACGAAGCCGTTCAGGAACTCCAGCCCGGCCACGGAGCTCTTCTCCGGGTGGAACTGCGTCCCGTAGGTGTTCCCCTTGTGGAACAGGGTGGGTATCTTGCCGTAATAGTCAGTGTGGCCGACGTCCGAGTAGTCCTCCGGGCGGCCGTGGAAGGAATGGGCGAAGTAGAAGTACGGTTCGCTGATGTTGCGCATGATGTGGTCCTCCGATTCCACCTGGTTCCAGCCCATGTGCGGGACCCGCGGGGCTTTCAGACGCACCACCTTTCCCTTCAAGTAACCTAGCCCAGGGCCGCTCCCTTCCTCGCTGCCCTGGAACAGTATCTGCATGCCGATGCACACGCCTAAACAGGGCACGCCGTCCTCCAGTCGGCCGACGATCCGGTCAGCGTAGGGGTGCAGGCGCTCCATGGTCTTGTCGAAGGCTCCTACGCCAGGAAGAACTATGCACTCCGCCTCCGTCAGCTTGGACATGTCGTCGACGACGGTCACCTGCGCCCCGCATAGCTCCAGCGCCTTGCGGATGCTGTGCAGGTTGCCGACGCCGTAGTCGGCCATGGTGACCTTGAGCATTAACCGAGGACCTCCCCGATCCTGCGCAACAATATGGAGTTCATCTCCCTGGTGCCTATCGTCGTTCGGACGCAGTTCTCCAGACGGCGCACCTTCCCGAAGTTCCGCACCAGCACGCCATTTTCAGCCAGTTTGCTGGTCAGTTCGTCCGAGGGTATGGTGGAACGGAACAGGATGTAGTTGGCCTCGGAGGGGAACACCTCGAAGCCCAGGTATCTCAGGCCTCTTTCCAGGTACGGCCGCTCCTCCCTCACCACGCGGACGCTCCTCTCCAGGAACTCCCGGTCCTTCAGGGCGGCCATGGCCACCCTCTCCCCGATCATGTTCAGCGAGTAGGGTATCTTGACCTTCTGCATGGCCTCGGCCATCTCCTCGCCCGCCACCAGGTAGCCGACGCGCATGCCCGCCAGTCCGTACGCTTTGGAAAAGGTGCGGGTGACGATCAGGTTGTCGTACTTCTTGACCAGCGGGATGAAGGACGTGCCGGCGTACTCCCCGTACGCTTCGTCCACCACCACTGGGCGGTGGTTGCCCTCGATGACCGCCTTGACATCGTCCAGGCGGAAGGTGTTGGAGGTCGGATTATTGGGCGTGCAGATGAGCGCCATTTTTCCTTTGGCGGCGTTCATCTTCTCCACGTCCAGCTGGAAGTCGTCGTCCAGGTCCACGGTGACCGTGCGCCCGCCGTTGATCTTCACGAAGAAGGAGTGCAGCACGTAAGCGGGGTGGGCGGTGATGACCGTCTCCCCCGGCTCCACGAAGGTCTTTATGATTACGTCCAGCGCTTCGTCGGAGCCGTTACCGACCACGAAGTTCTCCGGACGCAGCTTGTAGAGATCGGCCAGACCGCCTCGGAGCCCGTCGCCGTAGGTGCTGGGATACTGTCCCACGTCCATCTCGGCGCATTCCCGCAGGGCCTTCTGGCCAGCGGGATTGGCGCCCAAGGCGTTGGTGCTGGTGTCCATGCGCAGCTTGTCGCCCACCTTGGGGTTGTAATACAGCTGCAGGTCCCGGCAGGTGCTGCGTATCCAGTTCTTGTCCATCAGGGCACCTCAGGGGACCATGCGGTCGATGGGCGTCAGCAGTATGCCGGTCGCTCCCATCCGCTTGAGCTTGATGATGGCGTCGTAGGCGTCCCTCTTGTCTATGACCACGTGCACGGCGACGACGTCGTCGCGGCCGATGATGTTCATGATGGTCGGTCCCGCTATGCCGGGGAAGGCCTTCTTGACCTCGTCCAGCGACGACTTCGGAACGTCGGCCATGAGGTACTGCTTGTTCTCGGCCTCGGTGACGCTCAGCATAGCGGAGATGATCTCCTGCACCTGCTGCTCGTGGCTCTCGTAGGCCTTGCGGTTGGCTATGACCACCGCTTGCGATTCGGTAACGACCGCCAGCTCGCGTAGGTGGTTCATCTTGAGAGTGGAGCCGCTGGAGACCAGGTCCACGATGATGTCGGCCACGCCCAGGTGCGGAGCTATCTCCGCAGCTCCGGCGATGTCCGTGATCTCCACCTTCTTGCCCAGCTTCTCGAAGTACTTGCGGGTCAGGTTGGGGAAGGACGTGGCCACGACGAGGCCGTCTGGCAGGTCCTCGACCTTCTGCACGTCCATGGACTCCGGCACGGCCACCGAAAGTCGGCAGCGCCCGAAGTTCAGTTCGTAGGGGACGACGACGTCCAGTCCGGACTCCAGCACCAGGTCGAGGCCGGTGATGCCCACGTCCACCGCTCCCTTGTGCACGAACTTGACGATGTCCTGCGCCCTTAGGAACATGACCGCCAGGTCCTGGCGCTTGACGTTGGCGTAAAGCCTGCGCTCGTCCCCGTTCTCTATCTCCAGTCCGGCTTGTTTGAGGATCTCCACGGACCTCTCACTAAGCCTTCCTTTGTTGGGTATGGCCAGCCTGAGCGTCATTTGATAACCTTTGGCACTATCCCATCAATGGCCAAATGCTACTTAAAATTACTGACACTCTGGTCAAGGTTCCCCCCTGGGGCTGGCGTTATGCCAGGTCAGTGGACGCATGGCCGGCATCGTTCGGTCCCTTCGGGAACCAGCCCGATACTATTTTCCAGACGCTCCGATGGACCAGGCCTTGCAGTTGGTCCCATCGCGTTGCCCAGGCCATCATCCTCCACTTCGAGCCCTTGGTCCTTTTTAGCGATCACCAGCCTCATGGGCACATCTACCACGCCCGACATGTCAATCATATCGGTTACTGCCAGCCCATGCTCGCCCAGCCTTTCGGCGAGCTCGCGGTGCGTCAATCGTCGGCATTCGCCTCCCGTCATGAGGGACTCCATGTCCCAAATTATCAGCTGCAGGGGACCTTTTCCGTCATCGTCGAGAGTGAAATCGGAAAGGACGAACAAGCCGCCAGGATTGAGGGACCGGACCACCTTCTCATAGGTGCCTCGGTTCTCCTCCGTCGGTCCGCCAATGGAACATAGACCCAGGACGATGTCGTATCCGCTGCCGATGTCGTCCTTGGTGAAGTCCCCGGCCATGGTCCTGACCCGTCCTTGCATGCCATGGGCCGCGATGTATTCCTCGGTGATCCCGACCACCTCCGGGCGATCGAACACCCACGCCTCGATGCCTTCATCCTCTTGTGCGATGGCGATGGCGAACAGCCCGTGGCATCCGCCCAAGTCCATCACCCGGCGGGAGCTTCTGAACTCGGGCTGTAGGGAGATGGCCCTGACCGTGGCCTGGAGTCGTCCAAGAAGCGCGTATCTGGCGATGTAGTCCACCCATTCCCGTTCCACCTTGAACCCGTTTTGTTCCTTTCTTGGTTCAGGACCTTTTATCATGATATCGAGCAGTCCCATCCAATATTTCCGTGCTTCAACGGAATGCTGCAGATACCGCGCGAAGTAGGGCTCACCTTTGACGAGGAAGGGATAGAACGCTTCCGCGGTCCTGTAACGCTGCTGCTCTTGCTGCAGCAGTCCTATCGACGACAGGGCCTTCAAGACCTTCTCCGTCAACGCTGGTGCTGTGTGCAATTGGTCCGCCAGCTCTCCGACGGTCCTCGGCTCCTTCAGAAGGGTGAAGATGTTCAGCTCCACGGCGGAATAGAAGATCTGTCCCCGCTCGAAACCGCTGGATATCTCCCTCAGATTTCTAACCATGTCCTTGACAGGCGGCACCTCGTCGGCCAATCTGCTCATGATACCCTTACCCGTGGATAAGCAGGTCGGCCATCTCGTCGATCTCCTCGATGTTCGCCGCAAGCTCCTCTCCGGCCAGAGATGCCTTGAACAACTCCTTGTTCGAAGGTATGCTGACCGCGACCTTTTCCCTGCCCAAAGCGTCGATGAGCGTCTCCCGCAGGCCATCATCCACCTTGTTCAGGACAAGGTAGGTCCTGCTCACGTTGCCCTTGGCGATGCCCTCGATCTTCTTCGACAGCCTTATGGACTCCTGAGATGGATCGACGATGATCAGCAAGGCATCGAATCCCCGGGCGATGGAACGGCCTAAATGCTCGATGCCGGCTTCCGTATCCACGATGACCACATCGTCCTCCTTCAGAGATAGATTGTCAAGGAACTGCTTGGACAGGGAACCCATCGCGCAAGCGCACCCCTCGCCAAAATTTGATATTTTTCCGATCACGGCCAGTCTGACACCGTTCCTTTCGGAGATGTAGCCATGCGGGATGCTCGCCATGTCCCATTTCTCATTGAAGGCGCTCGCGCCCTTCTTCTCCCGCATGGACTGCATCGTCTTCCCATATCCGCTCCTCCCTCCGAAGAAGTCCATTATGTCGTCAGGCCTCTCCATCCCCAGCAGGCCATGGAGCCCGTAGTTGGATTCGTCCACATCGACGACGAGGACCCTGTGCCCTTTCTTCGTCATGCTCTTGGCGAGCAATGCGCATATCGTGCTCTTACCGCTTCCGCCTTTTCCGCAAACCGCTATCTTCATTTCATTCACTCCGATTTTCTTTTTTCATCTTCAATAATTTCCGATATTGGCAAGACCAGCCGACGTCCGTTATGATCCAGCACTTCCACGTCTATCCCGTACGCCTCCTTGATGTTGGCAGGGGTCATGACCGAGCGCGGATCGCCACTGGCGACGATGTTCTCGATCCGGTCCGAGGAGAAGGCATCCCCTTTTCCTGGCTTGGGACCAACATTCCCGTTGGAGACTCGGATCTTCTTCATCAGCACTATCTCATCAGCGAAGAGCAGTGCATGATTGGGGTCGTGCAGCGTCATCAACACAGTAATGTTCCTGCTTCGGGTCTGTCTGACCACCATCGAGAGGACATGCACCTGGTTCTTTAGGTCCAGGAACGATGTCGGCTCGTCGAGGAGCAGGAATTCCGGCTCCTGCGCCAGGGCTTTCGCTATCATCACGAGCTGCCGCTCCCCCCCGCTTATCAATGTATACGGTTTTTTCCTGAGATGGTCTATGCCAAGCATCTCCAGAAGCTCACCGACCTTTTTGAAGTCGGACTCCGCTGGCATGGAGAACATCGAGATGTGGGGCATCCTCCCCGTCAGCACGACATCCTCCACGGTGAACGGGAATGTCGACCGGTGCACCTGGGAGACGACCCCCATCGTCCTCGCCATCTGGACCGGGTCGGTGCTCTCCGTCGATTTCCCGTTGACAAATATCACGCCGCCAGTAACTTTCAGCATGCCATTTATGGTCTTGAGCAGGGTCGTCTTTCCGCAACCGTTGGGGCCCAACAGGGCGACCAGGGTGCCCTTCCTGATGTTCACGCAGATGTTCTCAAGTATCTTCAGATCATCGTAACTGACCACCACCCCTTTCACTTCGATGCCCTTCGAGAAAGTGCAAGAGGCGCTCATCAGTCCCAACCCCCCGCCCTGGTGGACCTCAATGCGTATACGAAGAAGGGAGCCCCTATCATGGTGGTGATCACGCCGACAGGGATCTCGAACCCCATCAACGCGCGGGCGATGTCGTCCACCAGCACCATGAACGCGGCGCCGACCGTTATTGACAGCGGTATCAGGGTCTTATGGTCCGGACCGAAGATCATCCTGATGGAGTGAGGGACGATCAGCCCTACCAACCCGATGATGCCCGCGATCGATACCGCGGCCGAGGCGGCCAAGGTCGCCGCCACGATGAAGACGCCCTTGTATATCTCCACGTTCATACCCACAGACTTGGCCTCCTCGTCCCCCATGGTCAGGACGTTGAGCTTCCATCTCAGGACGAAGATGACGGCGCAGCTTCCGACTATGATGATCCACGACGGGGACATCTTCGACCAGGTGGACGATGCCAGACTGCCCATGGTCCAGAAGATGATGCTCTGCAGCGCCTTCTCGTCCACCACCATCTGGATGATGGTCATCAGCGAACCGAACACCGACCCTATTATGATGCCCGAAAGCACCATCGAGGTCACCAGCGTCTCACCCCTGCTCCTTGACATCACATATGCTATTATCAGTCCGACAAGGCTAAAGAAGAACGCGCACGGCTGGACCGGGAGCCACGGGAATATCACCAGTGACAGGGCGGCGCCGAACGCCGCCCCCGACGAGATGCCCAGAACATACGGTCCCACCAGGGGGTTCCTGAAGATCCCCTGGAACGTGGCTCCAGATACCGAGAGGGCCGCGCCCACCATCAAGCCTATCAGTATCCGGGGGAGCCTCACCTCGAAGACCACCGTTTTGTACATCTCCGGATAGCCGGTCTCGATGCCGGCGATTCCGGAGAACAGGACCCGAGCCACCTCCTCGGCCGTCATCGGGTATATGCCGATGAGCATGGAAAAGAAGAAAACCGGAAAAGGTAAAAAAAGGAAAAAGTAGAAAGCTACGGGCTTCCAGATCTTGGAGCTCAGGTGTCCGACCTTACGGCCGTCCACTGGCTCCTGTTTGACCCCTGGCCCGTATCCTATCGCCATTGGGTCAGGCCTTTGCGAAACCTGGATAATGGACCCCGTAGACGCTGGCGAAGTAATCGTCAACCTCTTCGTCCATGTTCACGCCGCTGAACTCGTCGGGATAGAGGTACTTTGCCATGTTGAGCATGGCCAGCGGCAGTCGCGGGCAATGGAAGTCGTAGACGAACGGGCTCGGGATCTCGTACACACGGCCTTCCTGGACAGCCCTGAGGCTCTGCCAGGCCACGTAGTCCGCGCCGGTCATGATGTCGCTTGGGTCCACCTTCGTGTTGTACCACATGACAATGACGTCGGGGTCCAGAGAGGCGATGGACTCCATGCTCAGAACGGGGTGCTCCAGGTTTTTAGACGTGTTGTCCCAGTTTGAGATCACATTGATTCCTCCAGACAGTTCGATCAGGTCGTTGGCTGTACTCTGTATGCCAGCGGTGCCGTAGATGTCGGTCCACATCCAGAACACCTCGGGCTTTTCGCTCGCGGAAACGTTGTCAGTGACATCGGTGATCTCCTTGATCACGACGTTCATTTTATCGATGACATCATCAGCGTTGCTTTCCTTCCCAATGATCTTCGCGAAATCCTCGACCTGCTTGGCCACATCGGTGAGATCGTCGATGTATGCGCCGTACACCGGTATTTCAAAGGTAGCTTCAATGGCCGCCGTATTGATATCGTTCTCACTGGCCGACCATAGCACAACGAGCTGTGGATTCGCCGTGGCCAAGGCCTCAAGGCTCAAAGAACTGAACCTTACCACCGATGTCCAGTTCACAGCTATCGCCGTAAAGAACTCTTCCTTCTCGGTTCCATAGTTGAGGCTGCTCACCCCAACAACATCATCCGCCCCGCCGACCGCGAACATGGTGTTCATAGCGTTTTCCACAAGGAACACTATCCGTGTGCATGGGACGGGTATCGTGAGGTTATGGCCCCTCTGGTCGACGATCTGGATCGTTTCCGTCTCATCTTCGTCATCATCGGATGATGAGGTCATATTCACATAACCCGCTAAAATTACCAGCATTACCACTATTAAAATTGCGATGACTGCGATATATTTATTTTTCATTTTTTCCATTCTTGCACCTCGATATAATTACAGTAACACTTTTTTTGTAAAAGTAACATGAATGAAATATTTAAATTTATTTAAACCCCGTTAAACTATCCGTATATCAATGAAAAATGAACGCGATCAAATGGACTGGACACAACGGTCAATGCCTGATTGGTCCGCAGATCTGATTTCATGCAACTGCGTGCAAATATCTGAGAAAGCAGCTTTCCCTCTCGCTTTTCATCGGAGCTTTCGATCGTAATCGGAAAAATCGTTACTTCAACTTGTGTTCTTGCCGAACAAATCCAGAATTGATGCAACGATCGACGGTAATAATTTTAAAATATTCGTAACACCAATCCCCCGGTATGATGGCGGGGACCGATTGGCGATCGACCTGGGAATCAATGCGCTCCATTTCTCCTTATTTCACCTTCCGGACGACGCCTGAACGGACGATTCATCACTGGGACCGCGCCTCAAAAAAGTATGATTCCCAAACGGTGGGGGTAATCGACGAAAAGACCTGGGAGTTACTGTCCGAGGAAGGAATCGTGCCGAACGGAGGTTCAGTTCTGGATATCGGATGCGGCACTGGGGCACTGACCGAAAGGTTCGCCTTGGCCGGGGCAGAGGTGCTAGGGCTAGATATCTCCCCTAAGATGCTCTCGCTGGCCAAAGAGAGATGCGCTCATTTGGGGAGGGCGAGCTTCGTCTGCCATGACTGGAACGCCTTCCCCGTTGCCTCCCACTTCGATCTGGTCTTCTCCTCCTTCTGCCCGGCGGTTGACGGACTGTCCGCGGTCCTGAGGATGGAGATGCTAAGCCGGGAGACCTGCTGCCTCGTGTCCCTGGGGCACAGCTCAGGGGACCGCACGGCATTCGACGTCTGGGCGAACATGGGGAACCCCAGGATGTCCATGGAATCTTACGACCCCCTGTACCCTTTCAATGTCCTCAAGGACATGGGCCGGGAACCGGTCCTCAGAAGCTTCGATGTGCAGGAGGAGGTCGAGATATCCGAGGAGGGGATGGTGGAGCAGCTGGCCTCCTTCATCTCATTGTTCCATGATCTGTCCGACCGCACCATGGGCGCCATCAGGGACGCCGTCTCGGTCAAAGCCGTGGACGGGCACCTCTCCTGGAGGGAGGAACGGACCGTCCGCGTGCTCCATTGGTCCCCCCGGCCTCAACGCTCGTAGCGAACCTTGGTGATGCGGTCGTATGGAATGTCGCAGCGGACCAATCGCGGAAGGTCTCCGCCCATGCCCATCCTGCCGTTTATCATTACCAGGGCGCCAAGGACGCCGTCAATGGCCAGGACCTCGCGCAGAGCCTTGTCCATGGTGGTGACATCGTCGTCGGAAATCATGTTGCCCAATTTCGTAGCGCAGGCGTCGGCCAAAGCCGCATCGTCCGATATGACCGTGGCCAGGTCCGCTCTTCCCAGCGAGATGGAGGGACCGATGGTGCCGGAGGAGGTGCATATCCCGTACATGCCCCTGGTCGGCGGGACCTCCAGGGCCATGTAAATTGGCGAGGTTAGACCAGCATACAGCCCCACGGTCACCGTCTTGGAGGTGCGCATGGCCACGTCTCCGCCGTTGTCCACCATGCAGTGCTTGCAGCCGGCCTCGGTCATGGCCACGACGGCCTGCTCGCTGATGGCCCCGGCCACCGCGGCCATGGGCCCCACGTCGGCCTTCTCGGCGGCCAGGCACATGCGTTTGACCACATGGCCCATGTCCGGACGGACCGGGTAAGGTTCGAAGGTCGTTTTAAAGAACTCGTCCTGGGCGATGTACGCTTCCACCTGGGCGCGAGCCTCCATGACGGCCTTCTCCGCCAATAGCAGGTACTCCTCCGCCGCCTCGATGGTGACGGCGGTCTCCTTTATCTCAAAATGTTTCCTCATATTCGGAATTTCATAGCTCCTGGCGGACAGGCGTCGATGCACATCCCGCAGGCGATGCACTTCTCGGCGTCGTATCGCACCTTCCAAACGGACCTATCCATGGTCAGGGCCTCCACCGGGCAGATGGAGATGCACATCCCGCAGTGCGTGCAGCGCGTCTCGTCCTTGTCCACGTAATTGGTCAGCTCCTGCACGTCCACCCGACCCTCGTTGAGGAAACGCACCGCTTCCTTTATGCTGCCGGCCTTCCCCTCGACCTCCATGAGCAGTCGCCCGCCCATCTCCCTCACCTCGGCGCGCAGGATGTTGATCCGGAGGTCATAGTCCTTGACCAGGTGATACACGATAGGCTCGTTGACGATGTCAGGCGTGAACACCAGCATGAACTTCTTCTTGACCATCAGACCGCCTCCTCGCGGGAACGGACCTCGAGCGTGCCCGTGCTGCGGTCCTCAGGCAGCTGGGCCACCGGTTCCGTGAGCAGGAACTCTCCGTTCTCGATGCGTTCCGACAGAAGCTCGGCGATCTGCCTGGCCTTCATGTAGCTTGAGAGCGAAGAGGTCCGCACCTCCTTGCCGAACAGCTCCACCTTGCCGGAACGCAGCTCGGCGTAGGAGACATGCTTGATGGGCCGGCGGTTCCGGGACTGCACGGAGTAATCGACGATGGGAGCGAAGATCTGCTCGTCGCTGACGGCCGCGGCCTTCAGGACGTCCTCGTCCAGAATCGGAATGGGCACGCCCACGCCCAAGGCAAGTGAGACGCCGTACCCGGGCAGGTTCAAGGCCCGGACGAAATCCGGGGACATGCCCCTCAGATCACCGATGGTGGCCAGGTTGCGCGCCCCGCCCATGGGGACGCCGTTCTTCGTCTCCACGTTGGTGCGGAACTGCGTGCCTTCCCAGGCCACGTAGCCGACGCCTCCGCCCAGGAATATCCTGGTGCCGATGCCGATGGTGCGCAGCGTGGGGTCGTTCATTAGCGGGGAGAGCTGCCCGGCGCTGGAGTAGGTGACGTTGCCATATCCGGCCAGCAGCTTGCCCATGTAAGTGTACAGCGTCTTTTCAGAGGAATTGGTCCCGGCGGCGTAGTTCTGGTAGGCGTTGCGCGGGTTGAACATGTAGGCCTGGTTCATGGTGCTCAGGGAGACGAAGGTGTCTATGTCCTTGCGCGGGTAGCAGTCGCTGCCGTTGGAGGTGGCCTTCAATCTTATGGCCTTTCCCGACACCAGGTCCTCGATGACGTTCGCTCCGCCGTAACCGCAATCGTTGGTCTTGAGCTCGGTAGCGCCGATATAAGCGTCCACGGCGGCGATGCCAGTATAGGCCGGCACATCGTTCAGGCTTACCTTTTGCATGCGGATCGGCGGCTCGGAATGACCGAAGTTCAGGAAGGCCCCGGAGGAGCACATGGCGCCGAACGTTCCGGTGGTCACCACGTCCACCTCCCTGGCGGCGCGTTCCACGCCCTCGCTCTGGACGTAAGGAATGACCTCCTCGGCGGTCATGACCACCACGTCCCCGCTCCTGATCTTCTCGTTGATCTCCGCGACCGTCCGCTTCATCCGATACCCCCTCAGAGGAGCTTCCTGGCCACGGCCAGTTCCGCGTTCAGCACGGAACCGCCTGCCCCGCCCCTCAGGGTGTTGTGGGAAAGCAACCAGAGCTTGATATATCCTTTGCTCTCGCGCACCCGTCCTACGGAAACGGCCATGCCCCTGGCCCTTTCCGGCTCGCCCGCCAAAGCGTCGGCGGCCGGCTGGGGGCGGTTCTCCTCCCTGCGGACGATGATGGGTTGAACGGGGGCGGTGGGCAGCTTGAGCCTCTGCGGTTCGGGCTTGAAGGCATCCAGCGCCTTGATGACGTCCTCGGCGGAGCCTTTCTTTTCCAGCTTGAGGACCGCGGATTCCAGATGACCGTCCACCACGGGCACGCGGGCGCAACTGGCCACCATCTCGAACTCAGCGAACTTGAACTTACCCTTGACCACGGTGCCCAGCATCTTGTGTATCTCCTCCTCCATCTTCTCCTCCTCGTTCCTGATGAAGGGGACCACGTTGCCCAGTATGTCCAGGGACGGGACTCCCGGGTACCCGGCGCCGGAGACGGCCTGGTACGTGGAGACGTAGCAGGCCTTGAGACCGAACTTCTGGTATATGGCCTGCAGCGGGACCGCTAAACCGGTAGTGGAGCAGTTGGCGTTGGTGACGATGTAGCCGCCGTTGGCGAAGGTGGACTGATTCCGCACCATCTCCAGGTGGTCGGGGTTGACCTCTGGTATGAGCAACGGGACGTCGGCCTCCATGCGGTGGGAGGCGGCGTTGGAGAACAC
>Ga0247841_10001171_pt1 | contig 61452 bp, 59 predicted proteins | sample LaCruzMarch2015__2_FD_192410 | JGI IMG/M metagenome (GOLD analysis project Ga0247841, IMG submission 192410) | Freshwater microbial communities from meromictic Lake La Cruz, Castile-La Mancha, Spain - LaCruzMarch2015_18m | ecosystem: Environmental > Aquatic > Freshwater > Lake | place: Spain...
TAGCCGTCATACCGGCGTAAGCCGGTATCTATAAAACAAAATTAATGTTGAACTGGATTGCGGCTTTCGCCGCAATGACGACAATGTTGTGTTTTTGTTATTTATAATTTTTCATTAAACCCTGATTACACAGATTAGGTGGCAGGAGTTGTCGTGTGCCCCCCCTATTTGAAATATTAGCAATCAGTTTTCAGTCAATATTGAAATCTCAACATTAAATGTTGAGATTTCAATGATGACTTGATACGCTGTGTTGCTAAATAAAAATGAATTTTCTATAATCTCGCAGTGCCCAAAGTGGGTCCTTGCTCTAAGGCAGTGTTCTTAGGGCTAAACTTATGCCGCAATGGCATAAGAAATCCAAAAAGGAGGTGCAGAAATGCCCAATTACGAAAGTACATTTATTTGCTCGCCAGAAACACCAGCCGAAAAGATTGAAGAACTTACCGAGAAGGCAAAAAAAATCATCGAGTCAAACGGCGGCAAGGTAACCTTAGTTCAAAACTTAGGTAAAAAACGCCTTGCCTATCCAATCAACAAACTTCGCGAAGGCAGCTATGTTTATTTTGAAATAACAGCTCCTGGCGTTATTGTGTCGGTCTTAGAAAACTTTTATAAGGTTAATGAACCTATTATCCGTTCTCTTACAGTCAAGGTTGAGAAAAAGGCCCCGCCAAAACCAGTTGTAGTTGCCGTGCCAGAAACAACACCAGAAGTTAAAGCGGATGCAGAAGTAAAAACTGTGGAGGTAAAAACCGATGGCGAACAGCAATCTTAGGTTGCCCGAGCAAAATAGCGTAAACCTTGTGGGCCGTGTTGTTAGAGACCCTGAGGTAAAAAGTACAAAAACAGGCAGTTCAGTTTGCAACTTTTCCATTGCCTTAAACAGCCGCTACAAAGATAAGCTCACAGGTGTATGGAAAGACGGCGAACCTACTTATGTGCAAATAGTTGTTTGGGGTGATTCTGGCGTAAGGTGTGGTGAGCGTTTAAAAAAAGGCAGCCCGGTGCATATTGAGGGCCGTTTGCAAAGCCGCGCTTGGGAAACAAAAGACGGCGAGAAAAGAAATTCTTTGGAAGTTGTTGCAAAAAGGGTTCAGTTTCTTTCATTTGAGAGCGCGGATAAACAAGGGCAAGGCGCCGATTTTGACGATTCAAAACAAGTAAGTGCCCCTGCTGAAGTTGCCGACGATGAAGAGATACCTTTTTAATTTGTAATTTTGTCATTCCCGAGGATGTCAGCCCAAGGCTAGATCTCGCCAAAGGCGGATAATCGGGAATCCATAAACGATGTACAAGTAGAACCAGATCCCCAATAGATGTATTTGGGGATGACATAAAATTGTGGTTGTTACAAAATATTTAAATACTAAGTTCCGCCTTGGCGGGATGTCCGCCACACTCTTTTGAGCAGGCGAGACCTCACCTAAAGGGTGGGCGATATAGGAGAATATAAAATGGTTCAAGGAAGAGCCCCATTTAAAAAAAGCGGATCTCACGGCTCCACGGCTTCTAAAGGTGCCGCGGGTGGTATGAGGCCGCGTAAAGGTGGCATGTTTGCCAAAAGAAAAGTTTGCCGCTTTTGTGCGGAAAAAATGGAGATAGATTACAAAAACTTAAACCTTATCCGTAGCTTTATGAGTGATAAGGGTAAAATAATTTCTGGTAGAGTTACCGGCGTTTGCGCAAAACATCAAAGACACTTAACAACAGCAATTAAAAGGGCAAGAATGCTTGCGTTATTGCCCTTTACCGTAGAGTAAATAATTACAAGATAAGGGGAATTGTAAATGAAAGTAATTTTTCGTTCCGACATAAAAGGGGTGGGCCGCCTTGGCGATGTGAAAAATGTTGCCGATGGTTATGCCCGTAATTATCTTTTTCCAAGACAACTTGCGTTTGAGGCAACCGTTGCCAATGCAAAAAAGTGGGAACTGGAAAAAGCAAAGTTTGAAAAACAAAGAGAACAGGTTGTGGAAGATGCCAAGAATTTAGCCACACAAGTTGAGGCGATATCTTTAACAATTAGCGTTAATGTTGGCGAAAATGGCAAGCTTTTTGGCTCCGTTACAAATGCCGACATTGCAAAAGCATTGGCAGAGCGCGGTTTTATCGTTGAAAAACGCGATGTGCTTATGGCTGAACCTCTAAAAGAAATTGGTGCATATACAATTGATGTCCGTTTGCATCACGATGTAACTGCCAAAGTAAAAGTTTGGCTTGTTTCTGCAAAGCCCGCAGAAAAGCAAGAAACTGCAGAAACAAAATAAAGTCATTGCGATTGGCGATACATAGGAAATTATGGCAGAGATGCTTGGTAAAATACCGCCGCAATCCCCTGAGGCCGAAATGGCCGTTTTGGGGGCTATGCTTATTGAAAAGGAAGCCGTAGTAAGGGCCATTGAAATCCTTGACTCGGGCGACTTTTACAAAAGCGCGCACAAGGCAATTTATAATGCCATAACAGAACTTTTTTCAAATAACGAGCCGGTTGATGAAATAACCGTGGTAGAAAAGCTGAAAAAAGAAAAAGTGCTTCAAGATATTGGCGGCGCAAGTTATATCACATCGCTTACCAACTTTGTTTCTACCGCCGCAAATATTGAAAACTACGCTAAAATTGTAAAAGAAAAATCCATCTTGCGTGCTATAATTGTTGCCGGTACAAATATGGTTGAGTTGGGTTACCGCGACGATTCTATCCCCGATGAAATTCTTGACCGGTCAGAAGCAAAGCTTTTTGAAATAAATAATAACCGTACCCAAAAGGGTTTTTCAGACCTGCCGAAGGCCTTGCGAGAAACACTTAAATATATGGAGCAGATTCACAAAGACCGTAGAGATGTTCCTGGCCTTGCAACAGGTTTTACTGACCTTGACGATTTAACCACTGGTTTTAACCCGGGCGAGCTTATAATAATTGCCGGCAGCCTGGTATGGGCAAAACTGCTTTTGCACTAAACATAGTTGAGCATGTTGCTGTAAAAGAAAAAAAGGCGGTTGCTGTTTTCTCGCTTGAAATGTCGGTTAGCTCTATGCTTACGCGGTTGGTTTGCTCGCTTGCCAGAGTTAACCTGCAAGATGTAAGAAAAGGCAAAATAGCAAACCACTGGGCAGATATTACAACTGTTGTTAGCAAAATTTCTGAAGCCCCTATTTTTATAGATGATAGTTCCAGTATTAATGCTTTAGACATTCGCGCAAAATCAAGGCGGCTTGCGCTTGAGTTAAAATCGCAGGGTAAAAAGCTTTCAATGATAGTTATTGATTATTTGCAGTTTATGACAACTTCCCGCAGGGTTGAATCACGCGAAAAAGAAGTGGCAGAAATGAGCCGTGCCCTTAAATCGCTTGCAAAAGACCTTGAAGTTCCTGTTGTTGTTCTCTCACAGCTTTCAAGAAAACCGGAAGAGGGTGGCAGAGAAGGCAAACCAAAACTTTCAGACCTTAGAGAGTCGGGTGCTATTGAACAAGATGCCGATGTGGTAATGTTCATTTATCGCGATGGTTACTATGATAAAAATGACCCGGACAAAGCTAAAACCGCAAGCATAATTGTGGCAAAACAGCGCAACGGCCCAACTGGCGATATAAAGCTTGTATTTAATGGAGAATACACCAGATTTGATAATCTTTCAGCAAGAGAAAGCTAAGCTAAAAGTAATTTAAACTATGCCAAGTAACGCGCCTTCTAACCATGAACAGGGAAGCAGGTCTAAAAAAGAAACTGTGTATACATGGCAGTTTACCCGCTTGCACAACAAAATACTCCGTCCCAACTACTCAGTTATTGATACCGCCGCGTTCGCGGCTAATATAAAATCCGTCAAAAAATTTCTTGAAAAAAAACTTGGCAAAAAGCCGGGCATTATTGCTGTTGTTAAGGCAAATGCTTATGGGCATGGGGCAGTACCATTGGCAAAAGTTGCCGTTGGAAATGGTATTGCGTATTTAGGTGTTGCGTCCATTGAAGAAGGCATTGCCTTGCGTGAAGAAGGCATTAAAGCGCCCATATTAATTCTTGGCAGTATATTTCCTTTAGAAAATTTGCAGTATGCGGCGCGTTATAATCTGGTTCCTACAATTTCAAGTTTATATGGTGTTAATTCCCTTAGCCGTCTTGCAAAAAAATTAGGCAGAAAACTTAGTTTCCACCTTAAAGTTGATGTTGGTATGGGTAGAATTGGGCTTAGCGTGCCATCTGCTTTTACAGTGCTTAAAAAAATTGTTTCACTAAAAGAAATTGTTATGGAAGGGCTTTACACACATTTCCCATGCGCTGATAGCGATGTTGCCTGCACAAAGGCGCAGTTTGAAAAGTTCTTAGAGGTTGTAAAGTTCGCAAAGTCGCTAAAGCTAAAGTTTAGCTCGCATTGCGCAAATTCATCGGCGCTTTTAAAAATGCCTCAAAGCGCGTTAGACCTTGTAAGGCCGGGCCTTTTGCTTTACGGCCTTGAACCTTTTGAGGGTGCCGGTAAAAAAATATCAATAAGGCCGGTTCTAAGTTGGAAGGCCGCGATAGTTTTTTTAAAAAGAGTACGCAAAGCCACGCCAATAAGTTACGGTGCGGCATTCGTTACAAAAAGAAATTCTGTCATTGCAACAATTCCAACTGGCTACGCCGATGGCTACGCACGGTTGCTTTCAGGCAAGGCGCAAGTTTTAGTTAGGGGTATCAGGTGCCCTGTGCTCGGGCGTGTAACAATGGATATGATTATGGCAGATGTTAGCGATGTGCCGGGTGTTTCAATCGGCGATGAGGTTGTGCTGCTTGGTGTGCAGGGTCCTCAAAGAATATCCGCGCAAGAGCTAGCCAAATATTGTGATACAATAAACTACGAAATAACCTGTCAAATAAGTTCCAGAGTGCCAAGGGTTCTCATATGAAACATTATTTTAACACGATATTAAGGGTTACGGGCGCAAAGTTAATAGATACCGCCACCTCTTTAGGTGAAGTGGCTAAACTTTTTACCCAAACATTTTATTGGATATTTCGGTTAAAAATAGATACAAAAAACACAGTTGCGCAAATGCTTGAAGTTGGTTGGGCATCGGTGCCGGTTATTGCTTTAACATCTCTTTTTACAGGAATGGTTTTAGCGTTGCAAACCGGTGCGTCTTCAAAAAATATTTTTAATGATCCTGTCTACATAGGCACAATAGTTGGTTTTTCTATTGTTAAAGAGCTTGGCCCGGTGCTTACATCGGTAGTAATTGCCGGGCGTGTTGGTGCTTCTATTGCCGCGGAACTTGGCACTATGAAAGTTACTGAACAGCTCGATGCCTTAAAAACGCTTGGAACAAACCCGGTGCGCTACTTGGCAGTGCCGCGTTTTATGGCATTTATAGCTATGGTGCCGTTGCTTAGCGCGTTTGCAAATTTAATAGGCATTTTAGGTGGTATGCTGGTGTGTTCTTCAATGTGGCGAATACCCTCAACAATTTATTATGACGATATTTTCAATTATATGGTAATTGGTGATTTTTTTCACGGGATGATAAAATCAATTATTTTTGGGTTAATAATTGTAACTACTGCGTGTTACAAGGGTTTTAATTGTGAAGGCGGCGCGGAAGGTGTGGGCAAGGCAACAACAAGCGCGGTTATGATATCAATGGTAATGATACTTGTGTCAGATTATTTTTTATCTGTCGCTCTGGTTGCCATAGGCATTGGTTAGCATGTTATGTCGCAATTGTCATTGTCTGTTTTGTCGTTTCGTAGTTTTTCGCAAAGGATTGTCATCTTCGGGCTTGACCCGGAGATCCATGAAATCTTTACAATAGAATCTGGATTCCCGATTATCCGCCTTTGGCGAGATCTAGCCTTGGGCTGAAACCCTCGGGAATGACACCAAAAAGCATGAAAACATAATTGTAATTTGGTTTTTTTTGGTGCTGTTAGTAATTAGTTTTTGTTGAGTTGATAATATGATTAAAGTACGAAATCTTTTTAAAAGTTTTAGGGATAATCAGGTGCTTTCCGGCCTGGATTTGGATATTGTTGATGGTGAAACTATAACAATTATAGGCGGATCCGGGAGCGGAAAGAGCGTTTTGCTTAAAAATATAATGGGGCTTTTAAACCCCGATAGCGGCGGTGTTGAAATTGACGGCACTGAAATTACAACGCTAAATGACGAGCAACTCCTTGATGTGCAAAAAAAGTTTGGCTATCTTTTTCAGGGTGCCGCGCTTTTTGACTCACTTACGGTGCAAGATAATGTTGCCTTTGGTATAAGGAATATGGTTGATGTTGGTAAATTTGATATAACAAAAAGGGTTAGCGATTGCCTTGCAATGGTTGGGTTAAAAAACATTGAAGAGCTAAAACCTTCAGAGCTTTCCGGCGGTATGCGCAAAAGAGTCGGGCTTGCAAGGGCTATTGCTTACAGCCCAAAATACATTCTTTACGATGAGCCAACAACTGGCTTAGACCCTATAATGGCGGATGTTATAAATAATTTGATATTGCACCTTCAAAAAACAATAAATGTAACATCAATTGTTGTTACGCACGATATGAAATCGGCTTATAAAGTTTCAAATAGAATTGCTATGCTTTATCAGGGTAAAATAGTTGGCATTGGCACGCCAAATGAAATTGAGAATACAAAAAACCCTATAATCAGGCAATTTATAGACGGTAAAAGTGACGGTCCAATTAAAATTGACACAGGCATAAGTTTGTGATGCAATAAAATTTTTTAGACATATTTCGAATTCAAAGACCGCAGAAAATGGAGAAATTATGAAACAAGAAACCAAATTGGGCTTTTTTGTTCTGCTTGGTGTTGCAATTTTTATAACCTCAATTGTTTTGCTTGGCGATTTCCAATTTCAAAGCCGCTATTACCTTAACATTCTTTTTGGAGATGTTGCCGGACTGCCTGTAAAAGCAAAAGTGAAAATTGCAGGCGTTGAGGTTGGTGCAGTAAAAGATATAACCCTTGAAGGAGACAAGGCAAAAGTCAGAATTTGGCTTAAAAGCAATATAAAAATTCGCAAAAATGCACGAGCGGGCATTGTTTCAACAGGCATTATAGGATCTAAGTATCTTGAGCTTACAATGGGTAGCGAGCCATTTGAGTTTTTAAAAAATGAAGACGTTTTTGATGGTGTTGACCCTATGCAGTTAGATAAAATGATTTCTAATGCTACGCAGCAACTTGGTGAGTTGGTGGAGTCGTTAAAAAGTTATTCGGGCAAATCCCCGGGTGAAACAATTGGGGAAATACTTGAAAATATTCGCCTCACATCAAAATCGCTTAAAACTATTGTTTCAGAGCACGAGAGCAATTTTGTAAATATAGTTAAAAATATTGAAAACGCCACCTCAGATATTTCAGATATTACATCTGAAAATAAAGATGACATTCGCAGTGTAGTTGCCAATATAAAAGATGTTAGCAAAAACCTAAATGCAATACTCGCAAAAATTGAAAGTGGCGAAGGTATGCTTGGCAAAATTGTAAATGATAAAGAAATGGGCGAAGACCTTAAAACAACCGTTGTGGAAATAAAAGATACCATAAAAGAAACAAAACGGGTAATGCGCCGCTTAAACCTTATAGAAACCGACTGGGATTATACTATGCGCTATGACAGTAAAAATGATGTTTATCGCAGCGATGTTGGCCTTAGAATTTACCCGGTACCTGATAAGTTTTACTATGTAGGTGTTTCAAATCTTGGCGATTCATCAATTGTCACAACTGATCCGGAAAAAATAAACACCATAAACCTTATGATTGGCAAACGTTGGAAACCGCTTGAAATTTATGGCGGTATTATGCGTTCCAAAGGTGGTGTAGGCACAAGAATAAAGCCGTTTTGGCGCTTTGAACCATGGCGCAGGGTTGAAATAACAGCCGAAATGTATGATTTTACACGAAAAATACCCGTAGCTAAAGCAAATGTTAATTTAGGTGCCAGAGTAGAGCTTTTGCCATGGGCATTTGTTGGCGCTCAAGTTGAAGATACCTTCAACACTTCAAGTATAAATTCTTATGTGAACTTGGTTGCAAGGGACGACGATATCGCATACCTGCTTGGTCTTGTAGGCCTTGCAAAGCCGTAAAACATTTTAAAATTCCTATCTTATTAATGCCTCTTATTTGAAGAGGTGTTAAGTTTAAAAATATGGCTATTAAGAAAAACAAAAAATCAATTATTTACAATGAATCAACTTCAGTTGAATTGAAACAGTCTCTATCGGAGACAGATGAAATCACCGAAACGGCGGTCGCTTTGGCTAACACGCAAGGTGGCAGGATATTTGTTGGTATTTCGCCGGAAGGCAAAGTTGTTGGTGTTCAGCTTGGTAAGGGGACAATAGAAAAACTTGTTAATCAAATTGCCCAAAATACAGACCCGAAACTTCATCCAAAAGTGTTTGTGAAAAATGTTGAAAGCAAGGAAGTAATTGTTATTGAGGTCAAAGAGTCTCCTGATCATTTGGTCTTGGCTTTTGGACGGCCGTATAAACGTGTCGGTCGCTCTACGGTCAAAATGACAAAAGATGAATACGAGAGGTTAATTTTAGATAAGAATAAGGACCGTATTCGTTTTGATAATCAAATTTGCAAAGGCGCGACATTAAAAGATATCAACCGTAATACACTTCAGGAATTTGTTGTCAATGCTAAATCTGAACGTGGTTTAGATTTAAGTGTAAAAGCTTCGGTTAAAGAAGCATTGATGAGGCTTAAACTTTGCAAAGGCGCCAAACCAACCAATGCGGCTATTCTTTTGTTTGGTTCACCGCAGGACTTTTACCCTCAGTGTGAGTTAAAGTGTATTCGTTTTAAAGGACTCGATGTAACAGAAGATATGCTGGACTTAAAATCCATTAGTGGTAATGTTATTCATCAATTACAGGAGGCGGAGAAGTTTATTTTCAACAATATTGCGTTATCGGCATGGATAGAACCTGGGAAACTTGAGCGGCAAGAAAAGTGGCAATATCCACCAAGAGCTATTAGGGAGGCATTGGTTAATGCGATTGCTCACAGAGATTATTGGTCAACCGCCAAGGCTCAAGTTAGGATTTTTGACGATAGAATTGAGTTTTGGAATCCCGGCAGGTTGCCAGAGGGCTGGACTGCGGAAACGCTCACAAAAAAACACGAATCACAGCCGCCTAATCCTTTGATAGCAAAACAATTTTTCTGGGTTAAATATGTCGAAGAGGTTGGTTCAGGAACTAACAAAATAGTTAAGTGGTGCCGTGAGTGGGGCTTGCCTGATCCGGTTTTTGAATATGCTGGAACCAGCATAGTGGTGACGATTAGAAAATCTCTTGATGCAGTTTCAATAGATACTCATAAAACCGTGAAAAAACCCACTAAAAAAAACAGCGAGAAAACTAGGGAGAAAACTAGGGAGAAAACTAGGGAGAAAATAGTGCGCCTGATCAACGAGAATCAACTAATAACAACTTCTGAAATTGCAGATAAAATAGGTGTTAGCATAAAAGGTGTCGAATGGAACATTGATAAGTTAAAAAAAGAAAAGCAAATTAAAAGGATCGGGCCAGACAAGGGTGGCCACTGGGAAGTGAGTTCTAAAAAATGATTGCAACAATGTTGAAAGTTTGTACAGCTGTTTGACAATAATCGGCGGAAATTGTAAAATCTACGCCAGTAACTTGTGAAAAATAAGGTTGAACATATCTGGCTACATCAGCCAATCACCGATAATTAACAAAACCCCAGTGTTGGGAATCTTTTTACAAGCTCAGGATAAGCCTTGAATAAGCTTTGGGCGAGACCCTTGATGAATTTAGTGTGTGGTAGTATTGAAACGAAGTAAAATAATAAGTTCCTACGATGAGTGAGTTCGCATCGCCGCTTTTGGCGGGCGAGACCTCGCCCAAATGGCGGAACGCGATATAAATGTTCTTTTACAACTTAGGAAAGGGTTCAGCGAACGAAGTGAGCGACGACGAAACGGGAAAACCATAGGTTTTCCCTTGTAGAGCGGTTTGGCGAAATCATATTAGCCAAACCAAGTATGAACGAAGTGAATACTAAGTCCACCGACAGGTGAGACGCGATATAGGAGATTAAGATGGTTAAGAAAGCTATGAAGTACATTTACCATTTCGGTAACGGAAAAGCTGATGGTACAGGTAAGATGAAAGACTTGCTCGGCGGCAAAGGTGCTGGCCTTGCAGAAATGTCAACAATTGGTGTTCCAGTTCCTGCAGGTTTTACCATTACCACAGATATCTGCCGTTACTACTACGCAAACGGAAGAAAGCTTCCTGTTGAATTTAAAGCTCAATTTGAAGCGGCTGTTAAAAAACTTGAAGCAATGACCGGCAAAAAATTTGGTTCAAATATATTTCCATTGCTTGTGGCTGTTCGTTCTGGCGCAAAGTTTTCAATGCCCGGAATGATGGACACCATTTTAAATCTTGGTATAAACGACACCACCGTTGAGGCAATGTCTAAGGCAACAAATAATCCTCGTTTTGCATGGGATGCCTACCGTAGATTTATTCAAATGTATGGCAATGTGGTTGCAGACATTGGAAAAAGCGAGTTTGAACATGTGCTTGAAGCTCAAAAGAAAAAAAGAGATGTTAAGTTAGATACAGAACTTAATACACAAGACCTGCAAGAAATTGTTTTTAACTATAAAGAACTTTTCAAAAATAAAACCGGAAAAACATTCCCGTCAGATCCAATGGAACAGCTTGTCGGCGCAAGAGATGCGGTTTTTAAATCGTGGATGAATGACCGCGCAATTTATTACCGCAAAATGAATAGAATTGACGATAACCTTGGTACCGCTGTTAATGTTCAATCAATGGTTTTCGGAAATATGGGTGAAGATTCAGCCACAGGCGTTGGTTTTACAAGAAATCCCTCTACCGGCGAGAAAATGTTTTATGGCGAGTTCCTTACAAATGCGCAAGGCGAAGATGTGGTTGCCGGCGTTCGTACACCACGCCCAATAATAGAGCTTAACAAAGTTCTTCCGCCAGCATACAAACAACTTAGAGAAATTACCTCAAAACTTGAAAAACACTATCGCGATGTGCAAGATTTTGAGTTCACAATTGAAAAAAGCAAACTTTATATGCTTCAAACCAGAACAGGTAAACGCACCGCTCAAGCCGCAATAAAGATTGCCGTAGATATGGTTAAAGAAAAGCTCATCACAAAAGAAGAAGCCCTTATGCGCATTGAACCGCAACAAATAGACCAGCTTTTACACCCTATTTTTAACCCAAAAGCGAAACTTGAAGTTATTGCAAAAGGCCTTCCGGCATCACCGGGTGCTGCTGTTGGTAAAGCTGTTTTTGATGCAGACGATGCGGTTGTAGAATCAGCAAAAGGCCCCGTTATATTGGTTCGTCAGGAAACTTCTCCCGATGATATTGAAGGTATGGAAGTTTCAAAAGGTATTCTTACCGCAAGAGGCGGTATGACTTCTCATGCGGCTGTTGTTGCCCGCGGTATGGGTAAGCCATGTGTTGCAGGCTGTGAAGATGTAAAGGTTAGCGAATTAAATAAAGAATTTGAAGTTAACGGCAAGGTTGTTAAAGAAGGTGAATGGATTTCTCTTGATGGTGCAACCGGCCGTGTAATTTTGGGCAAAGTTGAAACTATGGAAGCTACCGTTTCAGGCGAGTTTGGCGTATTTATGAAATGGGCTGACGCAGTAAGAAAACTTAAAGTTCGCGCGAATGCCGACATACCAAGAGATGCTGTTACCGCCAGAGGTTTTGGAGCTGAAGGTATCGGCCTTTGCCGTACAGAACATATGTTTTTTGCCGCTGAGCGTTTACCGTTTATGCAAGAAATGATTCTTGCCGATAACGAAGCCGATCGTAGAAAAGCACTTGCAAAACTCCTGCCATTTCAAAAAGACGACTTTAAGGGGCTATTTAAGGAAATGAAGGGCTACGGAGTTACAATTCGTTTTCTTGACCCGCCACTTCACGAGTTCCTTCCTAAAACTATGGAAGATGCGCAGGAGCTTTCTAATAAAATAGGTATTCCAGCCGAAAAAATTATGGATAAAGCTCATGAGTTGCATGAGTTTAACCCAATGCTTGGCCACAGAGGCTGCCGCCTTGGAATAACATATCCGGAAATAAGCGAAATGCAGGCAAGAGCGATTATATCTGCTGCTTGTGAGCTTGCAAAAGATAAAATTAAAGTTATTCCAGAAATAATGATTCCGCTTGTTGGCAATGTCAACGAATTCAAAAATCAAAAAGACATTGTTGATGCTGTAGCGCAAGAAACAATGAAAAAGTATGGTGTGAAGATTCAATATATGGTTGGTACAATGATAGAAGTTCCCCGCGGAGCTATAACTGCCGACGAAATTGCGGAAGTTGCGCAATTCTTCTCGTTTGGTACCAACGATCTTACCCAAATGGGTTTTGGTTTCTCTCGTGATGATGCCGGCAAGTTCATAAAAATCTACCTGGACAAAAAAATATTCTCAGATGATCCATTTCAAACTTTAGATCAGGTGGGTATTGGCGGCCTTATGAAAATCGCAATTGAAAAAGGTAAAAAGACCCGCAAAGATATCAAGCTTGGAATTTGTGGCGAACACGGTGGAGATCCAGAATCGGTTAAGTTTTGCCACAGAATTGGGCTTGACTATGTTTCTTGCTCGCCATTTAGAGTTCCTGTTGCCCGCCTTGCCGCGGCTCAGGTCGTAATTGAGCAAAAGAAAGGAATCAGCTACACTTCAAAATAATAAAGTTTTTCGGTAGCTTAAAGTTTAATAAACAAGGTTGAAAAAAGAACGGTTGGATGCAAGAGCATCAAACCGTTCTTTTTGACAAAAAGATTTGCATTATGTATAATCTGGCTACACAGGCAAAAGTTTTAAAAAAAGGGATTCTATGATAAATTTCTTTGAAAAAGCCGAAGGGTTTTTGTGGAATAAATATAACACTGATAAGATAAGCGAAAAACATAATGTTAGTCCTATTGAGTGTGAAGAGGCGTTTTTCAATGAAATGTTTATTGAGCCCGATGAAACACACTCAGTTTTTGAACAAAGATACAAGGCATTAGGTGTTACCGAGTCCAGTAGATTGTTGTTTGTTGTCTTTACTATAAGGAATAACAAGATTAGAGTAATTTCGGCAAGACCAATGAGCAAAAGAGAGAGGAGGGTTTATGATGAGAAAATTAAAGCAGCTACCAAAATTTAAGAATGAGCAAGAAGAAGCGAGTTTTTGGCAAAGCCACGATTCAGTTGCCTATGTAAACTGGTCAAATGCCAAAAGAACAATATTCCCAAACTTAAAGCCAACTTCAAGGTCTGTTCCTTTAAGATTAACAGTTTTTTTGTTGGAGCGGTTAAAGTTTCTTGCTAATAAAAAGCAAATACCATACCAATCACTTCTTAAGATATATTTACAAGAAAGGGTTGAAAAAGAACTTTCTGTAAAATAAATTAGTGTCTGCCATCCTTCGTTAACCCTCTTACGCTAACGCTACAGAAGGGCGAAGAACTTCGCAATGGTGGATGGAAATGATATGTCAGCTAACCGCAGGAATGATAGAAGCTACTTTTCAGGTTTACTGTGAAGTAATTGTAGTGCAAATCCTTTTTAAAATCCGCTGGTATCTTCTGTTATTGTGGTTACTTTGTCAACTTTTCCGTTTTTTCCAAAAACAGATGCTTTTTGGGTCTTGTTCATATAATAATCTTTTGGCTCAGTTCCTTTTATAAATGCTTCTAAATATGCGCCCGGAGTGTTTTCAAATGCAAGTAGCCCGGTAGCAGGGTCAATTAATTTAAATACCACATCTTCGGGCGGTATAAAGTCAACTTTTGGCTCGTTATTTAAGGCATCACGCATAAAATCGGTCCAGATTGGGCACGATATTCTTCCACCGGTATTTTTGGAACCAAGTTGTATGCTTCTATCGTCATAACCCACCCACACACCGGCAACTATCTGAGGGGTATAACCAATAAACCATGCGTCTGTAAAGTCGTTGGTGGTTCCCGTTTTGCCCGCGCAGGGCCTGTTGAGCGCTAAAGCGCCCATGCCAGTGCCGTGTTGCACAACGCCTTTTAATAAGTTTGTTATTATATAAGCGCTTTGCGCGTTAAGCACGCTTTCTTCTTTTGGGGAGTGTTCTTCTAAAATTTTACCGTCTTTGTCTTGTACTCTTTCAATTGCGTATGGCTCTGCAAGTATGCCGCTGTTTGCAAAAACTCCAAAAACGCCTGTAAGCTCTATTAATGTTACATCGCTTGAGCCAAGAGCAAGTGATAGTGTGTTTGTAAGAGGTGTTGTTATGCCAAGTTTTCTTGCGTATTCAATGGCTCGTTGTGGACCTATTGCTATAAGTAGTTCAATTGAGCAGGTGTTTAGCGAATATTCTAACGCCGAACGCAAAAGCACTTTTTCGTAATATTTATTTTCATAGTTTTTTGGGTGCCAGTACTTCATTGGGTCTTTTAAGGTTTCTGCACTTTGGCTTTTTGCAAAATTTACATCGCGTGATTGTAGTTTCCAGTCGCGCCCGTCATTTAAAAAAAACATTGGTTTATCGGTTAATATTGATGTTGGGGTATAACCGTTTTCAATTGCCGCGGTATAAACAATTGGTTTAAAAGATGAGCCCGGTTGCCGATGCGCCTGCATAGTGCGGTTAAACTGTGACTCTCTAAAATCTCTGCCGCCAACCATTGCTACTATGCCACCGGTTTTCGGGTCTAATGCAATTAAACCACTTTGTGCCGGTATCGGTGTTGACTTTGTGGTTTCAAAATCAATTTTTCTTTCAATGTCAAATGCGCTAAGGTGCTCAGAAACAGATTTTTCAGCGGCGTTTTGTGCTTTTAAATCTAATGTTGTGTATATAGATAGCCCGCCCTGATAAAGCATTTTTCCGTATTTCGGCTCAAGTTGTGTGCGTACAAATTCAACAAAGTATGGTGCTACGGTACTTGGTACGCCAACGCTGTGTGAGAGTATTTTTTGTTCATTTGCGGTTTTTTCCTGCTCTGGCGTAATGTATTTAAGCTCACGCATTCTTCTAAGCACTGTTGCGCGCCTGTTGTGAGCATTTATTTCATTTTTAAAGGGCGAGTACCTATTTGGCGAACGAGGCAACCCGGCAAGCATTGCGCATTCTGCAAGGTTTAACTCACTTATGTGTTTGGCAAAGTATATTCTTGAGGCTGCCTCAATACCGTAAGCGCCCGAGCCAAAATAAATTTGGTTTAAATAGAGTTGTAAAATTTCTTCTTTTGAGTAATATCTTTCAAGCTGAAGGGTAAGAATAACTTCTTTTATTTTTCGGCTGAACTTTTTTTCAGGTGATAGGAATATAGTTTTTGCCAATTGTTGTGTTATTGTCGAGCCGCCTTGGGCCTTGCGCCTTTTGAGCATATTGCTTAATGCCGCTCGCACAATTCCGCTTGGCGAAATACCCCAATGTCTGAAAAAATTATCGTCTTCAATTGCAAGCACGGCATTTTGCAGGTCAACAGGAATGTCTTTTAGTTGTGTAATTGTACGGCGTTCGGTAAATAGTTCTGTAATAAGCATGCCGTTTTTATCGTAAATTTTTGTTGCTTGAATCGGTGTATAATCTTCAAGCTTGCTTATTGACGGTAAGCCTAAGTTAATTTTGCCGCTTGTTACTCCCATATAAAAAATAAATAAAGCAGCTGTGATTATAAGTGGAGCGGTAATAAGTGATATGATTGCTGTAAGTTTGCGTTTCACAACGCTATTATATAAAATTTGAATAGGAAATATATCAATAAAAATGAATGAAGCAACCATAGACCTTGCAATAGGTGTTAGGAGCGAGACGGGCGAGGTCGTGGGTTTTACAACTCAAAAAAGCAAGAGCGATATTATAAACATCGGGCGAGCTTTTTGAGGAAGGAAAAGACCGTCATCGTCCGTCGAATCCAGCAATCTATTGCAAGTTCTATGGTTTAAATACTAAGTCCACCGATAGGTGAGACGTCCGCCTCACTCGTATGAGTGGGCGAGACCTCGCCCAAAGGGCGGGCGATATAGGAGCGTAACAAAATGAATGCAAGTGAGATAATGACTTCAAATGTTTTAACAGTTGTTCCAGGTATGGGCATAAAAGAACTCGCTGCTATTTTTATTGAAAAAGGAATAAGCGGCGCGCCAGTGGTTGATGCGTCCGGTAAATATCTTGGTGTTGTTTTGGAAGAAAGTTTAATCGTACAAGATAAAAAAGTGCACCTGCCGACATTTATCAATGTGATGTTTGGTTATCTTACAATTGGTGAAAAACGTTTTGAGGACGAGCTTAAAAAAATTGCCGCAATAACGGTTGAGGGCATAATGGACAAAAACCACTCAACGCTTAAACTAAATAGCGAACTTGAAGAGATTGCAACACTTATGATTGAAAAGGGTGTTAACTACTTTCCTGTAATTGACAGTGGTAAAGTAGCTGGGGTTATTACCCGCAGAGACATTGTGCGAACGATGGTAAAATAATTTTTGCTGAGAATTTTATATAGCAAGTTATTTTAAGTTTTTGGTTGCTTTATGGCAGGAAAAAGTTTCACAACAATTTCACAAAGAAAGATTTAAACAATATCACAAACGTATTGAACAATAAGAACAATTTAAAAGGATATGCTATGCGTAAATTAAGAATATTTTGGCGAAATCACTGGGTGATAGTGCTAATAATATTTGCTGTCGTTGTGCTTATTATTACATGTATTTTGGGTCTTTTAAGTTTAGAGTCGTTTTACCGCAACCTCACAATTGCAACAATGCCTATAAATATGCTCTTTGCTATAGCTAATGCCGCGATATTTGTATTTTTGTATATGACGGTATTTAGCGGAGGATTTAGCAAATTAAAAAAGAAAAAAATTAAAGGTTCAGATATTAGTGCGTCAAATTCTGCAATAAAGTTTAGCGATATCATAGGCCTTGAAGGCGCAAAAAAAGAGGCAATGGAAGTTGTTTCGTTGCTAAAAGACCGCGCTCGTGTTAAAAAAATTGGTGGTAAAATAATAAAAGGCATTTTGCTGCTTGGCCCCCCTGGGTGTGGCAAAACACTTCTTGCAAAAGCCATAGCCACAGAGTCGCGTATACCATTTATATCTATATCTGGCAGTGAGTTTGTAGAGGTTTTTGTAGGAGTTGGTGCATCAAGGATGCGCAAGCTGTTTAAACAAGCCAGAGAGCACGCTTATGAGTCGGGTGCGTGTATAATTTTTATTGACGAATTGGATGTTATTGGCCGCGGCAGAACATTTTCAAACTTTGGTTCAGGGGAAGAAACCAACTCAACTCAAAACCAATTGCTTGTTGAAATGGACGGCCTTGAAGGTTCACAGTTCAATGTGCTTGTAATTGGCGCTACAAACACCCAAGAAAGCACATTAGATAAAGCTTTATTGCGGCCAGGCCGCTTTGACCGCAAACTTCAAGTAAATTTACCAAACCTAAAAGAGCGCGAAGATATAATAAAATACTATCTAAAAAAAGTTTCTTATGACCAAGCCAGTATAAATACACTTCGCATAGCACAAAAAACGGTTTATAAATCTCCGGCTGAAATAGAAAATGCCATCAAAGAAGCGGCACTAATAGCTGCAAGAAAGCAAAAAGATAAAATTGACAAAGACGATATAATTGAGGCACTTGATAGAATAGACCTTGGCTTAGAAACGCATCTAACTATGACCAAAGAAGAGTTAGAGCAAACTGCCTATCACGAGGCAGGCCATGCGGTTGCACTGTATTATTTGCACCCAACAGATGATGTTTTTAAGGCAAGCATTAAATCGCGTGCTGGTGCGCTTGGCATGGTTTTACATCACCCGGTAAATGAAATGCATAGTGCCAACAGAGAAAAACTTCTTGCTGATATTGTCGTAAGCGTTGCTGGTTTTGCGGCAGAAAAAATTAAGTATAACACAACAACCACTGGCGTTTCTGCCGACTTACGCCATGCAAGCACTGTTGCGCACACAATGGTTTGGACACTTGGTATGAGTGATGACCTCGTGGGCGATTTTACAGCAACCCCTGAAGTTTGGCTATCCGAATCGTTCAAGCAGAAACTCAATGAGAAAACCAATCAGATAATAAAAACTTCCCTGGCTCAAGTAGATGAGTTCCTTAAAAAGCGTTGGCAGATAGTTGAAACATTCGCGCAGGAACTTCTTCTAAAAGGTGAACTTGACTACGAAGCAATGGAAGAAATTTTTGCAAAATACAGCCAACAGGAAAATATAAAAAGAAATATTGTGCAAGACCTGTTTTCGTTGGAGAAAAAGGCAGAAAGTGATGTTTTAAAAAATGCTCAAAACGACAACAGCGAACCACAGAAAACTGTTATTGTAAGTAAAAAAAACAGCTGACAAAAATCCACAAGATAAAACAGAAAACATTCAAAAGCCTACAGAGGAAAAACAAACTCAAAAGAAACCACAAGAAAAACAAGTTGAAGAAATAAAACCATGAACAAAAAAATAATATTTTTAATGTTTTTGAGTGTTTTTACAATTAGCGCTTGCGCTCCAACATACCCCAAAGGCAGTGTTACAACTGCTGTAGAAAAAATATTGCAAAAGGAAGAAAAACTTGAAAGCAAAGCAACACTTATGGGCAAAACGCTTTATTTAGATATGCAATTGCCAGAGCTTTCAGAGTTTAAAACTGAAATAAAACAACAGTCAATGAAACGCTTGCAGGCCGCAATTTTGGCGACAATGCGTGTTGCGTTAAGTAGTGATGAAAAAATAAACTTTATAGTTATAAATGCCGTAGTACCAAAACTAAATATTGGCATAAAAGTTGTGCAGATGGTAAATGATATTAAATGGTATATTTATCAGCGTATATCAAAGGCAAACTACGAAGATAGAATGATATTTGAAATAGCTCCATTAGATAAAATTAACCCTGATGTAAAAACCGACCTTAACGAACAAGAATACTTGGCTTCAATGATAGTGTCGCAGGTCAATATGATGACGCGAGTAAACCCATTTATCGGTTCCGCTTTAAATAACGCAAAGCTTCAGCTTGAAAGTGTAAAAGCAAATTCCATTACACTTAGTGTTTCCGACGAAATTAACCCGGAGATTTTTGCTTTTTGGCAAAAAGCCATAAAGGAAAAAATAAATAAAGTTCTTGAGTTTTATGATAATTGGCGGCCAGAGAGCATAACTTTGTATGACAGAAACGGCAAAAGTTTTGAGGTAAAACTTGACGGTGCAGAATTAAAAGTAGTGCAAAAAAAGTTAAATACTAAGTCCGTCGATAGGTGAGTATGTCCGCCTCGCTCTTAGGAGTGGGTGAGACCTCGCCCAAGGTGGGGCGATATAAATGTTCTCTTACAACTTAGGAAAGGGTTCAGCGAGAGTTAGGGTACTTGAGCCTTTCGGCAAGCTCAGGGTAAACTCCCGACGAAATGGGAAAATCTTAGGTTTTCCCTTGTGGAGCATTCTGGCGATCGGACTCTCACCCGAGCCAGAACAATCCCGCAAGATGCGGGATAAGTCCCACCAATGGCGGGATGCGACATAGGAGGGGAAAATGCCAATAATTCGTATTCCAAAATTTAGTCTGACAGCTTATGCTGTAAAACTTTTCTTGCTGTTTTTTTTAATTTTTATTGTTTTGCAGATTATAATGTATATTATATCAAAAGCAATTTTGCCATATCAGGTCTTTGTTGAAGCAGGCGGCTGGGTTTTTAAAACAACGATGCTTATTTTTATAGAAACGGTAATAACTTCGCTTATATCTGCCGGGCTTTGCCTTATATTTGTGCACAGAATAATCGGGCAGATACATCGTTTAACTAATCAGCTTGCGGAAATGGAAAAAACGGGCAAAATTACGCAACTTCGTGTTCGTGACGACGATAAGTTGAGTGAGTTTGTAAGTGTAATAAATAAGATAATTGAAAAGAATAGTAAATAATTTAGAAGCGATAAAAGTAAAAAAGCCGCGCACAAAAAATGCGTGGCTTTTTTGTTATTAATAAAGTATTTGGCAAAGGGTGGTACTTATTGCAAGAATATGGCATTTAGCTATTGACAACAGATGGTGTTTGATGTATAATCTTAGCAACAAAAGAAAGAATAAGTTACAAGGTGATAAAATATGGAAACAAAAAACGAAATCAAAGAAGTAATGGATATAAAAGAACTTGCAATTTATTTAGGAATTGGAAAATCAAAAATATATAGTTTAATAAGAACAAAAAAAGTACCTGCATCAAAAATAGGCAGGCAGTATAGGTTCTCAAAATCTGTTGTTGATGCTTGGCTTAAAGAAAAGATAATTACAACCAAACAGGAGCCGACGCTTCTTTAAGTGGTGGTAATTAGTATATTTGCAATAAATAAAAGAAAGGGGGGGGTGAGAAACATGGCAGAAAAAGTAAAAAAAGTAGGTATTAAAAGAAAAGAAGGTTATCTTTACTACATCGATAAGGCTGGCGATATTTCTTGTGTAAAGATGGCTCGTGGCGGTAAAAAGGGCGGCAAAGCCGAGAAAGTTGAAAAAGTTGGTGTAAAAAAAGAAGATGGTTTTCTCTATTTCATCGACAAAGCCGGCGATGTGGCTCGCGCAAAGATGGTGCGCCGCGGTAAAAGCAAAGCAAAACCCAAAGCAAAAGCGAAAAAGAGATAATTGTTTAACTTTTTTGAGGGACCAGCCCACCGGGTTTATACCTCACAGAATAAAATAGAAGAGCTCCGCGAGGGGCTCTTTTATTTTATTTGGTAGTTTGGTAAAATCCACAAGGGTTGCAAAAATATTTTCTTGTTTATTAATCAATATGAGAGCATGGGCAAAGTTTAAGAAAACAATTGCAGACAACAATCTAATTACCCAAAATTCAGCGGTACTTGTTGCTGTTTCAGGTGGGCCGGACTCTGTTTGTCTTTTGCATATGCTTTGGCGGTTAAAAAAAACATTACCTTTTAAACTTTTCGTTGCAACTTTCGACCACGCTTTAAGGAAAAACTCCGCAGGCGAAGCGGCATTTGTGCAAAAACTCTGCTCGAAACTTAAAGTAAAATGTATGTCGGAAAAATTGGAAGTTTTAAAATACTCAAAGAGGCACAAGCTTTCACTTGAAACTGCTGGGAGGCAAATGCGATATAACGCGCTTGAAAAGTATGCGAAACTTTTTAAATGCGATAAAATTGCAACGGCTCATAATGCCAATGACAATGCCGAAACATTGCTGATGTGGCTAATTCGTGGTACTGGTTTAGATGGCCTTGCCGGCATTCCAATCCAGCGGGTATTCTCAAAAATAAAATTAATTCGCCCATTGCTTAGCGTAGAGCGTAACGAAATATTGTCATACCTTAAAAATCAAAAGTTAAAATACCGTATTGACCCAAGTAACAAAAGCATAGAATTTACAAGAAATAAAATTAGAAAAGCTATTATCCCTGTGTTTGAAAGCATTAACCCACTTTTTGTTGAACACGCGTTTAAACTTTCAAGAATAGTTGAAGCGCAAAACACCGTGTTAAACTCAATGGCACAAAGCGCTAAAAAGCGGTGCTTAAAAGTTTCCAAAAATGGTCGTATTTTTCTTGATTTGAGAAGGTTTTTAGAGTATAATAAATTACTTAAACTTCACATAATCAAAGATTTGTTAAGTTATGGGCGAACTTCAAATAATATTGAAAAAACTTACCGTTGGTTTTGTTCTTGCGAAAATGGCACATTGCTTTTAAATAAATCAACGCAAATTATAAAAAAAGCCAATCAAGCAGTATTTGTGTTTAAGAAGAATGAAAAAATATAGAAAACATTTGTTATTCTCATCTGAAAAGATAAAAAACAGGGTTTGCTCGCTTGGTTGTGAGTTATCTAAGGTATATAAGGGTAAAAACCCACTTGTTATTTCTGTTTTAAAGGGCAGTGTAGTTTTTCTATCTGACTTAATAAGAAGTTTCGACTTTGATTTTGAATTGGATTTTGTACATGCGCAATCATATAGCGCTATGCATTGTGGTAAATTAAAGATTGCGGGCTCAATATCCTGCGTTGTTAAAAATCGCAGGGTGCTTATTGTTGAAGATATAATTGATAGTGGCCGCACACTGGAAGCAATAATTTTGTCTCTAAAAAAACAGGGTGCAAAAGATATAAAAAATTGCGTTTTGCTTGATAAACCAAGTGTTAGAAAAACACAAGTTATTCCAAATTACATAGGTTTTATGGTACCAAATTATTTTGTTGTCGGTTATGGGCTTGATTATAATGGTAAATTTAGAGGGTTACCATCAATATATTATTTAGATAAGCAGATAAGGAAGGTAAAAAAGTAATGAAAAATAAAAACGCATGGCTTTCAATTTTGTTATGGCTCGGTCTTTTCTTGATTCTTTTACAATTTATGACTTTTTCCGGACGCGCAAAGAAAGAGCAAGAGCTGTCCTACTCCGATTTCAAAAAATTTGTAGCCGAGAAAAGAATTGAAAATGTAACTGTTGCTGATGAGATTATTAAGGGGCAGCTTAAAAATACCGACGGAAAAATTGTTGGTTTTAAAACCGTTCCAATGAACGACCCTGAACTTATAAAAGACCTGCAGGCAAACAATGTGGCAAACTTTTCCGGCCGAAAAGAAACCGGCTGGTTAATGCCTCTGTTAGTGAACTGGGGCCCTGTGCTTATACTTATTGTTTTTTGGTTGTGGATGCTAAAAGGAATGCAAAATGGCGGTAGGCAGATGATGTCCTTTGGCAGAAGCAAAGCAAAATTGCAAAATGCGAATAAAAAAATAAAAATAACATTTGAAGATGTTGCTGGCTGCGATGAGTCAAAAGAAGAATTGCAAGAGATAATTGAATTTTTAAAAGACCCTGCAAAATTTCAGCGTCTTGGCGGTAAAATACCAAAGGGTGTTTTGCTCTATGGCGCACCAGGCACAGGTAAAACACTACTTGCAAAGGCCGTGGCCGGTGAAGCGGGAGTGCCATTTTTTTCATCAAGTGGCTCTGAGTTTGTTGAGATGTTTGTAGGCGTTGGCGCAAGCCGTGTACGTGACCTATTTGATCAGGGGCGCCGTAGTGCGCCATGTTTGCTTTTTATCGATGAAATAGACGCTGTCGGCAGGCACCGTTTTGCCGGTATTGGCGGCGGGCATGATGAACGGGAGCAAACATTAAACCAATTGCTTGTAGAAATGGACGGGTTTGATACAAAAGAAGGCGTAATATTAATTGCCGCCACAAACAGGCCGGATGTTTTAGACCCTGCGCTTATGCGCCCAGGCCGTTTTGACAGGCAAATTTCTGTTCCAAGCCCCGACTTAAAAGGCAGAGAGCAAATTTTAAAAGTGCATTCAAAAAATGTAAAACTTTCTGCGTCTGTTGACCTTGGCATAATTGCCCGCAGAACCTCAGGCTTTGTTGGAGCTGATTTGGCAAATTTAATAAACGAGGCGGCGTTGCTTGCATCGCGTGACAATAAACAAGCTGTTGAAATGGAAGAGTTAGAAGAGGCGATAGACAGAGTTCTTGCCGGCCCGGAAAAGAAGTCAAGAATGATTTCAGACAAAGAAAAGAAAATAATTTCTTATCATGAATCGGGGCATGCGTTGGTGGCAAAGTTTACCCCAAGTTCAGACCCAGTGCATAAGGTTTCAATAATTTCAAGAGGTCCTGCTCTTGGTTACACTCTTCAGTTACCAACCGAAGACAAATATTTAGTTACAAAAGAAGAACTACTATCAAAACTTGCAGTTCTTATGGGCGGCCGGGCGGCGGAAGAACTAATTTTTGGTGATATTACAACAGGCGCTCAAAACGACCTTGCAAAAGCATCTTCTATGGCAGCGCGAATGGTTACAGAGTTTGGAATGAGTGAAAAACTTGGTCCGGTTGCCATAGGCAGGCCTGAGAGTGAAGTGTTTTTGGGTAGAGACCTAAATCAGGAAAAACGCCACTCCGAGAAAACATTAGACATAATAGATACAGAAGTTAAAAGAATTATTGACGAGGCAAAAGCGAAAGCCATTGGCTTGTTAAAAGAAAATATGAACAAATTAGTGCTTTTGGCAGATGCTCTTATAGAAAAAGAGGTATTAGATGCTCAAGAAGTTGAAAAGATACTTGGCGACGGTGTTACGCCCGTGCTCGCAGATGAGTTAAACTCGGTTAAAGAAAGCACACAGGAAATTCTTGGCAAAAAACCACAACTTCAAGGGGAGTTAATTTAATGGATATGCAAAAGGCGCAAAAGGCAGTGAAACTTTTGCTTGAATCATTCGGCGAAGACATTAATAGAGAAGGCCTTAAAGATACCCCAAAGCGTGTTGCACGGTTTTACGAAGAAGCACTCGCCGGTGCGAAAGCAGGCCCAAAAGATGTTCTTACAGTTTATTATGAAAAAGAAAATCATGAAGAAATAGTGCTTATTAAGGATATTCCATTTTATTCTCTTTGCGAACACCACCTTTTACCATTTTTTGGCAAGGCACATGTGGCTTATATTCCAAAGAAAGATCGGCTCTTAGGGCTTTCAAAGCTTGCCCGCCTTGTAGAACTTTTCTCAAAACGCCTTCAGTTGCAGGAAAGAATTACAAAGCAAGTTGCCGATACCATAATGGAAATTGCAAAGCCATACGGCGCGATGGTTATTTTAGAAGCCGAGCATTTGTGTATGACCATGCGTGGTGTTAAAAAGCCGGGCGCGAAAATGGTAACATCGGCAATGCGCGGCATATTTTTAAAAGATGCCCGCACCCGTTCAGAGGCACTTGCGCTAATAAAATAAAGAGCTTGATAATTGCTCCAAACAATTCAAAATTATGCAAACTACAATTGTGTCAATAAACAACTTGCAAGATGCCAAAAACTGGATTGCAAAAACAGGTGCAGACCTGTATGCGCTTGGCATAATGGCACAAAAGAGTATATTCAAAACTGTTTATGTTCAGGGAATAGATAACCGTGCGGCCAATATTTTAAAACAAGAAATGCTCTCGGTAGGTGCTGAGGCGTCAATAAATGCAAATATTTCTCGTTTTAAAAGGGGCACTTCAAATGTTCTTTTAATGGGCACAATTAAGCATTTTGAAATTATTTATTTAAAGCTGGTAAAAGAGCCGTTTGGTTTAAAAGAACTTGCCGAAAATATAAAGAGTGCCATTTCCAATGCTCAATTAAATAGCTTTGAACTCAGCTTACCTAATTCAAAATTAAAACTTTCAAAAACATTGGTTATGGGTGTGCTAAATGTAACACCCGATTCGTTTTCGGGCCAAAACTCTATGCTTAAAGTTGATGATGCGGTTGCTTTTGGCATTAAGCTTGCCAAAGATGGCGCAGACATTATTGATATAGGCGGGGAATCTAGCAGACCGGGTGCAAAGCCCGTTTCTTTAAAAGAGGAGTTAAGCAGGGTTATTACAGTAATTGAAAAATTAGCAAAAAAAGTAAAAGTTCCCATATCAATTGATACATACAAACCGGAAGTCGCAAGCGCGGCTTTAAGTGCTGGTGCAAGCATAATAAATGATATAACCGCTTTGCGCCACAAAAAAGGTGCTATGACAAAAGTTGCATTGGCTAAAGGTGCTCCTGTAGTTTTAATGCATATGCAGGGCACACCAGCTACAATGCAAAAACAAACAAAGTATAGCGATGTGATTATAGATATTTGTGCTTTTTTTAAAGAACGAATAGTTTTTTGCCAAGAAAATGGAATAAGTAAAAACAAAATTATATTAGACCCTGGTTTTGGTTTTGGCAAAACAATTGCACAAAACATTGAAATACTTAGCAGCTTAAATATATTCAACAGTTTTGGTTTGCCTGTGCTTGCCGGAACTTCAAACAAGAGTTTTATTGGCGCAATTACCGGTGTAAAAGAACCGCAAAAAAGAATTGTTGGCTCTATCGCATCGTTTGTAATTGCTGTTATAAATGGTGCAAAAATTATAAGAGCACATAATGTTTTAGAGGCCAAAGAGGCAATAAAACTTGTCGATGCAGTAAGATGTGTGGAAAATAAGGAAATTTAATGCACTTGTTTTTGAATTTATGGTCTAATTTTTTTGTGCATGTAATTGACATATTGTTAATTGCCTATATACTTTACCGTCTTTTATTGCTTATAAAGGGCACTATGGCCGTGCAGATGATACTTGGTATTTTAACAATAATCATTGTTACGGTTATCGCGCAGGTTGTGCTTGATTTAAAAACACTCAGCTGGTTGCTTGAAAAGTTTTGGATTGCCGCGGTTGTTGTGGTTGTTGTAGTTTTTCAGCCGGAAATTCGCTCTGCGCTTGCCCACCTTGGAAGTCATAGGTGGGGAAGAGTTTTTTTACCTTCGGGGAATTTTATTGATGAAGTTATCGATGCTGTAATTACCGCTTCAGAACAAAAAATAGGAATGCTTATAGTTTTTGAAAAAGAGCTTGGTTTAAGAAGCTTTGCCGATACGGGAACACATTTAAATGCCGATGTTAGCAAAGAATTAATTCTTTCTATATTTAATACCCGTTCGCCTTTGCACGATGGGGCGCTAATTTTAGTAAACGGGAGAGTAATGGCCGCGGCGTGTTTACTGCCTTTAAGTGAAGACCACTACATTGCTAAAACATATGGAACGCGCCACCGTGCTGCAATTGGCATTACAGAAAGTACCGATGCAATAGTGATAGTTGTTTCAGAAGAGACAGGTAAAATATCAATAGTTAACTACGCTAAGATGGTACAAACTGATTGTGAAGAGTTAAAAATGCGTTTTCTTGAGTTATATATTAAAACACCCTCAGCCATTTAAAAAATGTGTAAAAGCAGGAATCTATCATGAAGCGCAATTACTTAAAAATTATAACAACAAATTGGCAGTTGAAACTGCTTTCATTTTTGCTTTCTCTTTTGTTGTGGTGTTATGTACATTTTTTTGTGAAATAGTTTAATATTACTTTGGAAGGTGTAAATGCTGCAAGAAAAAAAACTTTTTGGCACAGATGGCATAAGAGGTTGTGCGCTTAAGTATCCTCTTGATAATAAAACTGTGCGAAAAATTGGCCTTGCCGCAGGCGTAGTTTTGGGCTCTTACAAAAACAGCAAGTTTATTATTGGGACGGATACAAGGAAGTCGTGCCCCGAAATTGCATCAGTACTTTCAAAGGCACTTTGTGCTTATGGCGCTCAAGTTTGGAATGTCGGCGTAGTGCCGACCCCGGCAGTGGCATTTTTGGTTAAAAAAAATAAGGCGAGTGCGGGTGTTGTAATATCTGCATCACACAACTTGTACAAAGATAACGGCATAAAATTTTTTGGGCCGGACGGCAAAAAACTTTCTGATAAAAAAGAAGCACAAATAGAGCGGTTGGTATTTAACAACACAATGCCAATTAACAAAAAGTTGCAAGGCAGGGTTGTTAATAAAAAAAATATTGTCACGCAATATGTTGAATTTATTTTAAAAACAGCCGGGAAAAAAGTTAAGTCCACCGGCAAATTAGTTATTCTTGATTGTGCCAATGGGGCGGCCTCAAAAATTGCCCCTGTAATTTTTAGAAAACTTGGTTTTAAAGTTGTGGCAATTAACGCTACTCCAAATGGTGTAAATATAAACAAAAATTGTGGTGCACTGCATCCGCAAAACTTGGCTAAAGAAGTTCTAAAGCGCAAGGCCTACTGCGGCTTTGCTTTTGACGGCGATAGTGACCGTGTAATTGCCGTAGATGAAAAGGGTATAATGCGCGATGGCGACTACATAATTGCAATTTTAGCTAAAAGCTTAAAACAAATAGGGGAGCTTGTAAACAATGCAGTTGTGGCAACTGTTATGGCAAACCTTGGTTTTTTAAAGGCAATGCGAAAAGCCGGCATAAAAGTGCTTAGCGCGAAAGTTGGAGACAGATATGTTCGCGAAGCAATGGACTCTTCCGGTGCAGTGCTTGGTGGCGAGCAATCCGGCCATTTTATTTTAAGCAAATACCTTCCAACAGGTGATGGCATTTTAAGTGCTTTACAAGTGCTTGTTGCGCTTAGCGTGTCTTCCAAAACATTCTCAGAGCTTTGTTCAATAGTAGAAAAGTATCCTCAGATATTACTAAATGTAGCAGTTGCCAACAGAGTCCCTTTAGAAAAACTTTTAAACACTTCACTGGCAATAAAATCTGCCAGTATGCAGTTAAAAGGTGATGGGCGCGTGCTTGTGCGTTATTCGGGAACCGAAAACCTCTTACGTGTAATGATAGAAGGGAAAGAAAAAGACACAATAGATAAACTTGCGCAAAACATAGCTCAAGTAGCACAAAAAGAAATTGCAAATTATAGAAGTTAGAATTATTTCTTAAAAAAATTATGGTTAAACTTGGTGTAAATATTGATCATATAGCAACATTACGACAAGCTCGGTTAGAAAGTTTTCCAAGCCCGTTGCTTGCGGCGCTTGAGTGCGAAAAAGCCGGTGCGAACGGTATTACGGTACACTTGCGTGAAGACCGCAGACACATTCAAGACGCCGATGTTTTTGAGTTAAGAAAAAAAATCAAAACAAAACTAAACCTTGAAATGGCAGTTTGCGACGAAATAATTTCCATTGCCATAAAAGTTAAACCCGATTTTGTTTGTTTAGTTCCAGAGAAAAGGAGTGAGCTTACCACGGAAGGCGGGTTAGATGTTATTGCCGCCCAAAATAAAATTACCAAGGCAATAAGCGTACTTAAAAAAGCAAATATAAAAGTCAGTTTGTTTATTAACCCTGATGTTAATCAGGTAATAGCCGCCTCAAAAGCAGGCGCGGATTGTATTGAACTTCATACAGGGAAATATGCCCGGTGTTTTGCCAAGTCATCAGGCAAAAAGGAATTCAAACGAATAGAGTTAGCGGCATCATTGGCCCTTAAATTAGGCATGTTAGTTAATGCTGGGCATGGTTTAGATTATAAAAATGTTTCGCAAGTTGTTTCAATAAATGGCATAAATGAATTAAATATAGGTTTTTCTATAATTGCCCGTTCTGTTTTTGTTGGTTTAAACCAAGCAGTAAAAGAAATGAAAAAGCTTATGCAGGTTTTATAATAAATTTGTTCGTTGCGGTTTTGCAAATTGTATTTTGGGAGTGTTATTATGTGTGGCATAGTCGGCTATATCGGACCAAAATTAGCGGCAGATGTAATTCTTGAGGGGCTTAGGCGCCTTGAGTATCGCGGTTATGATTCAGCCGGCATAGCGGTTTTATCAAATGGCAAAGTTGAACTTAGGCGAAGTGTTGGAAAACTTGTAAACCTCCAGGCAACCCTGGCTAAAAATCGGTTAATTGGTAACATAGGCATTGGACATACCCGCTGGGCAACGCACGGCAAACCATCCGAAGAAAATGCCCACCCTCACACCGACTGTTCCGGCAATATAGTGGTTGTGCATAATGGCATTATTGAAAACTATTTAGAGCTTAAAAAAGAGCTTGTGGCAAAAGACCACAAGTTTAAGTCAGAAACCGATACCGAAGTAATAGCACATATTGTTGAGAAAAATTTCTCGGGTGATTTGCTTGAGGCCGTAAAGAAGACTGTATTAGAAATAAAAGGTGCTTTTGCAATTGGTGTTATATCCGCTCACGACTCGCAACGCATAATTGCCGCGCGCAAAGATGCCCCTCTTATTGTTGGTTTAGGTGACGGTGAAAACTTTCTTGCGTCGGATATTCCTGCAATTCTTCCTTACACAAGAAAAATGATTTTGCTTGAAGAGGGCGATATAGTTGAGTTAAAAAACATGGGTGTAAAAATATTTAATTTTTCAGGTAAAGAAGTTACGCGCAAGTTGCAAAACATTCTTTGGGACCCTATTCAAGCGGAAAAAGGCGGTTTTAAGCACTTTATGCTTAAAGAAATTTTTGAACAGCCCGAAACAATACAAGACACAATTAGAGGCAGAATATACCCGGAAGAAAATAAAATATATTTAGAAGAAGTTAAACTTTCCGATGACTTTTTAAAAAAACTTACAAAGGTAAATATAATCGCTTGTGGTACTTCATATCACGCGGGGCTTGTTGGCAAGTTTCTTTTTGAAAATCTTGCCGGCATTGCCACAGAGGTTGATATTGCTTCTGAGTTTCGCTACCGCTCACCATTATTTTCAAAAGATATGCTTACCATAATTATTTCTCAAAGCGGTGAAACCGCCGACACCCTTGCGGCATTGCGACTGGCAAAGCAAAGCGGCTGCCCAACACTTGCTATATGCAACGCGGTTGGTTCAACTGCAAGCAGAGAGGCGGACAATGTTTTATATACTCATTGCGGCCCTGAAATTGGTGTTGCTTCAACTAAGGCGTTTACGGGTCAGCTTACAAGCATTTATTTACTATCACTTGACTGGGCAGTAAGAAGAAAAACCATCTCGGCAGAACGATTTGAAGTTTTAATTAGTGAGCTTTGGAATGTTTCTGTGCGTGTTAAAGAAGTATTAAATAATGCCAAATTGATTGAAAAACTTGCAAAAATATACTCCGACAAAAGAGATTTCCTTTATTTAGGGAGAAACATTAACTACCCCATAGCTCTTGAAGGTGCCCTGAAACTTAAAGAAATATCTTACATACACGCAGAGGGCTACCCGGCCGGAGAAATGAAGCACGGACCGATAGCCTTGATAGATGAGAATATGCCGGTAATGGTAATAGCCACAAAGAGCGCGGTTTATGAAAAAATATTAAGCAACATTGAAGAAGTAAAAGCCAGAGGTGGAAAGGTAATTGCAATAGCAACTTGCGGCGATGAACAAATAAAAGTAAAAAGCGATCACCAAATATTTTTGCCTGATGTGGATGAGTTGTTTTATCCGTTTTTTACTGTAATCCCTATGCAGTTATTTGCTTATTATGTTTCTGTTCACCTTGGCTGCGATGTTGACCAGCCAAGAAACCTGGCAAAGTCGGTGACGGTAGAATAAATATGGAAATCGGAATAGATATAGTAGAAGTAAAACGAATAGAGCGCCTAATAAAAAGCAAAACATTTTTGGCAAAGGTATATACGCCTCAAGAAATTGCGTACTGCTCAAGTAAAAAAATAAAGGCACAGCACTTTGCCGTGCGCTTTGCCACAAAAGAAGCGGTTTGGAAGGCGATTTGTAAAAACGGTATTGCTCTAAAAGACATTGAAGTAAAAAACCTTTCAAACGGCAAACCAGTTGTACTAATAAAAAACACTCCCGCAAAAAGTATCTCTATATCGCTTACACACACCAAAAACTACGCGGCAGCAGTTGCCGTTGTTAAAAAAACAAAAAGAAAATGAAAAAAATACAAGTTAAAGCTCTCCAAATAACAATGTCGCTTGTGCGCAAACTTATGCCTGTGCGCGAAAAGAACTCAAACAAAAAAGATTTTGGGCATGTTCTTATTTTAGCAGGCTCAAAAAATATGGCTGGCGCTCCGGTACTTTGCGCGAATGCCGCAATAAGGTTTGGCGCAGGGCTTGTAAGTGTTGGTGTGCCCGAAATAATTAGAGATGTTGTTGCCAAAAAAACAAGGCCTGAGGTAATGGTGCGTGGTTTTAATGCAAACATAAATGACGGCACATTTGGCTTAAAAGCTTTTAAAGAAATTAAAAAATTTATTATTGAAAGAAAAATAGATGCAATTGCAATTGGGCCTGGCATATCGGTAAATAGTTCAACAATTGCCCTTGTAGTGAAAATTTTACAAACATTCAAAGGTTTTATTGTTTTAGACGCAGATGCGCTAAACTGCATTGCTAAAAGTAAATATGACCTTTCAAGCTCCAATGCGAAAATTGTAATAACGCCGCACGAAGGTGAGTTTTCAAGGTTAAGCGGTCTATCTTTAAAAAACATAAGTTCAAGAAGATGTCAGAATGCTTGCGAATTTGCAGATAAAAATAAGGTTGTCTGCGTTTTAAAAGGTTCAGCCACAGTTGTCAGTGATGGCAATAAAATATTTATAAATACAACAGGTAACCCTGGTATGGCAACAGCTGGTTGTGGCGATGTTCTTACTGGAATGATTGCAGCTGCCCTATGCCAAATAACTCAGCCGATTATGGCAAGCGTTTTTGCTGTTTATATACATGGCTTTGCCGGCGATATTGCTGTGAAGGATAACACTCAAATTGGCATGGTTGCAAGTGATATATCAGAACGGCTTCCAATGGCATTGAAGAAAATGCTACAGGGGTGAAATGCAAAAGAACAAAAGAGTAAACTTTGCAATGGTTGTTGATACAACACTATGGCTAATAGCAATGAATGCTATATTCCTTTTGCTGATGTCAGCTTTTAGGGCTGTGTTTTTTATCACTTACGCGCCAATGGATCAAATTATCGGCCTTGGAAAATATGTTTTTGATGCTTTTGTGCTTGGCGCTCGCTTTGACTTAGTTCAGATAGCATTTATAAATTCACTTGTAACGCTTACACTTTTGCTTTTGTGGGCATTTGCAAACAAATCTTTATTTAATAAGTGGCTCTCAGTTCTAAAATACTATTACACCGTGCTATATTGCATAGTTTTTACACTGTTAATTGTTGATATAGGGTTTTATTCATTTTTTAATGACCATATAAACATAATGTTCTTTGGTTTTTTTGAAGATGATACAAAAGCACTTATATCTACAATATGGGAAAGCTATAATGTTGTGCTTGTTGCTCTCGCGTATTCGGCGCTAATTGCAATTGTATATTTTATAAGTTCGCGTTTTACAAAATTAATTGCAAAAAGAGAGAATGAAAATAAAACTCACCACCCGGTATTTAAGGCCATATTTGTAGCATTACTGCTTTTTGGTAACTTTGTTGCCGCGCGTGGCACTTTAAGTATGTTTCCTTTAGATATTATGGATAGTGCAATATCACCAAACGCGTTTATAAACAAAGTACCACTAAACGGTGTTTACACATTTTATAGGGCATTGGAGTTTCGCTTAAAAGAAGATAAAAGCTTTAACTTGGCTAGCGAGCTTGGCTATGGTGATGGCTATGAACGCGCTTTTGCCGACTATCTTAAAAAAGATGTTAGCCAAATAAATAAAACCGACCTGCTTGAAAACATTGTGCGCACTACCCCAAAAAATATATTTGTCAAAAACAACCCGCCTAATGTTGTGTTTTTTGTTATGGAATCGTTCGCGTCTCATTTGACCTATTATAACTCAAGTAATTTTAATGTATTAGGGGAGTTTAAAAAACATTTTGATTCAGATTGTACTTTTATGAACTTCCTTCCTGCGGATATTGGAACAATTGGTACATTTGAATCGATAATAATGAATATTCCAAAGCGCCCTGAATCAAAGTATATAACTCAGTCGGCTTACGCGTACAGCTCGTATAAAACCTCAATGGCATTGCCGTATAAAAACGCAGGGTATGAAACAATTTTTATTTATGGTGGGAACATCGGCTGGCGTAACATAAGTGAGTTTGTTGGTCTGCAGGGTTTTGACCAGGTTGAAGGTGAGGGTGCTATGGATCCATCATTTGAGCGTAACCAGTGGGGCGTATATGACGAGTATCTTTTTGATTATGTTTTACAAAAGCTCAACGAAAATACAACTAAACCAAAGTTTATTTTTGTGCTTACAACAAGTAACCATCCGCCTTATAAACTGCCATCTATATATAAACAATTACCGCTAAATGTTCCGGCTGATATGAAAAAAGACCTTGCATCCGACACTGATTTAGTTGAAAAGCGCATGATTGCCTATCAGTATGCAACAAGAAAGTTAGGTAAATTTATGGATGAGCTTAAAAGTTCACAGCTTGGTAAAAAAACAATTGTTGCCGCTACAGGTGACCACAGTTTCCATTTTTTCAACTATGGTAAAGAAAAACTGTTGAAAACTCTCTCTGTGCCGTTTTACCTTTTTGTTCCAAGTGCGTATAAAACGGATAAGTACGATAAAAACACATTCGGCTCGCATATAGATATTATGCCGACGCTTTATAACCTCTCGCTTTACGAACAAAAATACTATGCTCTTGGGCAAAATATTTTTGATACAAAAGCGGAACACTTTAGTTGTAATGCCATTGGCGTTGTAATTTCAAAAGATGGGGCAATAGAGTATAGCCAACACGATAAGGTGAAAAATTTTTATACATGGCAAAATAGTGAAAATTCTGCATTGCAAATTTCAAATGAAACAAAAAAGTTGGGCGAATTGCTCAAACGCTATAAAGCATATCTTGCTGTTGCCGACTATCTTGTCAAAAACCCCGATAAAAAAAAGGTTATTAAGTAAAATAAAGGAATATGTTATAATCTAAAACATGAAAACATTTGAGCGTAAACTTATTAATGTAAGAAGGGCAATTCACTCTAATCCTGAGCTTGGGAATTGTGAGTTTAAAACGAGCGCCTTGCTTGAAAGGAAACTCAAAGATGCCGGCATAAAAACATATCGTATCGGTAAAACAGGACTTGTCGGCTTACTGCAAGGTAATAAATCAAAATCGACAAAGTGTGTTGCTTTGCGTGGAGATATGGATGCTTTGCCAATTACCGAGCAGACAAATAAGAGTTATGCTTCAAAAGTTCCAGGTGTAATGCATGCCTGTGGGCACGATGCCAACTCAACTATGGTGCTTGGTGCGGCGTTGTTGCTTGCCAAAGATAGAAACTTTAGCGGAAGTGTAAAGTTTATTTTTCAGCCCAATGAAGAGTCATCAGGTGGGGCAAAAGCAATGGTAAATGGCGGGGTGCTTTCTAACCCTAAGCCCTGTAGTATAATTGGAATTCATGTAAATCCATGGCTTGCTCTTGGTAAGGCTGGTTTTAAAATTGGTGCCATGATGGCTTCGGTTGATAAATTTGAAGTTGAATTAATTGGTACCGGTGGGCATGGAGCATATCCGCACTGTTCAAAGGATGCTGTTGTTGCTTGTGCAATCTTAATAAGTGCGTTGCAGACAATTGTTTCAAGGCAGGTAGACCCTGTTGAGCCGGTTGTGCTTTCAATTGGCAAAATAGAAGGCGGAGAGTGTTTTAATATAATTCCAAAAAGTGTAAAACTGCTTGGCACGGTACGCACGCTCAATGAGGGTGTACACAAAGAAATTCCAAAGCAAATAGAGAAGATAATAAAAGGCATTGCTTTGGCGTATTCTTTAAAGTATAAATTTAATTATAAAATGCTCGGCCCAGTTCTTGTGAATGATAAAAAAGTGTTAAATGTATGTTATAACTCTGCTAACAATACTTTAGGTGAGCATAATGCCATAATGCTTGAAAAACCGTCCATGGGCGGCGAGGATTTTTCGGAGTATCTTAAAAAAGTCCCCGGTTGCTTTGTTTACATAGGAACAGCCGGAAAACAAACATACCCATGGCATCATGAAAAATTTGACATAGATGAAAGAATACTGGGTATTGGCGCGAAATTACTTGCGGCAATGGCAAAAGATTGTTTGAATAAGTTGTAATAATATGAAGATTAGATGTTTTAACTTTCGTGTGTCCATTTTAACCTCACTTGTCATTCCCGCCCCCGATTAAGACACTCGAGGGTAAACTCCAGCGGGAATCTAAAACGAGGTGTCGGGAAAGCTGAAAGAATTAAGAAAAGTTGTCATTTGTCATCTCGACGAGCGAAGTGAGTCATCCCTTGGCTAGACCTCGCCCAAGGTGGGGAGAGATCTTAAATCAACAACAAGATACCTCACATTCGTTTGGTATGACAAAGAAACATATTAGAGCCAAACCAAGTATGAACGAAGTGAAATACTAAGTCCGCCGAAGGCGAGACGTCCGCCTCGCCAAATTTGAAGAACAAATTTGGAGGGATAGACCTCGCCCAAGGGGCGGGCGATATTAGAGGTGACTTATGCTTGCTATTTTAGTTGGTATTTTATTTATTGTAGCCGGTTGTTTGGGAATTTTAGTTTGGGCATCAGATTTTATTGTTGTTGTGCGTGGCTTTATGCCATTTATGATTGCCATAGGTGGGATTATATCTGTGGTTGCCGGTATTTCAAGCATTAAAGATAAATTAGATAAATCCACAAAAAAGTAAGTGAGTTAATCCACTAAACTTGTGAAAATATCCTCTCTTGGCGAATTTCGCCTCATTGAAGAAATCAAAAAAAAACTTTCAAGTTTTAACCTAAATTTTGCAAATGTAATAATTGCTCCGGGTGATGATGCCTTTGCAGGTTTTTTGCCAAAAGGCAAAATCCTTGTTGCAACAACTGATGCTCTCGTGCAAGGCGTACACTTTCGTCTCTCGTGGATGAGTCCGCAAATCCTCGGTAAAAAAGCTGTTGCTGTAAATGTTAGCGACCTTGCGGCTATGGGCGGGGCAAAACCATTGTTTTGTTTAGTAACTCTGGGTTTGCCAAAAAATACAACTGTAAGTTTTGTAAAACAACTTTATAGCGGCCTTAATTCTGAGGCAAAAAAATACGGTGCGGTTATAGTTGGCGGCGACACAGTTCGCTCAAACGGCGGTATTTTTTTGTCGCTAACATTGCTTGGTTCAATACAAAAAGGCCGGCTTATCAAAAGGTCTGGCGCAAAAGTAGGGGATATTGTTTGTTCAAGCGGAACATTTGGCGATGCCGCTGCCGGGCTTAAAATATTAGAAAGTGCGAAAATAAAGCTTACGCAGAGTGAAAAATATCTTGTTAACAAACAACTTTTGCCGCAAATTAGTTTAGAAAATGCCAATTTGCTTTCAAAGTTTTCATATGCGACGAGTATGATTGACTCTTCAGATGGGCTTGCGACATCAATTAATTTAATTGCACAAGAAAGTGGTGTTGGTATAAGCGTTGCCTTGCAAGCCGTACCTGTTTCAAATGAGTTTAATAAATGGGCAGGTGAACTTAGTGAAGACGAAAAATATGAAAAAGTTATTAACGGTGGGGAAGAATACTGCCTTGTTTTCACCACAAACCCAAAAAACCTGAAAAAAATACAATGCCTTATTCCTTCTGTCAAAGCATTTGGCATAGTAACAAGCACAAAGGGTGTAAATTACATATTAAATGGCAAAAAGTTTGCTTTGCGTGCTAAGGGTTTTTCGCACTTTGAATAAATTAAAATGACAACATACTTAGTTAAAACCTTAGAAGATACCGCCATGGTTGCATCAAAGCTTGCAAAGGAGCTGAGTGTGCCGGCTTTGTTACTTTTTTACGGTAATCTGGGTAGTGGAAAAACGGCATTTATTAAGTTATTAGCTAGTGCGCTTGGAGCAAAAGCTGTAGTTCGTAGTCCAAGTTTTACACTTATCAACGAGTACAAAATTAAAAATTCTAAATTTTTTCATATTGATTTGTATCGCTTAAAAACTGGTAAAATTAACGAACTTGGTCTTGAAGAGTATATTTATGGTAACGGTGTTTGCGCAGTTGAGTGGGCAGATAAATTAAATAAAAATATTTTTGCCAATAGTTCCTATTGTGAAGTTTCTATAGTGCTTTTGGAAAATTTAGAACGGGAGATTAAAATAACTTGGAACAAATAAAAAAAGAAATAATTTTAGGGATAGACACTTCAGGCGCATCGTTTGGCGTGGCACTTGCAAGTGATGGTAAGCTTATTTATGAAGTTTTTGTGAGGCAGGGGTTAGCCCATTCAGAGTTATTATTGCCAGAAATAGAAAAGGCCTTAAAAGTATGTGGTATTAATTTAGCTGATATTACGAAAATTGCGGTTTGCCAAGGGCCAGGCAGTTTTACAGGCATAAGAATTGGTTTGGTTTGTGCCAGAACATTAGCTCAAATGCAAAACACTCCGGTTGTAGCGCTGAACTCGCTAAGTATTATAGCCGGCGGGCTTGAAAATTTAGGAGTAAATATTGTGCCCGCACTTGATGCTTTAAGGGGCGAGGTTTATATGTTGCGTAATAAAGTGGCTGATATTGAAAGTTTTGAGGAGTTTGTTTTAATGCTTAAAGCTATTAAAAACCCAACGCTTATAGTAGGTTCTGCCGCAAAACTTTATGCAAAAGAGATAAGCGCCATTAAAAACAAAAATATTATGCTTGCAAATGAAATTTATAACTATCCAAGGGCAGGTGTTTTATGCCTTATGGCGCAAAATATTAAAGGGGTACATTTTTCAAAAGTGATGCCTTGTTACATAAAACGCTCATGGGCAGAAGAAAACTCAAAAAATAACAGAAAAAGAAGCAATTAAAAGACACAAAAGTTTTGTTGTGTCAGCCCCCTTGGGCTGCCAATGAATGAACATTTTTATGGAGTTTTCGGCGAGGACTGTTTGAGCCCGATTTTTATTTATGGGTGAGTTCCGCAGCCGCCAGAAAAATGCGAATGAATAGCCATCGGGGGTGCATTTCTTTTGGTTACTTTTCTTTGGGCATACAAAGAAAAGTGAAAAGGGGTGCAGGGGCAGAATAGCCCCGCGACTTTAATCAATTTTATAGTTGTTTTGATTGTAACAAGTGGATTTCAGCTTTTGTTAATTTGGAAAAGAGTCTATCATCACGCAACACTTTACCATGTTTTAGCTTTTTCAAGAATATAAACCGTTACCTTCTTATGCATCCAGTGCTTTTCTTCCGCAGCGTTATTAACACCTAAATCAATCCTGTTGCCTTTAATTGCAGAGCCTGTATCACCGGCGTAGCCATAACCATAGCCGGGCACATAAACTCTTGTGTGAAGTGGTATTACTCTCGGGTCTACAGCTACAATTCCCTGTTGCATTTTATTGCCAAGCCGTGTTATTGTGCCATCTTTCCATGCTAATGGGTCGCCAGGGTAGTAGGCGGTTGCAATCATTTTTATTTTTTTTACGTCAGATAAATTATAAGTGTTTTCAACACTGCCGTTGGGGTTTAAAAGAGTTAAAAGGTTAAGCGTTCTTTTAATGATGTTTTCGCTAAGTATTTCTCGGGTACTTTCAACTCCGTCGTGATATGTTACTTTTATTTTTGAGGTTTTTGTTTTTTTTAGTTGTTTAATAAGCTTTACTGGCCTTAGGTTTGCAACATATTTCTTTTCCCAAATGTTTTCACTTGGCAGTTCTTCTTCAATAAATATCTCTTTAGTAGTTACGCGAGTTAAGTGTATAAGTCCTCGTTTTGGAAAGTTTTCATTTATTGCAGGCACTATTAAATCTTCTTTTTCAACACTTATACCAGCTTGTCTTAGAACCTCGCCAACTGTTTTGCTTTTTGGTCTTACAACTATATTCTTACCGTCGGCAGTTACTATAACCCTATTTGTTTGCCAAAGGTAAAGCTCCAATGCGCTAAAAGCAGCGCAAACAATAATTACCGCAATTAAAAGAGATTTAATTCTTAACTTATCAATCATTTTTAGTTTCATCAAGGTAAGGTCTTAAGCGAAATTTAACGCCAACGCGTTTTGCAATGGCTTTAGCCTTATTTTGGTTTGAACCTGGAAAATCGATGAAGGTTATAGTGGTGTCTTTAATTACTTTTTTACATGCTCTTGCAAACGCAAGCACACCTCGGTATGAAGCAATGCCAAATATGGGTCTGTGCAGTTTTAAATATTCTTTTGAATTGAGCGCGTTTACGCTTATAGATATGGCATCAACAAGGTTTTTAAGCTTTGGAACAATATTTTTTTTGTAATAAAGGTTTGCAAGGCCAGAAGTGTCTACGCGCACTTTGCCGCCGTTTTCTTTAACATATTTTGCAACTTCCAATAAAACATCAACGCGCAAAAGCGGCTCCCCGTAACCGCAAAAAACAATCTCTTTATATTTTTTGGGGTCTTTTATGCGTTTAATAACATCTTCAGCTGTTGGCTCGGTTTTAAGGAGCAGTTTGTGCCCGTGGAACTTCCAGCCCCATTTATTTTTTATGCAAAATGTGCAGGCAGATGCGCACTTGTTTGTTAAATTTACATAAAGGCTGTCTTGAAATTTGTAGGTTATTCCCATAAAATATCCTTTTAAAGTCTAAATAAATTGCGTGCGTTTTTTGTTGTTGTATCGACAACAACTTCTAATGAAATATTTTTTAATAACGCAATCTCGCTTGCTGTTATTGGAATATATGACGGCTCATTTCTTTGCCCACGGTAAAGCTGAGGTGGCAGGTAGGGGCAATCGGTTTCAAGCAGTAGTTTTTCTAACGGTGTAGCGAAAACCGATTCTTTTAGCGATATTGATTTCGGGTATGTTACAGGGCCGTCTATTCCAAGCAAAAAACCAAAGTCAACAAGTTTTTGCGCTTCTTCTTTTGTGCCCGAAAAGCAATGCACAGAAGCGTTTGGCAAAGTGTTTTTTAAGGCAAATTTCTCCAAAAGTTCAATCATATCGGGGTAAGCGTTTCTGCAGTGTATTGTTAATGGTTTCTTTAGCTTTAACGCAAGCTGTATATGTTTTAAAAAAAGCTCTTTTTGAAAATCGTATGGAGCTTTAGCGTGGTAGTAGTCAAGCCCTGTTTCGCCAATGGCTTTAACTTTTTCATTTTCGCAAAGTTTTTCTAAAAGTTGCCAGTTATTATCTGAAAAAGTTTCTGAATATATCGGGTGTATGCCCAAAGCGCAGTAGATATTTGGGTGTTGTTGGCATAGATTAAGTACACTCCTCCACTCTTCTATTTGGCAACCAACTTCAATAATTATATCCACGCCTTTTTCGCCGGCTCTTTTTATAACCTCTTCGCGGTCGTTATCAAAACGCGGGTCCATAATGTGGGCATGTGTGTCAATTAGCTTCATTTATTAAACCCTGGGGCAGAAGTTTCTCAGCGCCCCCTATCTACAAATATCCTTGGGAAAAGTGTTTCTGGTTTTTTTACTGGTTTAAAAGGGAAGAAAACTATTTTTTTGTTTATAAAATATTCCTTTGAAGCTTCTTCAATTGAGTGTTCAAAGCCGCAACACTCCCAAATTGCTTTTGCTTTTTGCGGCATAAACGGTTGAACGTAAAGCGCAATAAGCCCTATTGAGTTTAAAAGTGCATAAAGCACACCAGGTAAGCGTTTGGAGTTTTCTTTCGCAAGCTTCCAAGGAGCGGTTTCTTCAATAAATCTGTTTGCCATATCAACAGCGGTGCGAATTTTATCACAAACTTTGTGCAACTCTATTAACTCATAGTGTGCGCAAATTGCTGCAAGCTGTTGTGAAATATTTTCAAACAGGTTTTCATTTCCTTTAATGTTTAGAGCTTGGCCCGGAAAATACTTTTCAATCATAGTTATCGTGCGGGAAACAAGGTTGCCTATATTGTTTGCAAGGTCTGAGTTGTAGCGGTCTTTAAGCGCGTTCCATGATATATCTCCGTCGGTTCCAAATGGGAAAAGTGCCTGGCAAAGGTATCTGGCACCATCTACGCCAAACTTTAAAACTATATCCTTCGGCAGTATAACATTGCCAAGTGTTTTAGACATTTTTTCGCCATTTATTGTAAAAAACCCGTGAGAAAAAATTGTTTTAGGGAGTGCCATGCCGGTTGATAAAAGCATAGCAGGCCAAATAACACTGTGAAACCACAAAATGTCTTTTGCCATCAGGTGCACATCGGCGGGCCAGGTTGAAGCAAATTCTTTTTCGTCTTTTTGAAAGCCAGCCGCTGTTGCATAATTAATTAATGCATCCACCCAGACATAGGTTGTTTGTGTTTTATCAAATGGCAGAGGTATGCCCCATTCCACTTTCGCGCGTGAAATGCTTATGTCGTCTAAAGATATCTTTAGTTTTCCAATAATTTCGTTGCGCCTTTCCTGAGGCAAAACCTTTATATAGTTTTTATCTGTGGGATTTGTAAGAATTTCAAGCAGACGGTCTTTATATTTTGAAAGGCGGAAAAACCAGTTCTCTTCGTGGTGCTCAGATGGCTTTTGCTTGTGGTCGGGGCAAAGCCCGTCTATCAAATCACTTTCCGCTAAAAATTTTTCACAATGAATGCAGTATAACCCGGAATAAGTATGCTTGTATATATCACCGTTATCATACATTTTTTGCAGCATTGCGCTTACTGTTGCTTCGTGGTCGGCATCCGTTGTTCTAATAAAGTAATCATAAGTTATTAAAAGCTCGTTCCAGCATTTTTTAAACTCGCCGGAAATCTCATCGCAAAAAATTTTGGGCTCAATACCGCGTTTTTGTGCCGCCTGCGATATTTTTGCTCCGTGTTCATCGGTACCTGTGGCAAAAAAAACTTCTTTACCGTTTAACCTGTTCCACCTTGCCAAAACATCCGCGGCAACTGTTGTGTACATATGGCCTATGTGGGGTGAGTCGTTTACATAATAAATTGGAGTGGTAATATAGTATTTCTTTTGCATAAAACTCCTTAAGCAAGCACATCAATTTGTAATTTCAGTTTGAATATAACTGTTCTTAAATTCCTATTTTATCTCTTAAAGTGTATGTTATTTCTGTTACATTAAATTTTTTTACCGATTTATCGTCAAGTTCAACTGTCACTTCTTCTTTTAGCCGCTCTATTCCAACAACAGTTGCATGGCCTGCGGGAGTATGCACTTTTGAGCCAAGCGCTGGCAGTTTTTTGCGCGCGTTTTTGTAGCACTCATTTTCGTAAGCAAGGCAACACATAAGGCGTCCGCAAAGCCCGGAAAGCTTTGCTGTGTTTAAAGAAAGGTCTTGCTCCTTTGCCATATCTATGGTTACTGATGAAAACCCTTTTAAAAATTCCTTACAGCAAAGTTTTCTGCCGCAATGGCCAAGCCCGCCGATAAGTTTTGCTTCGTCGCGTACGCCAATTTGTACCATTTGAATGCGGGTTTTTAAAATATGTCCTAAATCTTTTATTAATTCTCTAAAATCAATGCGGTTTTCGGCAGTGTAATAAATAAAAAGTTTTGAGCGGTCATGCGTGTACTGTACGCTGGTAAGTTTCATATCTAACTCATGGTCTTGAATTTTTTGTAAAACGGTTTTATGCGCCTGTACATTTTTTTCTTCATTTTCTGCCTGGCATTTTGCATCATCAGAGTTAAATTTGCGTATTACCTGATGTACAGGTTCTTTTGGTTTATCTTCAATTCTTTCTTTTTCATAAACGGTTGCCATTTCTAAACCATGCTCTGTTTCCACAATTACACGCTCTCCAACGCTTAGGTCTAAGTGTCTGGCATCGGCGATAATTTTATCTTTCATTTTTCTTACAATAAGTCCGGCAACTATTGGCATCTATTCCTCCGTGTAAGCCCAAGTAACATACTGTCCAAGGCAATTTTTGCGTTTGCGTTTTTAGATAAAGAGGCAAGGCAGTTTGTTATAAGTGCCAAACTTTCTCTAAATTGTTCCGGGTTTTTGCGAAAATCAACTTTTGCTTCGTTTAACAGTTTTTGCAAAAAAACTTCCGCGTCTTGCGCGAATTTTGTTGAAAGGTCAAGCGCTTGCAAAATAGTTAGCGTGCCTTCCTTAATCGAGCGCCACAAAGCAACAACTTTATCGTCTTTGCTTTCAATAATTTTAAGTGCCTCTGTAATTGAACCATCGGCGCCTTTTACAGCCAATATTGCGGTGTCGTGGTCCATTGCATAGTTATCAGTAAGAAAAGCCATCAGCTCTACATCACTTAGCGGGGAAAAGTTAATAATTTGTGTTCTGGAAACTATGGTTTGCGGCAAGTTGTGTCGGTTTTTCGCAAGCAAAATAATAATAGTTTTTTCAGGTGGTTCTTCAAGAGTTTTCAAAAGCCGATTTGCGGCATCAAGTGTAAGTGCTTCGGCCGGGTCAATTATTACAACTCGGTATTTTGCTTCATTTTTTTTAAGTGATATTACTTTTTGAACTTTTTCAATGGTTTTAATGCTAATAGAGCTTTCATTTTCTTCTTCGTCTAAAGCCAAGGCCTGCCATTTAAAGTTAACAACTGCAACATCAGGGTGGTTGCCGTTATCAATTTTGCGACACGATTCACATAAAGAGCAAGGCAAAGTGTTAATTGTGTCGTTTGCGCAGTTAAGTGCCTTTGCAAACTCCAAAGCGGTTTTTTTTCGGCCAATGCCTTCCGGCCCAAGGAATAAATAAGCGTGCCCGACTCTATCAGTTTTCAGTTGGCTTTCAAGTATTGATTTTGCTTTTGTTTGCCCTATTATATTTTCAAACATTTTTTTATAGTTTCAAATACAAGTTTTTGAGTTTTCTCAATAGTGGTTGTAACTTTTATTACTTTTACTCTCTTAGGGTAAGTTTTTGCAACTGCAAGGTAACCGTTTCTTACTTTTTTGTGAAATGCCAAGTTCTCTCGTTCAATTCTATCTCCTGCCTTATGTCCACTTTTTTCAAGGTCTCTTGCGCGCGAAAGTCCTTTTTCAACAGAAGTATCTAAATAAATAGTTAAATTCGGGGTAATACCCTGTGTTGCTATTTTATTTAGTGTTTTAACAAGCTCAACTCCAAGTCCACGAGCATATCCCTGATAAGCAAGTGTTGCATCACTAAAACGGTCGCAAACCACCACAAAACCTTTTTTTAGGAATGGTTCAATAACCTCTTTTACAAGTTGAGCGCGGCTTGCTTCGTAAAGCAAAAGTTCCGCAATGGGTGTTATTTCATTTTTGGGGTCAAGCAGTAGCGTTCTTATATTCTCGGAAACTTCATTTCCGCCGGGTTCGCGTGTGTGCAAAACGCTAAATCCAAGCTCGCGCAAGCGTTTGCACAAAAGTTTTGACTGGGTGCTTTTACCGCAACCCTCTATGCCTTCAAAAGTTATAAATATTCCTTTCTTAACCATTATTTGTTTATTATACAAAAACTTGTTGCAACTTGCACAGTATTGGCAAATTACATACAACCCTTGATTTTTTTGTATAATGCACAAAATGAAAAAAACAATTCTTATTACATGTTGCCTAATGCTTTGTTGTTTTTTTGCAACAAAAGCTTTAGCTAACGATATATATCTTATTTACAGTCCTGTTGGTGCTGTATATTCGGCAGAAACAATAAAAGCTTTGACAGTAAACTCAAAAATAAAATTCTCATTTACCTTAAACTCCGTTCAAACAAACACGCCTGATTTACTTATTAAACTTTCAGAGCAAAAAATTGCCGAGCCAATTGTGGCTTTTAACCCAGAACCGGCGCTTGCTCAAATTTGCGAGGTAAAAAAATCAAGTTCATCTGAAAGTATTTTTTCCTGTGTTGAAGATGCTGCCGAAATTACCGCAAAAGTTCAAGAAAATATTTACAAAACTTTTGGTAAAAGCGCAAAATCAGCCTACTTGCAAGATATATCGTTAAATGAAAAATTGGCAGATTGTTTTTTGGCATTTGGCATTAAAACAGTTGTGAGTTCAAATGGTCCCAAAACACCAAAGCGCATTGGCAATGTTTTGCTTGTAGGCGCAAATGTGATGGATAGTAAGTATTCCTCTAAGGATTTGTTTGATGCTTTAAATTCGCAAAGTGTTTTTGTTGTGGTTAATACAACTTCGTCAAAGGAAACAGAGGAGTTAATTAAAGATATATCAAGCACATTTTCTGGGTGGGAGTTTAAAATTTTATCTGAATTTAACGATATTGCTTTGAATGATGTTGAGCGATATGAAAATATGGAATCATCAAACACTGCTTCAGATGCTGCACTTTGGCAAAAGTTGTTCGTTACACGCAAAGCGTTGGAAGATTATAAAAACTCAGGTTTTGCAAAACTGTCTGTGCTTGAAGTTGCAAAGCAACAGATGTTTTCACTTTATAATTATAAGTTGCTTTCCTCTGTTGGGTCAGGCAATGCGGATGCAAAATTAGAGTTTAATGATAAGTTGTTATCGGTTTGGAAAACTCTTGGCGCAATGCCCCCGGCAGACCTAACTGCCACGCAAAGCGCAGGTTCTTACTCTTTTGAAGTTGATCAAATCTCTCAAACATTGAAAATTAGCAACGCAGTTTTTTCTTCTACAGCATTGCTCAATGGGTTTGAAGTTAAAGTAACTTCTGATGTTGTAGAATTTCTTGTAGATATTTCAACAGATAGTCAAATATTTACCGGCTCTGCCGATATCTACATTGATTTAAATGGATTAAGTGGTGCCGGTTCAACGATTTTGCTTGCGCCAATTAGCGGTGTTGCTTTTCCAACCCAAAGTGGTTGGGAATACGCATTGCGCATAAACGATAGAAAGGCAAAGCTATACATATTTAGCAAGTATTCAGAGCAGGTTGTATCAGAGTTTGCTGTAACTGGTTCTTTTAATGTTTCAATACCAGTAGGTTTATTAAGAGGAACGCCACTTTCTTGGGGTTATCAGGTTGTATTATTTGAAAATTTTGGCCCAATCGTAAAAATTGTAGATTACATCTCGCAAGACGCCGCGGCACGGGCTAACGCAATTAAAACCACCCCAATCATTCTTCAATCTTTCCGCGCAGATAATCACCAGTAATAAAAAATCAGATCTAATTGATAAAATAATTTAATGTTATTTTATGAGAGGAGCGTACTGCTCAACGGTTTTAGCAAAGTTACTTTTTTCGGAAGATGATATGCGGTTTGATGGTGGTAGTTTCATTTTAAGAAAGTTAAAAAACTTTCCACCTTGTTCAATGCGAAAATCTAAGTGTGGTCCGGTTGCAAGGCCAGTAGCGCCTACATAGCCAACAAGCTGACCCTGTGCAACATGCGCGCCAACCCTTATTCCTTTTGCAAAACCTTTCATGTGACCGTAAAATGTTATGTATCCGTTGGGGTGCTGTATTTTAACCAATTTGCCAAAACCGCCCGACCAATTTGCAAAAATAACTTTTCCAACACCTACCGATGAAATTGGCGTTCCACTTGCGGCGGCGTAGTCGATTCCCAAATGCGGCCTAAAATGCTTTAAAATAGGGTGAAACCTTTTAAGTGTAAAAAAAGAACTAATACGCCTAAATTGTAAAGGAGCTCTTAAAAACATTCTACCCATTGAATCGCCCTGGGGCGAGTAGTATGAACCATCCGCTACGGTACCTTTATAGTATATTGCCAAGTTGTCTTTGTCTGATGTGCTGTAGCGTGCTGCAAGCACTTTCCCGTTTAATGTTTTACCATCTTGTGTCACAAATTTTTCTTGCACAAATTTAAATGTATCACCGTTTCGTGTTTCCGTAAGAAAGTCAATGTGAGATGCAAAAATGTCGGCAAAGTCAAGGATAGTTTCAGCCGATATATTTTCTTTAATCATTGACTCCCAAAGAGAGTTTGCAATAGTGCCAGAGGAAACAACAATCACTTTTGTTGCTGACTTCGTTTTTTTAAGTGCATTAATTCCATTTGAAGATTTTTCAAGCGAGTAGTAGTCAAGTCCATGTTTGTAATAGTTAAAAGTTTGCCACACACCACAGGTGTCCGCAGTAATTTCGTAATTATCGCCTACGCGACAGTAGCGCGGGTCAAACACCTTTGAAAGGTTAGTTATAATTTCGGTTTTGCTCTGTGGCGCGATGTTTGTGTAATCTAAACTTTGGCTAAGGGTGTCTCCCTCGTTAATAGTCATAGCTATTTTTTGTATCTTTGGTTCGTTTATTTTTTGGCCGCATGCCGCAAAAGTACAAACACAAAGCCCGAAAAGGAAAATAATTTTAATATTATTTTTCATAGTTTAATCCTATTTTGTTCGCATTTTACAACTTTTTTCGCTTTTTGACAAATACTTTTTGTTTATGGTAAAATCAACAGAAATTAAATCAATTTTCGGGGGAATAGTGGCAGAAATTAAAAGTTTCAATGGTGTGCGTTATGCTCAAAGTGAAATATCAAAACTAATTTGTCCACCATACGATATTATTTCAGCACAGGAAAAAACTAAGTTGCAAAAAAACTCGCCATACAATATGGTGCGCTTAGAGCTTTCAGATCCATCTGGCACAAAAAACAAATACGCAAATGCCGCCGTGCTTTTTGATAATTGGCAGGCAGATGGGGTTCTCGTAACCGACAATAAACCATCTTTCTATATATATGAACAAACATTTAAAGATGACGGCAAAACACACAAGCGTTACGGTTTTTTTGCGGCATTAAAAGTACAAGACCCTCAAAAGGGTGAAGTTAAACCGCATGAGAAAACGCTCTCAAAACCGAAAGTAGATCGCCTAAAGTTGTTGCGTGCGGTAAAAGCAAACTTAAGCCCGATATTTGGTTTGTTTAACGATAAAAATAAAACTTTCAACAAGGTTGTAAAAGCAGTAACATCGGGTAAACCGGTTTCGGTTTGTATGGATAAAGACGGCACAAAACAAAAACTTTGGCAATTATCCGATAAAGCTTCCTGCAAATCGCTTGAGCAGCTGCTAAAAAGCCAAAACATATTTATTGCCGATGGGCATCATCGTTATGAAACAGCTTGGAACTACGCCTGCGAGCGCGCGAAGAAAGATAAAAACAGCAAAACCGCCGAGTATAATTATGTAATGGCTTATATTTGTTCCATGGAAGATGCAGGCCTTGTGGTTTGGCCAACGCACAGGGTTTTTGCAAAACCTGCAAATTTTGACTTAAAAGTTGCAAAGTACTTTAAAATTCTTCCTGCAAGTGCTTACGCGAAACTTTCAAAAACAAGTGGTTTACAGCCGTTAATGATTTATGAAAATGCCAAAACAAAAACCCTTGTATTAAAAAACGAAAAACTTCTTGCGCGTTTTATGCCAGATAAGTGCAAGGCATACCGCAACCTTGCGGTAAGTGTGTTGCACTCAATTTTAATACCGGAACTTGTACCCGAAAAAATAACTTTTGTGAAAAATGGCAAAGAGGCGATTGCACTTGCGAAAAAACAAAATAATATTGCGGTGCTTGTTCCAGCCACACCGGTAATTGCAATTAAAGAAATTGCGCTTGCAGGCCAGACAATGCCGCAAAAATCTACATACTTTTACCCAAAAGTTTCAACCGGCATAGTAATACATAAGGTGTAAAATGTTTAATATCTTTGACGGTGCAGTAATTGCAATAATATTTTTAATAGGCATTTTTGGTTTTAGAGTGGGTGTTTTAATGAGCCTGTTTTATTTTATTGCCGGCTTTGGTGGTGCGTGGATTGCCCAAAGCTACGCCCATATGATAGGTGTTAACTACTACATAGTTTTTATTGTTGCGGCACTGTTACTTTTAATTATTGGTTTTGTAATAAAAAGAGTTGTTGGCGCTCTGTTCCTTGGTTGGCTGGACAGGTCTTTAGGTTTTACAATGGGAGCGATAATTGCGTTATGGCTTGTAATATCTGTAATGCATTCATATACTTTAAATATGGATAAAACCGTGCGAGAAATAACATCTGCTTCTTACTTTTCGCAAAAAGTGCTGCCATGGTTAAACAATAAATTTCCGGCTTTACAAAAATTTTCAATTGGTGATGCAAAAAATGCCTTTCCACCAGTCAAAGAGACCTTTAAAAAAGAAGAATAAAAATAACCTTACCTCGGAGAGAAAATGAAGAAACTTAAACTTGGTTTGCCAAAAGGAAGTCTGCAAGAATCAACAATTGAAATTTTTAGAAAAGCAGGCATAAGGGTATCGTCAAGCGACCGCTCATATTTTCCAGGTTGTGACGATGAAGAACTTGAAATAATGCTTGTTCGCTCGCAAGAAATGGCAAAGTATGTGCAAGATGGTGTTTTTGATGCTGGTATAACGGGCTATGATTGGATATGCGAAAGCGGAGCTGATGTAGAAGAAATTTGCGAACTGCTTTACTCAAAGTCGGGTTTTCGCCCTGTGCGCTGGGTGCTTGCCGTACCAAAAGATTCAAAAATAAATTCCCTAAAAGACCTAAACGGCAAAAGGGTGGCAACCGAGCTTATTAATTATGTTAAAAAATATTTTGCTTTAAAAAAAATAAACGCAGAAGTGGAATTTTCATGGGGTGCAACAGAGGCCAAAACACCTGCCCTTGTAGATGCAATTGTTGAGTTAACCGAAACGGGTTCATCGTTGCGCGCAAACAAACTGAGAATTGTAAAGGAAGTTCTTACATCTACCACTCGCCTTGTAGCAAATAAGAGCGCGTTAAAAAATGCATGGAAGCGTGAAAAAATAGAAAACTTGGCAATACTTTTAAAAGGCGCCTTAGCCGCCGAAGGCAAAGTGGGAATAAAGCTAAACTTAGAACGTAAAAACCTTAAAAACATTCTGGCAATGTTGCCGGCATTGCGCAAGCCCACAGTATCTCAACTGACCGACGAAGGTTGGATTGCACTTGAAGTAATAATGGAAGAAAAAACACTAAAAAAAATAATACCAGCCCTTAAACGCGCTGGTGCGGAAGGCATAATAGAGTACCCGTTAAATAAAATAATTTATTAACCCAGATCTTGCAATAGAAATGTGAACCGAGACGAAAAAGACGGGTGTTTTTACGAACAAAAATGTGAAGGCCATACTTATTGTATGGATGAGCATTTTTGTGAAGTAAAAATAACTGTATTTTTTGTAGAATTCCATTCTCTATTGTAATATCTGGGATTGAGGTTGAAATAAATGGAAAATAATTTTCGCGTTCGTTTTGCTCCAAGCCCGACAGGGTATTTACATATTGGCGGTGTTCGCACAGCGCTATTTAACTGGCTTTTGGCAAAACAAAAAAAAGGCACATTTATTTTGCGCATAGAAGATACCGACGAAGCCCGCTCAAATGAAGAATCGGTAGGTGCGATAATAAATGGAATGAACTGGCTTGGCTTAACCTGGGACGAAGGCCCTGGCAAAGAAAACCCAAAGTACGCGCCCTATCACCAGATGCAGCGCAAAGAACTTGGCATATATCAAAAGTACATTGACATATTATTAGCTGAAGGCAGGGCGTATCCGTGCTACTGCACGCAAGAAGAAGTAGAAAAAATGCGCCATGACGCCACTGCAAGCAAACGCCCTCCAAAATACAATGGTGCCTGCTCTTGCCTAAGCGCAGAGCACAGAAAAGAAAAAGAAGCGCAAGGTCGCACTGCGGTAATCCGTTTTAAAATGCCGCAAGAAGGCAGAGTAGAGTTTGAAGATATTGTACGCGGTCATATGGCATTTGAAAACTCTCTTTTAGATGACTTTGTTATAATGAAAACTAATGGTGTACCGACATACAACTTTGCCTGTGTAGTAGATGACCACCTTATGGAAATAAGTCATGTAGTTCGCGGCGACGATCATCTTTCAAACACCCCAAGGCAGGTACATTTATTTAAAGCACTCGGTTGGGAAGAGCCGGTATTTGCGCATTTATCAATGATTTTAGGGCCAGACGGCTCACGCCTTTCAAAGCGCCATGGCCACACCTCAGTTTTGGAATATGAGACCGAGGGTTACTTACCAGAGGCAATGATAAACTATCTGTCATTGCTTGGTTGGGCAACTGAAGACAGCCAAAATCTATTTAAACTTGATGAGTTAATTTCAAAGTTTTCGCTTGAACGATGCTCCAAAAGCCCCGCAACCTTTGACCCTCAAAAATTAGTTTGGATGAATGGGGAATATGTGCGTTCAATGGCTGCTGCTGAACTTGTGAAACGCTTTTTTGCATGGGCAGAAAAAACACCAACAAAAGACAAAATTGCTGCTTGGGACCGTTCCTTAATGGAAAAAGTAATAATAATGGAGCATGAAAAAATAAAACTTTTAAAGGATGTTTGTGGTTTAATTGATTTCTTTTTTAGCGAAAATGTAGAATATGCGCCCGAAGCGGTAGCTAAGGTGCTTAAAACACCAACCGCACTTGAAGTGTTAAAAGAATCCGCTGCGTGCCTTGCAAACAAAGACGATTTTTCAGCCGAAGCACTTGAAAAATTCACGCGCGATTTAGCGGTAGAAAAAGGCCTGAAAAACGGACAAATCTTTCACCCATTAAGAGTTAGTATTTCGGGTAGAACGCAGGGGCCAAGTTTGTTTCATATGATGGAAGCCTTTGGCAGGCAGGAAACATTGCGCAGAATAAATGTGTGTATTGAAAAGTTAACTGCCAACCCGCCATTAATATAAATTCGTAAGCGGAGAATAATATGGAAGAAAAAAACATAAACAAAGATTTTTTAAATTTACTTTTAATGCTTTTGTCTGCTGCATGGCAGCACCTTGGCAAAATGCCAAATGCAGTAAATGGCAAAACAGAATCAAACCTTGAAATGGCTCGTGCCATGATAGACATAATTGCCATGTTTAAAGAAAAAACAAAAGGCAATTTATCCGATGAAGAAGAGCAATTTTTAACAACAAACCTTGCCGACCTGCAAATTAATTATGCAGATGAAGTAAATAAAAAAATGAATTAGTTTTTTGTATAGCGGCAATAATACTGAATAAATAATCCAAAAAAGTAGTTGTAAGTTGTGTGTTTGCCCGGTGGTGTAATTGGTAACACGTCTGCCTCTGGAGCAGAAGTCTCCTGGTTCGAGTCCAGGCCGGGCAGTTTTTCTTTTCCACTTGATGTGGGAAATAAAAACTGTATGGTCATTGGAGTTAAGAACCTGCCGAATTTGCCTATCTAGTATCTCTATTTGATTATCAGATGAAACTTAAGGCAAATTTGGTGAATGTGAGTTTACCCTGAGCTTGCCGAAGGGAGTCCAGGCCGGGCAGTACCCGTAAAATCCCTTCGGGATCACGGGACTGTTAAGGAAGTATTATTTAAAAAGTGAAAAATAAAAACATATTTGGTAATTTAGGGTAACCCCGTGGTCGCACAGCGACTTTACGGGGATTTTTATTTATGTATTATAAAATGGTTTTGCCATCATTGGGAATAATGTAAGATTGATATAAAAAGGCAACATAGAGATTAATTGAGTTCGCCAATGGTAATTTATGTACCCTAAATCCCGTGTATGAAATTTTACGGGACACGGGACTGTTGTTGAGGATAATTTATGTACTATGTTTATATTCTAAAAAGTTTAAAAGATAATAATTTTTATACTGGTTATACCTCAGATCTTAAAAGGCGTATTAAAGAGCATTTTAACTCAGAAGAAATATCTACAAAATACAGACTTCCTTTGAAATTAATTTATTACGAATCATACATAAACAAAAAAGATGCATTAGGAAGAGAAAAATTTCTTAAATCTGGTTCTGGCAAAAGGTATATAAAAAAGCAATTAACAAATTATCTTTCTGAAAATATTAAATAAAATAATTGAAAAATTTAATTTTTTTCTGTTATGATTGCACCCAGAGTATTAAAAATAGATTGCTCAGTATAATATGTGATCAGTTCAATCAATTAAGCCACATAAATCTTAGGAGAGTGAAATGAAAAAGTACATTGTGTATTTGCTCCTTTTCTGTTCGTTGTTTTCTCTTTGTAGTCTTGTTGCTTACGCGGATATTGACAGTGGCAAGAATTCATATACAAGCAAAGAAGTTGAGATGAAAACCTCTACAAGAAAACTCTTTTCCGATTACCTAACATGGCAAAGGATATTTGTAGTTGAAACACTTGCCGGAGCTCAGGATGTAAGCAAGGCACAGGTCAGGCTTCAGCAAAGTCAAGACGCCATCAGCGGGATTTTCACGACCTACTATGGAGAGCCGACAGGGCCACAGATGACTAATCTTTTTAACCAGTATAATGTGTTAATGGTCGATTATATGAATACGGCAAAAATTCATGGTGACAAAACTATGATTATTAATAAAATATACGATAAAATTGATGAAATTTCCGGGCTCCTGAGCATGGCCAATATCAATTGGTCAAGCAATGATATATCAACCATGTTAAAGAAGTACTCCGATTCATTTCTAAATGAAATTGACTTTCAAGCCAATAGCATAGGTTCTATAGATGCAAAACTTTTTGATACAACTTTTGATCAATGTATGCAAATGGCCGACACTTTTTCTTCCGGGATAGTTAAACAACATTTTTCAAAATTTTGGTAATAATGGAGTTTCTCAATCGTTAAATTGTCTTGGTTTTCAAAGAAAGCATGATATTTTAAATTCTTTTTGGATTAAGAGATTATTAGGGAAGTATTATTGAAAAAGCCAAAAATAAAAACATATTTGGTAATTTATGGTAACCCCGTGGTCGCACAGCGACTTTACGGGGATTTTTATTTTTAAGGGGCTAAAGTATGTGGTATATGTACATTCTTGAGTGCTGCGATGGGCGTTTTTATATTGGGATGACAAATAATGTTGAAAAGCGTTTAAGCGAACATAAATCAGGCGAAGGCGGACGGTTCACGCGTTCTTTTGGTGTAAAAAAATTAATATATCAGGAAGAATACGCAACAAAGCAGGAAGCAATGAAGCGAGAAGCACAGGTAAAAGGGTTTACAAAAAAGCAAAAAATAGCTTTGGTTCAAGATAATCTTAAGATATCAAAATATATTAGCTAAATTTTAAGTATTATTGAAAAGTAATTAATAAATTATTTTTCTAAAAATATTTTTAAATTAATTAAAAGCGCTCATATTTTCCCAATTACATAGAAAATTTATAGCCCGCAGTAAGTTAAACCTTACTGCGGGCTATTTTTGTTTACCGCCAAAAGCAATTTTCTAAAAAGAATGCGGTATCCTATGTTAACTGTTTAAACTTTATTTTCGGGATGGAGCAGATTGTTCTGGGGCATTTTTAGAGTTGCCATCTTCATTAGGTGATTGTTGCATTTTGTTGAAGTGTCTATCATTTGACATTGAATGGTTTGGAGCCATCATTGCGCATTTTGCTTCAAGTTTGCCGAACATGCCACCATGTCCGCCGCAGTACGGGTTCATCTTGAGGCCAAACATAATTATCAGAGCCGCAATTACATACAACACTATAGACAACACCTTTCCAAATTGACAACTACTTTAGGCGTATCGTGCCTACTGCTTGTCCACACTGCCACATACCCTAAAAAAACCAACATAACTGCTGCTACTACCGGCAATAACATAAACATTTTTGCCCCCCCTTAATTTTGTTCAACAACATCTTACCTTTCATTAATTGGACACTTTAATGTGCCAATTAGTTTCATAAAAACAAAAATTCACTTTAATTCAAAATGAATTTGATATACTATAAAAATAATGAAAGTTACGACTGCGAAAATAATTATTCTTTCAACACTATTGCTGTTACCTGGGTTTCTGTGTGCGCAAGACCCCGGATATTTGGATAGTAAAAAAAACATTATTGAACAATTTAAGGGCAGAATACCTCAAGAGTGGGGTGAGAAGTTGCCTGGTGTAAAAACGCGACTTAATACAAATGACAAAGTACTTGCCTTGACATTTGATGCATGCGGGTCAAAAAATGATGGTTATGATGAACAACTAATTAACTTTCTGATAGCTCAAAAAGTACCGGCAACACTTTTTATTAACAGCAGGTGGATAGATAAATACCCGGAACACTTTAAAAATCTTGTTGCCAATAATCTCTTTGAAATAGAAAACCATGGGCTAAATCACAAGCCCGCATCAGTTAATGGGAAAAGTCAGTACGGAATTAAAGGTACCGCAAGCGTTGATGAACTGTTTGACGAGGTTGAAAAGAATGCTTTAAAAATTGAAACTCTAACAGGTAAGAAACCACATTTTTACCGTTCAGGAACCGCTTATTATGATGATGTGGCTGTGGATGTTATCGATGCGCTTGGCTACGAGATAGCAGGTTTCAGTGTTTTGGGTGATGCAGGTGCGACATATAAAAAAGAACAAGTGAAAGAGGCGTTATTAAGTGCCCAGCCCGGATCTATCGTCATATGTCACATGAACCATCCTGAAGGTGAAACCGCAGAAGGGATAATTGAAGCGATTCCTTTGTTAAAGCAACAAGGTTTCAAATTTGTTACGCTTTCTGCATATGAAATTGAGTAGTTTCTGTGTGGGAAAAGTATTGTTTGTTGCCAACAAATAGTGTTTATGGTAGAATTTATCAGCAAATAAAAAATATCATCTTAAAATAACCTCTGCATAGAAAATGAATAAAACGATATCTGTTAATCAATCAACTGACTTAATAAGTATTCTGGATGCCAGCAAATGGGCATCAGAATATTTGGGGAAAAATGTTACGAGTGCAAATATATCGTATTTAGTTCAATACGGATTGGTAAGAAAAATTGGCGATAATGGATCAACACAGGTTTCAGTGCAAGAGTTAATAAAGTATTATAAGTCTTATAATAATGGTCGTGAAGCATCGTGGAAAAAACAACTTGGGGAAGATGTAAATTGGGCGTTATCTTTTGATCAATATAAAGAGGCTGAAACCACAAAGCATGTTCATAGACTTCACCCATATAAAGGAAAGTTTATTCCTCAATTAGTAGAATATTTTTTGGATGACCATAAAGATAAGTTTAAAAAAGAAAGCTATTTTAATAAAAATGATATTGTTCTTGACCCTTTTTCTGGAAGTGGGACAACCCTGGTGCAGGCCAATGAGCTTGGAATACACGCTATAGGCATAGATGTATCAGTATTTAATTCTTTAATGACAAATTGTAAAGTTACAAAATACGAAATTTCTAATGTTCAATGTGAAATTGATAGGATAACAAAGGCATTTAATGATTTTTTAATAAAGTCGCATATACCTGAATTTGAAGATAAACTTTTGAAGGCACTATATAACTTTAATGGGAAATACTTTCCAGTTCCAGAATATAAATTTAAACTAAAACGCGGTATGGTAAATGAAAGCGTTTACGGAGCAGAAAAAGAAAAAGAGTTTTTAACTGTTTTTAATGAACTTGTTAAAAAATACAATGTAAAATTGTTGCAAGATAAATCAGATACTTTTTTAGATAAATGGTATTTTCAACATATCAGAAATGAAATTCAGTTTATTTTTGAAGAAATTAAAAAAATTAAAAACACGAATACAAAAAAAATAATTACAGTTATCTTAAGTAGGACTATTCGTTCCTGTAGGGCAACAACTCATGCCGATCTGGCAACGCTTATAGAGCCAATTGCAGCAACATACTATTGTTCAAAGCATGGCAAAATATGCAAGCCAATTTTTTCGATTAGTAAATGGTGGGGAACATACACAAAAGATACTATTGATAGGATTGCTCAATTTGATCAACTGCGTACCAAAACATACCAAGTTTGTTTAACAGGAGATAGTAGAACAATTGATATTTTTAAAAAATTAGAAAAGAAAAATCCTCTTTTTGCTAAATTGGCACAGAAACAGAAAATAAAAGGAATATTTTCAAGTCCACCTTATGTAGGTTTAATTGATTATCATCAGCAACATGCTTATGCGTACGATCTTTTCGGTTTTAAACGGAAAGATGAGTTGGAGATAGGGCCACTTTTTAAAGGTCAGGCGAAGGAAGCAAAACTAAGCTACATTCAAGGGATATCAGAAGTTCTTAATAATTGTAAAAAATATTTAGTTAAAGATTATGATGTTTTTCTAGTTGCAAACGACAAATATAATATGTATCCGATAATTTCCGAAAAAGCAGGGATGAAAATAGTTAATCAATATAAAAGGCCAGTGCTAAATCGTACCGAGAAAGATAAGGGTGCGTACTCGGAAACAATATTTCACCTAAAAGAAAATAATTAGTGAATAATAGGAGTAAATAGTGGCGTTATCAAAAAAACAAATCACCGATGTGGAAAATGTATTAAAGAGTAGTTTGCGCTCTAAATTCCAAAATTACAAACCAGAGCCAGCATCAATGCCATTTCACACAAGGTTGCTTGGAAAAGATAGAATGGCGTTGTTTTCTTTTATACACTCTCTAAATACAAATTTCGGAACAAGTATATTTGAGCCGGTAGTATTAAGGTTGGCCTCGTCAAGTTTTGCAATTGCACAGGCACAGCAAAGTGCAGGAACGCAAATATCTTCGCAGGCACACAGTGTTATTCAAAATATTATGGATGGTTTATCAACAGCAAAAACATCTCCAGATAAAATTGAAGAAGTAAAAGCAATTAGAAAAGTATGTCAAAAGGGTATAATGCAAACTGTTAAATTAACAAAAGTAGATGTTAAGCTTGTTTCTGGTGATGGAACAATTTATTTGTGTGATATTAAAACGGCGAAGCCAAACGCAGGTGGATTCAAAGAGTTCAAAAGAACTCTTTTGGAGTGGGTAGCTGCAACACTGGCAAATAATCATAAAGCAAATGTAGAAACAATTATAGCTATTCCATATAATCCCTATGAGCCAAAGCCGTATAGTAGATGGACAATGCGTGGAATGTTAGATCTTAATAACGAGTTGAAAGTTGCCGAGGAGTTTTGGGATTTTCTTGGTGGTAAAGGTACATATCAAAATTTACTTGATATATTTGAGCGAGTTGGCGTTGATCTTCGTAGTGAAATTGACCAGTACTTTGTACGGTATAATAAATAATTCACAATCAACCTACTGGACAGTACCCAATTTTAGAATCTTCCACCAATCGCCAATATCGTCTGCCAATTTCTGTCGTCAAAGCTGTAGGTATACCCTAACCCTATTGGAATAGGGAAACGCCAGAACCTATAGCTTAAATTAAGCCCTGTCCCTGTTCTATCGAACCTGTTGTCATCTGAAAAACAGATACCCCAGTCATAAAAACCCTCTGCACTAAAATACCCTAACTCTGTTAAATAAAATGGATATGAATAATTTATGTAAGAGTTTATTGTACTGTTGCCCCTAAATTCTCTGGCATAATAACCTTTAAGTCCATTCCTTTGGTTTGTTGCAGGCATCTGGCTTGGCGGAAGTGTTGTGCCGCCGGTGAATTTTGAGGATATTGTTAGATCATTTTTCCATTTAAAAACTGCTTTGTGTGCTATTGACAGAGATGTTTTTGTAAAGGGGAAATCGGAAGATACAATTCTTCCACTGTTTTCTAGATTGCAGTTCCAAAGCCATATTGAAGGCACTTTGGTTTTTTTTCTTACCATCTCTCTAATCTCCGCCATACCCATGCCAAATATTCTTCCAATGCTGTCGGAGTCCCTCGCCGGGTCGTTATCGTCTGAGGATAAAGCCAAAAAAACCGAATTCATTGTGCCGTGGTCTGTTGGAATAGCGCCTGTTGCGCCCGGGGTATAGTTTACTGATGTTGACCTTATGCCAGCACTGGCTTTTAGATAATCTGTCAATAAAATACTTCCAGAAAGTAGTGGCTGTAAAACCATTTTTTTATAATCTGAGATAACAATGCCAAAGTTTTCAGGTTTTTCTTTATTAATGCCATTGTTAAATACTTTGTTAGATATTCCTGCGTCAGAATAAATGTATTCTGTTTCTGATATGTCCATAGCTCCAACACTTATTGAGTAGTGCTGCAAATCGTAAGTGAATATTGAGCTTAATCTTCCCTGCCTTATGGAGTTAAAAAGCGTAATGCGTTCGGCCTTTCTAAAGTAATTTTGTTCTGTAAGTATTAGTAAAAATACCTGGTCTCCACCCTTAATGCTTGTTATGGGTATTGGCAGTATAAACCACCCATCAACTGCTTTTATTTTGATTACCATGCCAGAGAGGTCTTTATTATAGTCACTGGTTATTTCAAGTTCTTTAAATATTTTTAGTTTATAAAGCCGTTTTTTTGCTTTGTCTATTAAACTATCGTCCCAGGTATTGCCTTCAGAAAACCCGAGATGTTTCCTTATAGTTGACTCATTTACACGATTACCAGTGATTTCAATTTTTTTTATAATTTCTGTGGCAAGGCAATTGCTTGATAGTAAAATGGGTAGTGTTAGAAGAAGAATAATTATTTTAATAAGTTTGTTTTTCATGTTTTTTAGATTCTAAAAAGTGTTGATATTATGCAGGTTTATTTTATGGTAAAGAAAATACACATTTACCCTAACCCAGTTTACAACATTACATTAGTATTTTCCAAGAAGTTGTTTGTTGGTATTTTAGTAGTTTTGCACGATTAAAGGGGTGTTTATGTTATAATACTTAGAATTATAGATTCAAGGTTACTTGGTTAATTGAAAAAAGGTTTTTATAAAGGAAGTTTATGGAACAAGTTGATGCAGTACCGCAGTTGCAAACTGAAATAGAAAAAAGAAGAACTTTTGCAATTATCAGCCATCCCGATGCAGGTAAGACAACACTAACTGAGAAGTTTTTGTTATTTGCCGGTGCAATTGTTAGCGCCGGGGCGGTTAAGTCAAACAAAATAAAAAAGTCCACTACTTCCGATTTTATGGAAATTGAACGCCAGCGTGGTATTTCGGTTGCATCTGCTGTTATGAGTTTTGAATACAACAACTGCAAAATTAACCTGCTTGACACCCCCGGTCATAAGGACTTTGCCGAAGACACTTACAGAACGCTTACCGCCGTTGATAGTGTTATTTTAGTGGTTGATAGCGTGAAAGGTGTTGAAGAGCAAACAGAAAAGCTGATGAATGTTTGCCGTATGCGTAACACACCCGTAATTATTTTTGTAAATAAACTTGACCGCGAAGGCAATAACCCAATTGACTTACTTGATGAGCTTGAAAAAAAGCTAAACATAAAGGTTTGCCCATTAAGTTGGCCTATAAGCCGAGGCTCAAGCTTTAAGGGTGTGTATAATTTACATAACAAAAAGCTTTTTCTTTTTAAATCAAACCGCACGATGGCCGAGCAAGAAAATGTGCTTGAGACGGAGCTTAAAAGCCCATTGCTTGACGAACGAATTGGCGCAGGCCTTGCAAATGACTTGCGTGAAGATGCCGCACTTTTGCACGGTGTTTATGGTGAGTTTGATAAAGCAAGTTATCTTGACGGCAATTTGGCGCCAGTTTTTTTTGGCAGTGCGTTAAATAACTTTGGCGTAAAAGAGCTTTTAGATACATTTGTTGCTATTGCACCAACCCCCATTCAAAGAGTCGCGGAACAGCGTATTGTAAACCCATTAGAAAAAAACTTTAGTGGTTTCGTTTTTAAAATTCATGCCAATTTAGATTTGCGCCACCGTGACCGTATTGCTTTTTTTAGGGTTTGTTCGGGCAGGTTTGAGCGCGGCAAATTTTATAGCCACACACGATTGAAAACCAAACTGCGTTTTACAAGCCCTGCAAGCTTTATGGGTCAGAAAAAGGATATTATTGACGAGGCATTTGCTGGTGATGTTATAGGGCTTTATGATAGAGGCAACTTTAAAATAGGCGATACACTAACTGGAGGTGAGAACCTTGCCTTTAAGGGCATACCAAGTTTTTCACCTGAAATATTTAAAGAACTTATAAACACTTCAACAAAAGCAAAACAGCTTGAAAAAGGCATTAAACAGCTTACCGATGAAGGTGTTGCTCAGCTTTTTACAATGAACCATGGCCGCAAAAAAATTGTGGGTACCGTTGGGCAGCTGCAGTTTGATGTTATTTTATACCGTCTTGAAAATGAGTACGGTGCCGCTTGCCGTTTTGAACCGTTAAATTATTATAAGGCACTTTGGCTTTCATCTACAAACCCAAAACAGCTTGAAGAGTTTTGCGATTATAAGTCGGACCGAATTGGCAATGACAAAAATGGAAATATTGTGTTTTTTGCCGAGTCAGAGTGGATGCTTAACCATTACATTGAAAAGTATTCGGATGTAACTTTCCATACAACCTCCGAATTTAAAGATGCCCTTACAGATACAGATTAAGTAATG